>Ga0172372_10007773_pt1 | contig 14330 bp, 12 predicted proteins | sample LakKiv5m_2_FD_114544 | JGI IMG/M metagenome (GOLD analysis project Ga0172372, IMG submission 114544) | Freshwater microbial communities from Kabuno Bay, South-Kivu, Congo - kab_092012_9.5m | ecosystem: Environmental > Aquatic > Freshwater > Lake | place: Democratic Republic of the Congo...
CTGGTTCGCCATGATGCGACTCGACGAGAACCGCGCCAAATCGCAGCTCGCGCAAAAAGCCGGGGTGCCATGGCGCGACGTGACCAACATGGCCATCTGGGGCAACCACTCGAACACCCAGTTCCCCGACTTCGCCAACGCCCGCATCGGCGGCCAACCCGCGCCCGACGTCATCAAGGACCAGGCGTGGCTCGAAAGCGATTTCATCAAAACCGTGCAGGAACGCGGGGCCGCCATCATCAAGGCCCGCGGACTTTCCTCGGCTTTTTCCGCGGCGCACGCCGCCATCGAAACCGTGCAAAGCCTCATCGATGACACCCCGTCCGGCGACTGGCACAGCGTGGCGCTTTGTTCCGACGGTTCCTACGGCATCGAGGAAGGATTGGTCTGCGGTTTCCCCGTCGACTGCAAGGGTGGCCGAGCCTCTATCGTGCAAGGTCTCCCGCACAACGAGTTCGCACGCGAGCGCATCGACAAATCGGTCAACGAGCTCAAAGACGAGCGCGCGATGGTGGCGGACCTGCTGCCGAAATAAAGGGGCTCAGGCCGCAGCCGGCTCCCGCCGGGACGCCTTGCGCGGTTTTTTGCGCCGCTTCGGCTGCAGCGTGATCTCCGACTTGTGGCAGGCCACGATGAACATCGGGGGGATATTGGCCAGGAAGTATTCCACCTCGTGTGCCGCGAACATGCGCGTGTGGCCCTTCAACTCGGGCGTGACCTGGTAGACGATGAACTGCCCGTCGTCCTTCAGCCCCTCGTGCACGGCGTGCAGGATTTCTTTCTTCTTCTTCGGCTCGAGGTAGCTGAAGGGAATGCCTGAAACCACGTAGTCCGCCTCGCGGATGCCGAGTCGGTGCAACTCGTCGCGGAAGGTGGCGGCATCCTGTTCGAAGACCAGCACCCGGTCGTCGTCGCGGAACTGCTGGCGCAGGTGCTCGGCCAGATGCGCATCCAACTCGAAAACGAGCAACCGCGCGTCCGGCGCCAGCCGCTTGGCCAATTCCCGCGTGTAGCAGCCCTCGCCCCCGCCGAATTCGACCACCACCTTGGCGCGCGCGAAATCCATTTTGTCCAGCACGCGCCGGACGAGCGCCTTGGAACTGGGGACCACATAAGCGATCTTCAGCGGATCGGCCAGAAAACGACGGAAGATAATGGAACTCATGCGCCGCCTCATGCTAGGAGTCCTCCCGATGCCGAATCAAGCGCAAGCTGCCCGCCGGCCATGACCGCATCCCGGACCGTCGGGCTCGCCACCTGCGCCGCCTTGGTGGTGGCCAACATGGTCGGCACGGGCATTTTCACCAGCCTCGGCTTCCAAGTCGCCGAAATCCCCTCCCGCCCGGCCATCATGGTGCTCTGGACACTCGGCGGCGTCCTCGCGCTCTGCGGCGCCCTCTGCTACGCGGAACTGTCCGCGGCCCTCCCGCGCTCCGGCGGGGAATACCATTTCCTCGGACAAATCTATCACCCCTCACTCGGCTTCATGGCCGGCGTAGTCTCGCTCGTCGTCGGTTTCGCCGCGCCCGTGGCTCTCAGCGCCATGGCGTTCGGATCGTATTTGCAGGGCGTTTTTCCCGGCGTCCCACCGCTGGCGGCATCGATGGCCATCGTCGTTATCGTCACCCTTTTTCATCTCCGCGACCTGCGCCTGAGCAGCATCTTCCAGATCCTTTTCACCGTCCTGAAAATCGGACTGGTTCTCTTCCTCATCGCAGCGCTCTTTGCCGCCCCGGGCACGGACCCCGCCCCGGCCGCGCCCTGGAGCTCCTACCTTGTGACCACACCCTTCGCCGTCTCGCTCATGTTCACGCTCTATGCCTATTCGGGTTGGAACGCAGCCACCTACATCCTCGGCGAAGTGCGCACTCCGGCACGGGTCATTCCCGCGGCGCTGACTGCGGGCACCTTGCTCGTCATGGCGCTCTACCTCGGACTCAACGCCGCCTTCCTCCATGTCGCACCGGCCGCACTGTTGGCCGGCCAGCTCAATGTGGCGCAGGTGGCCGCGGAGAGTGTCTTCGGCACCGGCGGCGGACGCATGGTCGCCGCGGTCATCGCCCTCGGACTCGTCTCGGCCATCAGCGCCATGACCTGGGCCGGACCGCGCGTGGCCATGGTCATCGGTGAAGATTACCCGCGCATTTTCGGCTGGTTGGAGGTGCGCACCGCATCCGGCATTCCCGCCGCCGCGGTTGTCGCGCAGAGCGCCCTCACTCTCGTGCTCTTGCTCACCTCGACATTCGAGCAAGTTCTCGTCTACACGCAATTCGCCCTCTTGGCCTGTGGCTTTCTCGCCGTGCTGGGAGTGATTGTTTATCGCGTCAAACATCCCGAAATTCCGCGGCCGTTCCGCGTTCCGCTCTATCCGCTTACCCCGCTGCTTTTCTTGGCCATCAGTGCGTTTGCCATGATTTACACCGCCACGGTCAAACCCGCCTTGGCCTTGTGCGGAGCCCTCACGCTGGTGGCAGGTTTGGGTATTTACCGGCTGGTGGCGCCCGGACCAAAATCCATGGCATGAAAAAGTTGCGGGCTTTTCTGCTGCTGACGCTGTCTCTGGCCGCGGCAGCCCGCGCGGTCTCCCCGACCGAACTTGGCGCATTCCTCGCCGGACGCCAGTTGCCGCCCGGAAGCCCGCTCGCGGCCCTGCAGGAATCGCCGGAATACCGGGAACACGCCCGCGCCTACGCGGCGCAGTGGTATCGCTATGACGATCTTTACTTCGCACCCATGCGCTCCTGGGCGGCGTCCGAATTGGTCCCCCGCATCGGACCGACCGCGCGGGTCACCTACATGTTCGGCGGACCGGACCTCGTCAGCACGCTGGCCCTTTTCCCCGCGGCGCAAGGCTACGCCCTCGGCGGACTGGAACCGGTCGGCAAGCTGACCAATCCGCTTTCCCTCACCCCCGAGGAACTTCACGCCAGCCTCGCCATGCTGCGCCAATCGACCGAGGTGATCATGAACTTCAGCCATTTCATCACGAAGGACATGAAAACCGAACTGGCCGCCTCGCATTTCCAGGGCGTGTTTCCCATCATGCTGGTTTTCCTTTCGTTCACCGATGCGCGCATCGACCTCGCCGAGCGCCTCACCCTGCAGCGCGACGGCACTCTGGCGCCGGGCGAGTCCTCCGGCGGACAGCCTGCCCTGCGGATTGTTTTCCGTGCCGCGCCCGGCGTGCCTCCGGCCGAGGTCGTCTATTTGCAGGCCAATCTCGCCGACAGCGCGCTGAAGTCGAACCCCGCCGTCCTCGACTGGCTCAAAGCACAAGGCCCGGCCACGGGTTACCTCAAGGCGGCCTCCTACCTGATGCACTCGGGCGGCTTCACCGCCATCCGTGATTTCCTGCTCGGACACTGCTCGGCTGTCGTGCAGGACGACTCGGGCATCCCGCTGTCGGTCTTCCGCGACCGCGACTGGCACGTCATGTTTTTCGGGAACTACACGACACCGCTCGAGATCTTCGCCAAATACGACCAACCCTCGCTGCGTGACGTCTACGAGGGCGGCGCCGTTTTCCCCCTGCCCTTCGGTTTCGGTTACCGCTGGCAACGCGGCGAATCCACCCTGCTCGTGGCCCTGCCGCCGGACGCCGCCCCGCGGGCTATGCCCGCCCGGCCCGCGGCTTATTGATTCCTACGCTCCGAAGAGACCCCGCAAAAATTCCGCGTCGGAGAATCCGCGACCGTCGCCGAGACGGATCACCACCAAATCGCGGGACGGCACCACGTAAACACGCTGACCGCGTGTGCCGATCATCGCGAGCAAATCGGACGGTGCCGCGAGGGACAGACACCCGTGGCTCCAGAAGTCCGCCGACTGGTCGCGACCAAGCGCCGCCTCGACGTCGACCTCCCGCACGTCGGGAGCGCCGGCGCCGCGATTGAGCCAGAAACCCAGCGCATACATCCGGTTGGCCCCGGTGCCGCTGGCCAGCAACGCGCGCACTTCGGCCGGCCACTTGGCGCGCCGCATCCCGTCGAGCACCTCGCGCCCCGCCGGCAAGAGGTCCGCGGCACCCATCCGCGCACCGGTGGAGAAAAAGAGCCGTCCTTTGTCGTCCCGCGTCCAGCGCGCCACCGCCTCGGGCCGCGCGCCGGGTACGAACTTGCGGACCCATCCCTCGAGCGACGAATTGCGGCGCAACCGGATTTCCTCGGCCAACACTTCCCAGTGAGACGGCCCGTAGACAAAGCGACCAGCGTCGCCACGCCGCAGTTTGCCCAGCACCGGCTCTTTGTCCTGCAAGCCCCGCGAATAAAATTCCCGGTGCGCCGACGGCAACCCCGAGGTCTGGTTCATCAAGTCGGCCAGTGCGACACCGCGGGCCGCGCCGTGGGCCGCCGGTTGCCCGAGGGACAAGCCGCCCGTCTTGGCATCGCGGAACACACCGATCGAAACGAGGCTCTTGGTGATGCTGAAAATCCGCGGAGGCGGAGCCGCCGGATGGCGCTCACGCTCGAACACCTTCCGCCCGCCCTGCCACACCAGGAGCGAGCTTTCACCCTTCGACGCCGAATAATCCGCGGCCTTGGCCAGTCCCGGCGGAGCCCCAGCCGCTGTCGCCCCGGCCACGGTAAGCCACAGCGCCAGAACGAACATCCGTTGCATCAATCGTCCCCCGCGCGTCGCCGCCCGGCCAGCGCGCGCGCCAAGGTCAGTTCGTCCGCGTGCTCCAGCCCCCCGCCGGCCGGCATGCCCTGGGCCAACCGCGAAACGCGCACGCCGCGCGGCGCCAGCAAGTCGGCCAGATAATTCGCCGTCGCTTCGCCCTCCACGTCCGTGCTCAGCGCGAGGATGACCTCGGTGAAGCTCCCGTGATCCAAACGCGCGGTCAATTCGGACAGCCGCAAATCCTCCGGTCCCACATGCTCGAGCGGCGAAAGCCGTCCGCCCAGCGCGTGGTAACGCCCGCGGTAAGCGCCCGAACGTTCGATCGGCAGGATGTCCGTCGCCCGTTCCACCACGCAGAGCAGCGGCTCGCGTCCGTCCTCCGCGCAAATGACGCACATTTCCTCCACACTGAAAAATCCGCAAGCCGCGCAATGACGCAAAGTCTCGCGCGCCGAACCAAGCGACTCCGCCAGGGCCGCGGGACGCTCCGCATCCTCGAGCAACCACAGCGCCATGCGTTCCGCGCTGCGCGGACCCACCCCGGGCAAACGCCGCAATTCGCGCACCAGGGCCTGGAAAGGCTCGGGGTAATCCGCCGTCTTCACGACTGGCCCGCGGTGCGGCGCGCCGCCGCGCTGCGCAGGGCGAAGACCCGCGCCGCCGCATCGTCCCGCTCGCGCGCCAGCGCGGCAAAAGCATTCTCCGCCTCGGCCCACTGCCCCGCCCAAAAAGCGTCCCACCCCCGGTCCCAACGGCGCGCCTCGTCCTCCCCTCCACTCTCCGCGGGCCCGGTGATTTCGTGCAACAGGAGACGGTCGCCGTCGAATTCCCACCATGCCATCCGCCGCGATTGCCACCCTTCAGCCACCTCGCCGGCCAAAGATTCGTCGACCAGCACGCGCGCCGCGTAGCCCCGTGCCGCCGAGGCCATCCGCCGCACCCGCCGCAAGGGCGAACCGCCCACCGTCCAACGCACCTCGCCCGGAAATTGTCCGACCCCGGCCACGCACTCGCCGCGCGTCAACGCCGCGCAACCTCCGGCCTCACGCACCCACCGCCAAAGAGCGCCGAGCACGTCCGTTGTTTCCGCCGATTGACCCCACAAGCCGAAAGCAAACAGCGCGCCTTCGCCGTCGCAGCGTTCGAGATATCCGCCCGCCCGTTGGAAATGCCGCGCCGCGCGCTCGGCCAGACCGCTCAACCCCTGCCACGCGGCATGGTCGCCCTCCTCATGCCCGGGCCAAAGCACCTCGGCCACCGCCAGCAGTTCGCTGCGCGGCCCCTCCTCGAGGTGACGCTCGTCGATCCGCGCACGCAAAAATTCCGGCGCCACGCGTCCGCCGACCAACGACTGCCAACGCGCCCGGCGCGAACCCGCCGGCGTGAAGGAGAAAGCCAGCGCGATGGCGCCCGCGAGAGCGGCCGCGATCAGCGGCACCAACGAACTCGCGGCATAACCATAGAGCCCGGCCAGCCAGATGCCGCCGCCCAAGAGCCACAACGTGGCCAGCCAAATGAGAACCTTGAGCCCGCGCCGCGGGATATCGACCACGCACCAGGCCACAGCCAAGGCCATGAGGACGGCCAGGATCGCTTCCGCGCGCGGACTGACCACCGGCGGACGCCAACCCTGCCACGCGGGCAAAAGCGGCACCCAGAGAAGCGGCAACGCGAGCACGATGGCGGCGAGTGCGCTGAGGAGAGCGGCTTTAAGATGCAGGGCCAGCGGACGGTTCATCGGTTGGACCCTGACGATAGGCCTGCACGACCAGATCGCTCAAGAACTTGTCGGGCGCCTCCACGGCCGCGCGCGGGAGGATGACCGGACCCTCCACCGCCGGACGCTTCACCAAACGCAGCCCGAATTCGTAATCCTTGAACAATTCGGCGCACAATTCCCGCACCGGCTTCTGCCGCGCCACCGCGGTCTCCACCAGCAAATCGAGCGCCTCGGGTGCAAATTTGAGCGCGACCCCTTGCGCTTGTCCGAGACGTTCGATGAATTCCTCCGCACTGCGCCGCAGGATGCGCAACCGTTCGTCCTCGCCGCTGGCGCGCAACTGCGCCAGGCGCTCCGCCGGACGCTCGATGAGTTCCGGATCGACGCGCAGCGAGTTCACGCCCGAGCCCGGCAACTCGAATTTGAAATCGCGCAGCAAACGCTCGCATACTGTGAGCAGCCCGCGCGCGCCGGTCCCCTCCTCCGCGGCCAGCGCGGCGATGCGGTCCAGGGCCGCCTCGTCGAAGACCGCCTCGATGCCGAAGGCGAGGAAAGCGCGTTCGTATTGGCGCAGGACACTGCCTTCGGACTCGGACAAAATTTTCCGCAGATCCGCAGCCGTAAGCTCGTCGCAGGCCACCCGCACCGGCAGGCGTCCGACGAATTCCGCCTCCATCCCGTATTCGATCAGGTCGGCCGTCGTCACCGCATGCTGCCACGCGCGTTCGCGGCCGGCTTCCGCCGGCGCAGCGAAACCGATCTGCGCCTGCTTGCGCCGCTTCCCGACGATATCCTTCAGCCGCGGGAACGCGCCGCTGACGATGAACAGGATACTGCGCGTGTTGACCGACTGGCGTCCGGGCCGGCCGCCGCGCTGCACTTCCATGACCGCCTGCATCTGCCCCGCGAGGTCCATCGGATTGCGCAACGGCACCTCGGTCTCCTCCATCAGCTTCAACAGCGCCGTCTGCACACCGCGCCCGCTCACATCGCGGCCGATCATGTTTCCCGAGGTGGCAATCTTGTCGATTTCGTCGATGTAAACGATCCCGTGCTCGGCCCGCGCGATGTCGCCGTCCGTCTTCTGCACCAGCTCACGCACAAGATCCTCGACATCGCCGCCCACGTAGCCCGTCTCGCTGAATTTTGTCGCGTCGGCCTTGACGAACGGCACGCCGATCAGCTCCGCGATGTGGCGCACGAGGTAGGTTTTGCCCACGCCGGTGGGACCGGTGATGAGGACATTCTGCTTGGCGTATTCGACCGGGGCGGTGTCGCCGCGGCGCTCCCGTTCGAGGAGGAATTTCGCGTGGTTGTAATGGTCGCAGACCGCGATCGAGAGCACCTTCTTGGCCTCGTCCTGCCGGATGACAAACCGGTCGAGGTGCGACTTGATCTCGCGCGGGGTCAACCGGAAATCGAAGACCTCGTCCCCCGCGGCCGCCCCGTCTTCCGGCGTCCCCGCCGGCTCGGCCGCTGCGGGCCGCCCCTGTTGCTGGAAAGCCGATTGCAGGAAAGCCTGCAACCGCCGCTGCAGTTCCTCCGGCCCCGGAAAGTTCGGATCGCTCATGCCGCCACTTTAGCCCCGTCCGTCCGCCACGCCAACCCGCTAACCCTCGGCCATCAACCGCTCGGCCACGCGGCGGTAACTCTCCCAGCCCGCGACACCCGGCGCCGCGGGAATCTCGAGGAAGCGCGCCAGCAGGCGCTTCGCCTCCGCTTTGTCCCCGAGGGACCAATCCGTCACCCCCGCGATGAAAAACACCAACGCCCCCGGGCCGTCCGGCGGATAGCGTCCGAGATCGTCGAGCCGGACCGGCAGTCCGCGCATGCCGAAATCCGCCGCGTCGGGAAACAAGTTGGCCAGATCGCGGTCTTCCGCGCGGTCGGAGAAAAGCCCGGCGCGCGACAAACTCCGCCACTGCTCGCGCGCCGCCTCCGCGTCGCCCGACAGGGCCAGCGCCAGCGCGAGGTTGAACGACGCCCATTGGGCCCGTTCGCTGCGCGGGGTCGCCGCCGCCGCCACGCTCCGGAATCCGTCCCGCGCCGCCGCCAGATCACCAGCCGCCAAGGCCCCCAGCGCAAGGTCGAGCGGGTCGACCGCCGCCTCCTCGCGGCCCGCGCCGCGCACCGCGTCGCGCAACTCCCGGATTTCCGGGCGCTCGCTGGCGAGGAACAGCCACACCCCCGTGCCGAGCAGGAGGAGCGCCGCGGCGATGGAAATGAGCGACGCGTAGAGCTTGGTGCGGCCGCTTTCCACCTTGAGCAGCTCGCGCTGGGCGCCCGGCGGACGCCCGGCGCGCTCGAGCACTTTGGCCCGCGCGAACTCCAGGTGCTCGACCAGCTCCGCGTAGGACGCGTAACGGTCGCCGGGATTTTTCTCGAGCATGCGGTTGATGACATAGGCCGTCTCGGGTGCCACATCGGGCGCGAAAGCCTCGAGACTGACCGGTTGGCTTTTGACCTGCTTGAGCGCCACGAGGCTGGCGCTTTCCGCCTCGAAAGGCGGACGGCCGGCGATGGCGTGGAAGAGGGTGCCGCCCAGACTGTAGATGTCGCTGCGGAAGTCCTCCGGTTCGTAGTTCAACCGCTCCGGCGCGATGTAATACGGGGTCCCCCAGATCTCTCCGCGCGCCCCGGCCTCCTCCTCGAGCACGCGGGCCAGCCCGAAATCCACGATTTTCGTCGTGTGCGCGTTGGCGAAGAGGATGTTCCCCGGCTTGACGTCGCGGTGAATGAGGCCCTTCTCGGCCGCCGCCTCGAGCCCCTGCGCGATCTGCACGCCGATGTCGAGAGCCTGCGCTTCCGACACGCGGTCCTGCACAGACATCAGGTCGTCGAGCGAGCCTTTCTCGACCAGCTCCATGGCGAGATAGAATTGACCGTCCGCCTCGCCGAAGGAATACACGCGCACGACATGCGGGTGGTTGACCGACGCCGTCACGCGCGCTTCCTGCTCGAGCTTGGCCCGTTCGTCCTCGCGCGCGCTCATTTCGCGGCGCAGCACCTTGAGCGCGACCATGCGCCCAAGATTGTGGTCGTAGGCCTTGAAGACCGACCCCATACCGCCCTCGCCGATCAATTCGACCAGTTCGAAATTGTTGAACCTCCGCCGCGCCCGCATCCCCTCGCCGCAGTGCGGGCAGTAAATCTGCGCGAAGGGCAATTCGTCGGACACGTCGATGCCCCCGCCGCAGGCGGGACACGTGTCGATGATCGGGGGAGGCGATTCCTCGTCCACGCGGCAAACCTTGCGCGGCGCCGCGGGAAGGTCCAGCGTTTCCGCGGTCCGCCATGGAAACCTCCCTCACCTGCACCGCCGCGCAACGTGCCGCGCGCCTCGACCGCTGGCTCGCCGCGCAATGGCCGCAACTCAGCCGCGCCCGCTGGCAGAAGGCGCTGGCCGCGGGCCTGGTGCAACTGAACGGCGCCGTCGCCCGCGCCTCCGACCCCGTGGCCGCGGGCGACCGGATCGAAGCCGCACCGCCCCCGCCTGCGGCTCCGCCGGTGCAGGCCGCGGCCGAAGACATCCCGCTCGACGTCCTGCACGAGGACGACGACTTGCTTTGCCTGAACAAGCCGCCCGGTCTGGTGGTCCATCCCGCGGCGGGGCACTGGCAGGGCACGCTGGTCAACGCCATCCTCCACCACTGCGGTTCCGTTTCTGCCGGCGGCCATGCCCTGCGGCCGGGAATCGTGCACCGCCTCGACAAGGACACCAGCGGCTGCATCCTCGTCGCCAAGAACGACACCGCGCACGCCGCCCTCGCGCGCCAATTTGCCGAACGCACCGCGCGAAAAACCTACCTCGCCGTAGTCCGCGGACGCCCCCGCGCCTCCGCCGGCTCCGTCCAGGGCGCCATCGCCCGCCACCCCGTTCATCGTCAGCGCATGGCCGTCAGCCGCCGCCCGGGCGCCCGCGAGGCCGAGACCGCGTGGCGGGTACTCCAGACCGCGGGCAACCTCTCGCTCCTCGAATGCCGCCCCAGGACCGGCCGCACCCACCAGATCCGCGTGCATTTGAAACACCTCGGCCACCCCATTGCCGGGGACCGCGTTTACGGCGGCGGGGCGGACTTCAATCGTCAGTTGCTGCACGCGTGGAAAATCGCGGTCACCCACCCGTCCACCGGCTGTCCTTTGGAATTCACCGCGCCCGTGCCGCCGGATTTCCCGCTGCAGCCCCGTTGAGCACCCCGGCGCGCCAACTCACCAGCGCCGCGGTTGTTTCTCCGCAAGCTTCTCGAGCGCCTTGCGTTCGTCACGGCTCAACCCCTCGAGCCCCTCTTCCATGACGCGTTGCAACAGCGCCTCCGTGCGGGCCGGTCCGGCCGCGGGGTAGCGTGGACGCGGCACGGGCGCCCACCAGGCGGTCAGCACGGCCCCCGCCACCGCACCGCCCAAGTGCGCTAGGTGCCCGATCTGCGGCAGGATGCGCAAGACGGCGCAGAGCAAGGAACCGAGCATGATGCCCCACCCGAGGGTCCGGGCTTTCATGCTGACGGGCAGGATGAAAAAAAGCAGCGCGCGGAGCGGCAGTTCGGGATGGGCCGTGGTGAAGGACAGCAATACGCCGCATACCGCGCCCGAAGCGCCGACCAGCTCCGAGGCGGGCGGGGAAAACAGCGTCTGCAGCAAACCGCCGGTCATGCCCGAAAGAAAATACAGCACCAAATAGCGTACCCGCCCCAGCATCAGTTCGACCTCCGGCCCGACAAACCACAGCGCGAGCACATTGACCATCAGGTGCAGCAGATTGGCGTGCAGGAAAAGATGCGTCGCCACCGTCCACCACCGTCCCGCCGCCAGCGCCTGACCGCTCAGCGCCCAACCTTGGAGGTCGATCCCCCCCGCGTTGCCCAGGAGCAGAACCTCGAGCATATAGCCGGCCACGCAGGCCGCCGCGAGAGACACCGTGACCGGGGCAAACCGGAATTTATCCGCGAGGGACTCCATCGGCGCACCCTACCAGCGCGCCCGCGCAGCGGCAACGCGCGCTTCCCGCTTTGCATCAACGCGCCGCCCGCTAAAGTGCGCGTTCCATGCGGCGCTGCCTCCGTCCCTGTCTCATCGTTCTCTCGGTCTTCGTCGTTCTGGGCGCCGGCGCCGTGCTGGCCTTCAACCTCCACCTGCAGTCCCCCGCCATGCAGGAACGGCTGCGCCAGGGCGCGCGGGAAACCCTCGGACTGCCGCTCAACATCCGCAGCACGATTTACACCCCGTGGGACGGCATCCGCTTGCGCGGTTTGGTGGTTCCGGACATGGAAAACGCCGGCGTCAATTTCCTCGAAGCCTCCGAGTTCCAGATTTTGTTCCGCCTGCGGCCGCTCCTGCGGCGCGAATTCGTCGTGAGCAGCCTCTGCCTCAAGGAGGCCGTCCTCAACTGGCGCCAGACCCCGGACGGCCGGTGGCGCCTGCCTCGCCATCCGGACGAAGCCGTCGCGCGCCCGCGCGGCACCCCGGCGGTGCCGTCCGCGGAGGCCCCGCCGGAGCAAGCTGCCGCAAAGCCGCCGCCAGCTCCTTTCCGCATCCGCATCGAGGGCATGGAAATCCGCCGCTCGCGGATTCTCTTCGAAAACCGCGATGCCTGGCCGCTGCTCGACGCGGAGGGCATCAGCGCCCGTGCCGTGATCGAGGCAGGCGGCGACGCGCGTGGCCAAGCCAACGTGCCCGAAGCCGTGCTGGCCGGTGTGGTGGTGGCGCGCGACCTCGGCAGCCCGTTCACTTTGAAAAAGGGCAAGCTCTCGCTCCCGGAGATCCGCGGCGACCTGTCGGGCGGACGCCTTTCCGGCCGCGGAACCATCGCCGTGCGCAAGGAAGGCTCGCCCTACGAATGGCAACTGCAACTCGACGACTTCCGCCTCGCCGACCTGCGCCTGCCCGCCTCGTTCGGCGGCACGAAATTCGAGGGACTGCTCGCCGCGCGGCTCGATCTGTCCGGACGCAATGCCCCGGACCGGCACGTGCGCGGCACCGGCCGACTCGAGGTCGCCGGCGGCAAGCTGGTGCCCCCGCCCCATCTCCAGGAACTCGGGCGCGCCCTCGGCATCCGCGAACTGCGCGGCATGGACCTGCAGGCGGCCCGCGCCGACCTGCGCGTCGAGGACGACTTTATCCACGTCGAACCGCTGTGGCTGCGCGCCGAAGATCTCGCCGTCGAACTGCGCGGGACCGTCACGCGCGCCGGCAAACTCGACCTCGCCGGCCGCCTGCTCCTTGCCCCGAAGTCCGCCGCGCAGCTGGCCGAGCGCACCGGACGCGAATGGCCCGCCGCGGGCGACGGCGAACTGCCCGCCTACCGCGCCGTCCCGTTCAAAGTCACCGGCACCCTGGAGAAACCGGAAAGCGACCTCGCCTCGCGCCTGCTCGGCGGCGGCGTGGGCGGGAAGATCGGGGAATTTTTCCTCAACTTCCTCGGAGCCCCCTGACCATGCGCGTCATCGCCGGTCGCGCGGGCGGTTTGCGCCTCGATTGCCCGGACGGCATCGCCCGTCCCATGATGGACCGCGTGCGCGGCGCGGTTTTCTCGAGCCTCGGCGAAGCCGTCGCCGGCGCGCGCGTGCTCGACCTTTTCTCCGGCAGCGGCGCGCTGGGCCTCGAGGCCTTGAGCCGCGGCGCCGCATCCTGCGTGTTTGTCGACCGCCATCGCAAAGCCGTGGACACGATCCGCGGCAACCTCGCACGCGCCGGATTGACCGGCACGGTGCGCGGACAGGACGTGGCCGCCTTCGTCGCCCGCGCGGAACCCGGCGCCTTCGACCTTGTCTTCGCCGATCCCCCCTTCGCGCTCGAAGTTTCCGACCAGGCGCATCCCGCGGGCCTGCTGGCCGGCGACGACCTGGCACGCTGCGTCGCCCCCGGCGGGCTCTTCGTCGTCGAACTGCCCGCCGAACCGCCCCCCGGTAACGCGGCTTGGGCATTGCTCCGCAGCCGCCGTTACGGGCAGGCTTGGGTCGCCTACTACCGCCGCACGCCCGAGGTATGACGCGTTTCCTCTACAATCTTTTTTTCCCCCTCGCTTTCGTCGCCGTCCTTCCCTTCTACCTCGCCAGGATGTTCCGGCGCGGGGGATTCCGGGGCGACTTCGGACAGCGTTTCGCCCGGTATGCACCCGCCTTGCGCGGGCGTTTCCGCAGCGGCGAATGGATCTGGGTGCACGCCGTCAGCGTGGGCGAGCTGCTCATCGCCCTCAAACTCCTCGAGGAACTGCACCGCCGCCACCCAGCCTGGGAATTCGTCGTCTCGAGCACGACCTCGACGGCCCACGCCCTGGCTTCCGTCCGGCAGCAGGATTGGTGGGTGCCGGTTTACACGCCCGTGGACTTCGCGCCGGTTGTCCGCCGCGCCCTCGACCTCGTGCGGCCGCGCGCGGTCATTCTCACCGAAAGCGAGATGTGGCCGAACTTCGTCTGGCAAGCCGCGGACCGCGGCCTGCCCGTCGTGCTCGTCAACGCGCGCGTCTCGCCGCGGTCGGCCCGGCGTTACCGGCGTTTCGCCCCCCTTCTGCGCAAGGTGACGCGGCACCTCGCCGCGGTCGGATTGCAGGAACCCGCGCACGCGGAGCTCTGGCAACATCTCGGGGTCGGACCGGAGCGGCGGCACGTCACCGGCAGCGTCAAATACGACCCCGCCGCCGCCCCCGGACCGACGCGCGACTTCCGGCCGTTGCTCGCGCAGTTCGGCTTCCGCCCCGGCGATCCGATTCTCCTCGCCGGCAGCACCCACGAGGGCGAGGAGGAGATCTTGGCCGCCGCGCTCGTCGCGTTGCGCGAACGGTTCCCCGCGGCCCGTCTTGTCATAGCACCGCGCCACGTGGAACGGACCGGACAGATTCTGGCGCGCCTCGCTCCGGCCGGACTGCGGGTCGCGCGCCGCACCGCGCCTCCCGGCGGCGCCGCTCCCGATATCCTCCTGCTCGATACGACCGGCGAATTGCGCGATTGGTATGCCTGCGCGGATGTCGTCTTCATCGGCAAAAGCCTCGCGGGAC
>Ga0172372_10007774_pt1 | contig 14328 bp, 11 predicted proteins | sample LakKiv5m_2_FD_114544 | JGI IMG/M metagenome (GOLD analysis project Ga0172372, IMG submission 114544) | Freshwater microbial communities from Kabuno Bay, South-Kivu, Congo - kab_092012_9.5m | ecosystem: Environmental > Aquatic > Freshwater > Lake | place: Democratic Republic of the Congo...
CCAGAGTCAACGGGGACGGAACTGAGTGAACCGACGTACACGACGGTTGCGCTGGCGGATGGGACCTACAATTGGCGGGTAAGAGCTGTGAACGCCTTCGGTGCAGCAGGGGCGTGGAGCGCAACATGGACTTTCGTGGTGGATACAGTTGCAACTGTTGCGCCCGTATTAACTAGCCCCTTGGATTCGGCTATCCTAACCACATTGAAACCTTCCTTAACTTGGGGAGCAATTCCCAATGCCGTTCAATATGAGGTGCAATACAGTAATAATAGTTCATTCGATCGTGTAACAACTGTAACAACTAAATCGACAGAATATACGTTTGCACAGGAATTGAGCAACTCCTTGCATTGGTGGAGGGTGCGCGCACTTGACGCAGCTGGCAACCCTTCGGTTTGGTCGGCGGCACGTAGCTTTACGCCTGATGGTAGTCTCGGTTCTCCTTTGATTGCGTGTCGGACTACCTCACCCACTTTAACGCTGACGTGGGAGCGTGTTTCATGGGCAACGCAGTATCAATATCAGGTCAGTACCGTTTCAAATTTTGCCAGCACCGTCGCTGCGGGTGCGGTCGATAGTCAAGCGACATTACCTACTGTAACGACAAATAGCATGGCTAATGGGCGATACTTCTGGCGTGTCCGTGCTCTAGCGACGAACGGTAGCTGGGGTGCTTGGAGTGTTGCTGTTTCCTGTACGGTAGACGCACCTTAATAAATTGAAATTTAATGTTTGCGGGGGGGTAATGTCAAAGGTGGACGCAATACGGACGCAACTCATTGGACTAGCCATTGTGGTCAGTTTGATAGGGATGTTGGTAATGGTAGGGGGTATCGCGTTGCTACAGCAGGGCAATGCCCCCACCGTGGTACAAGAACCCACGCTCGTCGCCTCGGTGTACGAGCCACAGGCAGGCGCGCCGGCGAGCACGGCAATAGCCGCTGTCCCCGAGGCAACCGTGCAATTGGCGTCTGTAACGCCCGTTCCATTAGTGGTCGCAAGCCCAGCGGTGACAGCAAGCCTGACGGTGACACCAAGTGTGACAGCAACCGCAACCATGCCTGTCGGGAGCATTGTGGCAAGCACTGCCGCATTCAGTCCTTCACAGATTCCAGTTTCTACGGATGTGTTGACCGCGTACATTGCGCCGACGGTGGAAGCGATCGTGGTCGTGCCTCCAGGTGAGTCTGTGCCAGATGTCGTGATTGTGCGTGTTGATCCCTCGCAAGTGGAGCAATTGCAGGCGGATGTGGCGGCGCAAGGGGGGACAGTGGAGTTGGTGGATGAGGCGTTAGGAGCGGTGACGATACAGCTACCAACGAGTAACGCCCTCGAGCAGATCACCCAAGCCGAGTATGTGGAGGCGAGCGAGCCGGATTACTTCGTGACGGTGCAGCAAAGTGCGGTTGACCCACTCACAGCACAACAATGGTCGTTGAGCGCGATGAAAATTCCCGTGGGCGTGGCATCGAACCGGCGCAGTGTGAAAGTTGCAGTGGTGGACAGCGGGGTATGCGCGAATCATCCTGAACTGATGGGGAAGGTGATCGGGGGGTATGACTTTGTTGAGGGAGATGCCACCCCACAGGACGAGATGGGGCACGGGTGTGCGGTGGCGGGGGTCATCGCAGCTGGGCACAATGGAATGGGCATGATGGGGGTTGCCTCGAATGCGGAACTGTTAATCTACCGTGTATTGAATGCACAAGGAAGCGGTCGCTACAGTCACCTAGCAAGTGCGATCGTGCGTGCAGTGGACGACGGGGCAGGCATCATCAACTTGTCATTGGGCGGGTCCAACGCTTCGCAACTGTTGCAAGATGCCATCGCCTACGCGCAAAATCGGGGGGTGGTGGTCGTAGCCTCATCTGGGAACAATGGTAGCTCGTCGGTGCTCTACCCGGCGCGTTACGAAGGGGTGGTGTCGGTGGGGGCAACCGGACGTGACTTTAACCCCGCTGTGTTCAGCAATTACGGCAAAGTGGATGTGTGGGCACCGGGTGTAGAGGTGTTGTCGCTGACGGTGGGAGGAGACTATGCCACCTTCAACGGGACATCATTCGCCGCGCCGAACCTGAGCGGGCTACTCGCGCTGACGGTGGGAGAGGGTGCGCCCATCACCGTGCGTGGGGGAGGCTTTGCGCTCTACCGTGACCCCACCCTCGTTGCTCTTCCAACGGTTACTCCAGAACAATCCCCCACACCCACGATCACTCCTACTACTGTTGTCGCTAGTGAGAAGTTGCAAGGGTTCTACACCGAAATTGAGCAGAACGGGAGTACCAGCGTGATTGTCGGGTTGGCGGGTGCCTTCTCGATGAGTGCTGACCCATCGTTTATGGCACAGCAACAGGTGCAGATCAACGCCTTGCGAGATGGGGTGATTGCATCGTTGTCAACCTTTGATGTTGAAATATTGAGTCTATCGAATGAGTGGGCAATTCCAGCATTGGCATTGCAAGTTGACCGTGCTGCACTGGACATGTTGGCAAGTTCGATTCAAATCAGTTACATCGTCAAGAATGGGGTGTCCTATCCAACAATGGATAGTAGCCTGCAGGCAATAGGGGTTGTCCCAACATTGCGCAATCTGGGGTATTACGGGGCAGGTAATCCCAATAACGCGGTGGCAGTCTTGGACACCGGTGTGGATTATGACCATGCGTTCTTGAGCGGTAAACTACTCTCTGGTGCTTGTTTCTCTGGGGGTGGCAATAGTGCAAACTCATTGTGCCCTAACGGTGCAACCAACCAGACGGGAAATCGTGCGGCACACATCTCGCGTTGCACGACTTTGGGAGTAGATTGTGCGCATGGGACGCATGTGTCTGGAACAGTGGTTGGACAGAATAGCGGAGGGTTGCAAGGGGTTGCCCCACAAAGCAAAGTCTTCCCCATTCAGGTATTCACAACATTTTCTGGCGATCTAGGAGCCTATGATAGTGACATTATAGCGGGTTTAAACCATGTGTACCAACAGAACAGCAACGGAACAATCCGCACAATTGCCGTCAATATGAGCCTTGGAGGATGGGGTTATACTTCTTATTGTGATTACGTAGTTCCGGCAACCACTCAAGTGATCCAACTACTGCGTGCCGCCAACATCGCCACCGTCATTGCATCTGGTAACTCCGGCTCTGGTAGTTCTGTAAGTTACCCCGCTTGTATCTCCTCCGCGATCAGCGTTGGTGCGATGACCGATTCATTCGCTGTTGCTTCCTTTTCTAATCGAGCCAGCTTCTTGACACTTTATGCACCAGGTGTTTCCATCACCTCTGCGGTTCCTGGTGGAGGATATGCAGCTTGGCAGGGAACTTCGATGGCAGCTCCCCACGTAGCGGGTGCTTTTGCCCTACTGAATCCATACCGTAGCTTCACGGTCGATCAGGTTTTGAATGCTCTACGCTCTACAGGGCCAGGATTAGGAACTTACAACACTCCTCGCATCCGCCTTGACCTTGCTGCAAGTGCTTTGTACGGCATTGGTGTTCCAACACCAACCCCCTTACCGACACTGCCTAATGATGGTGTCACAAATGCCATCGCGATTACAACTTCGCCTTATACCTATAATATGAATACTGTATTAGCAACTGACGATTTTATACCTACCTGTGCGAACAGCGGTAAAACGGTTTGGTGGAAGTATACACCGACAAGCTCAGGCAATCTTACACTGAATACCCTGGGATCGGACTATGATACAGTTGCTGCAATCTGGACAGGAACACCGCCTAGCAACCTAACCCAAGTTGCATGTAATGATGATGTAGAAGGTAATTTAACTTCATTAATCGTGAAGTCTGTGAATGCCGGTACAACCTATTATTTGCAAGTAGGTGGATACTATGGTGCGGTTGGGAATCTGACAATCAATATGCAATTTACCCCAACCGCGCCCGTGCCAACGAGTCCAATAAATGGTGCAAGCGTAACCACGTTATTGCCGTCACTGACTTGGTCAAATCTGAGCGGTGCAACGGGTTACGAAGTGCGCTACGGGTTGAGCAATCCTCCAACACGGTTGGTTGCAGTGACAACGAATACCTATGTCTTTGTGCAACCATTAGCCATAGGAACCTGGCATTGGCAAGTTCGTGCGAAGGACAGCCAAAATCAATGGGGTGTCTGGTCTGATGTGGCAACATTCAACTTGGATAGTGCTACGGGAGGTGCCCCGCGTCCTGCTGCGCAAGTATCAGGAACAGTGACGTTCACCTGGAATCCGCAGTCCTGGGTGCAGGGATATCAGGTGCAGGTGTCAAGTAACTCGAGTTTCACCGCGATCGTTTATCAGTCAGCTACTTTGCCAAGTGGAACCTCTAGTGATAGCACCACAATAAGTGATGGTGGGACGTACTACTGGCGGGTACGTGGGCTAGTAAACGGGACGACATGGGGGTCTTGGAGTACGACTCAAGCGCTCATTGTTAGGTAAAAGTAGCGGGCGGAAGTGCTGTTGGTGTGGCGTGGCTAACGTAGTGCCCTTGCCTACCGCCACCAACGCTCGGAGGGACACCCATTGCCTTAGCGTACCAATCGCAACTTGGCAGGTAATGCGGGCGCGCATAATACGCTCTAGGTTGTATCGTCAACACGCTTTACGGCAAACATGAGGTTCAAATAACATGGCACAAGAAAAAACAACATTGGGGGGCGGTTGCTTCTGGTGTATTGAAGCGATCTTTGACCAACTCAAAGGGGTGACGGATGTCGTTTCTGGATATAGTGGCGGGCGCACGCAAAACCCAACCTATCGCGCGGTTTGCGATGGTGTGACTGGTCATGCCGAAGTCGTTGAAGTCACCTTCGATAATGAGATTGTCTCCTTCCAAGACTTGCTCGACATCTTCTTCACCGTCCACAATCCCACTACCCTGAACCAACAGGGCGCGGACATTGGAACACAATATCGCTCCGCCATCTTCTTCCATTCGGATGAACAGAAGCACATCGCCCAAGCCACCATCGATGCGCTCAATCAATCGAACGTGTGGGGTAGCCCGATTGTCACTGAGGTGACGCGCTTTGAAACCTTCTACCCCGCCGAAGACTATCATCAAGAATATTTTGCCAACAACAAAGACAACCGTTACTGTCAGGTGGTGGTTGCTCCCAAGGTGGCAAAGTTCCGTCAATACTATTTCAACAAACTCAAGGCGTAATCCACGCACAAGGATGGGGTGTCCTTGCCCCATCCACCTAATTTTCCCTATCTTTTGAGAGGCATGATAGATATTCTGGCGTTTTGGGATTATGATAAGCATAGTTCAATCAAGGTATTGAAATAGTTTTGGTTGGTGATCGTCACTATCACACTAGAACAGTTTCGTTAACTTGGATAAGGGATCATATACCGAATGCCACACACTCTTCGGGTCGCCACTATACAACTCAATGCAACACCCGCATCAACCGATGAGCGGCTCAACCGTGCTGCTCAATACATTCAACAAGCCGCACAAGAGGGGGCTAAGCTCGTTCTTTTGCCGGAGCTGTTCAACACAGGTTACACCTACAGCGCGGCAAACTTTCAACGCGCAGAACCACTCAACGGGACAACTGTCACATGGATGCAGGCGCAGGCGCAACAACACAACATTCACCTTGCTGGATCGTTGTTGCTGCTGGATGAGGAGGATATTTACAATAGCCTCATTTTGGTTTCGCCTGATGGTCGCCGTTGGCGATATGACAAGAATTACCCTTTCCTATTTGAGCGTGCGTATTTCCGTGACGGAAGCCATGATCTCATTGCCCAAACCGAGCTAGGGAAGATTGGCATGATGATTTGCTGGGATCATGCTCACCCAGAGCTGTGGAAGCGATACGCGGGCAAGGTTGATCTGATGATAATCGCCAGCTCTCCCCCTGTCGAAAACAAGTTCAATCTGCTTTTCCCGAATGGTCGTCGCATGGATTCACGCGCACTTGGCACGCTCAACCATGCCTATTATGGCAAGGATGAACCGTTCGGCGCAGAATTGGATGCGCAGGCGGGGTGGTTGAATGTACCGATCCTTCATAGTTCGGCATCCGGCAAGTTGCGCTCAGGGTTTCCGCCTCATTCGCACTGGGTTGTGATGGCATATTTACTGTTCCGCGTTGACTTGTGGCGGTGGATTTTTGCCTCCTCGCAATTACAAGTGGAAAAATCCTTCTTCGATAAACAAACTAAAATAGTCAATAACGGTGGAGACGTGGTTGCGCGTTTGACGGAAGCTGAAGGTGTGGTGGTGGCAGATGTCGAACTGTCATCGCAAACTCCCTCTGCCCCTTCTATGGTGCAACCGGAATTTTCGTACTCCTCCGTGACTTATCTGGCGGTGGATATTTTGGGGCCTGCCATGATGGAACGCGCCTACCGCGAGGGCGTTCGTGAGGCGTGGGGCAAGAAGATGGCTCCTAAACGCCGCAGTGTGAGGTGGTTCATCATTGTCTCTTTAATACTCATTGCCACTTTCGCCGCCTTAATGCGTGGCTTGGGGATGTTGGTGGAACGCAAGCGTGACAAGTAATAAGATTTTCAGCGAGGATAAATCATGAGTTTACGGGTCTTGAGTGCCAGCGATGTGCGTTTGGCGTTGCCCATGCCAGAGGCAATCAGTGGGATGAAACAGGCGTTTGCCCAGCTCTCAGCAGGGCAAGCACAGATGCCTTTGCGCAGTCGCATTGAAAATCAACAGGGCACGCTTTTGTTGATGCCTGTATACCTTGAACAAGCGGATAGCCTCGCCATGAAACTGGTCACGGTCTTCCCCAACAACCGTGATTTGCCGGTGGTGCAAGCAATGGTCATGGTGGTGAACCCCCAGACTGGGGCGATTGAAGCTCTGTTGGAGGGCAGCACGCTGACCGCAATACGGACTGGGGCGGGCGCAGGCGCGGCAACCGATTTGCTGGCGCGACACGATGCCCGAACGGTTGCGATCATCGGGAGTGGGGTACAAGCACGCACCCAGTTAGAAGCGGTTTGCCATGTCCGTGCGATTGAACAAGTGTATGTCTATAGCCCAAACCGCACGCATGCCGAACGCTTTGCCCACGATTTACGCGGACGCGCCCCCATTCCCGAAAATATCACTGTCACCGAAATAGCCAATGAAGCGGTGCGCGATGCCGATATTGTCTGCACCGCTACCACCTCTTCTACACCGTGTTTTGATGGCAGATTCTTAAAGGTTGGCGCACATGTGAATGGCGTGGGATCCTATACCCCGACGATGCAAGAGGTGGATAGCTACACCATCACCCGCGCGTTGGTCGTGGTGGATTCTCGGCAGAGTGCATTAGCCGAAGCGGGCGACTTGGTGATTCCTCTTGAACGTGGTGAAATCACCCTTGAGCATCTTCACGCCGAACTGGGCGAAATCGTGAGTGGCACGAAAGTGGGGCGCACCCACGCTGACCAACTGACCTACTTCAAGTCATGTGGGGTTGCTGTTCAAGATGCCATCTCCGCCACGCTTGCCCTCAAGAACGCGGAACGGTTAGGGCTTGGGCAGGTGATTCCATTGTGAGCCTTGCTCAATCCATGCGCATCTTGGTCATTTCGCGCTGTCCACCCTATCCGCTGTATCTGGGTGATCGCTTGATCTTGTATCATCTCGCGCGTGAACTCTCGCAAATGGGCGTGACGCTTGACTTGATCGCCATTGCTGACCGCGCCGAAGATTGGACACCCACTGAACAACAGGTCTATACCCCCTACTTTGATGAGGTGATGCTCTTTGCACCTGTCGCCCGTCCTCCGCTAGAATTGATGCGTCGTGCCTTATTGGCTTCCGCACGCTTCCCTAAACAGGCTGAACAGGCTTTCATGGGGGAGATGTGGCGGGCGATTGAAGAGCAAGTCACGCGCCATCACTATGATTGTGTGCATTGCTTCGGTGGGATACCGGTCTATGAGTTTAAGCACGCGCTTGGCGATCTTCCCACGCTCATCACCCCCTATGAAAGCTATGCACTCTTCACCCAACGCGTCCTGCAACACCAGCGCGGACTGGCACGGCTGATGGCGTTTGGCGTGCATCAACTTGCCAAACACTTTGAGCGGTGGATGTTCAATCCGTATGATGCGGTTACGATTTTGTCCGAACCCGACCGCGATATGTTGTTGCGTTTGCAACCGCGCTTGAAGGTGAGCGTCATCCCGAACGGCATTGACCTTGCCCACTATGTGCCTGTAGCGGTCGAGCGTGAGCCGGCAACGTTGCTGTTTGTGGGCAATTACGAATACCGCCCCAATGTAGAAGCGGCATTGTGGCTAACCGAAGCGATTTTCCCGCGCATCCAACGCCACCAACCGAACGCCAAGTTATGGCTAGTGGGCAACGCTCCCCCACCCGAATTGTTGGCGTGTGCCACCGAAAGCGTGACGGTGACGGGGCGCGTGACGGATGTCAGGGATTACTATCAGCGTGCTACGGTGTTCATCTGTCCGTTACGAGTGGGGGCAGGCATCAAGAACAAAGTGCTAGAAGCAATGGCAAGCCAATTGCCTGTTGTTGCCACCACATTGAGCGCGGATGGCATTGATGCCCAACATGGAAAAACGCTGTTCATGGCAGATTCGGCAGAGGAGATTGCCCAATATACGCTGGACTTGTTGCGGGATGAGGGGTTGCGTCAACGCTTCGCAGATAGCGCGCGAGCTTTAATCGTTGAGCGATATAGCTGGCGGAGCGTTGCCGAGCAATATCTTGAGCGGATGCGCTCCATTACGCGCCAAGCCTCCCCCCCAGATGATGAGATCAATTGAAGCATGAGCATGACACAATGAATAACCCAAGAATTGAATCCCTACATGTAAAGAATTACCGTGCGTTACAAGACCTCACCCTCAGAGACCTAACACCGCTCACTGTTTTCTTAGGGGCGAATGGGAGTGGTAAATCAACTATCTTGGACATATTCGCCTTTTTGTCGGAGTGTTTTGCTGAAGGGGTGCGTCGTGCTTGGGATCGGCGCAATCGTTTCCGTGAGTTGCGTAGCCGTGGTTCTACTGAGCCGATTTCATTTGAGATCAAGTATCGTGAAACCCCGAACATGCCATTAATCACCTATCACTTGTCCATTGACGAAGACCTTAAGGGACCCTTTGTACTGCAGGAATGGCTATCATGGCGACGTAAAGAATATGGAAAAACAGTTCGCTTCTTGGATTTTCAAAGTGGGGAAGGGCATGTTATCAGTGGAGAATATCCTGACGAAAGTGAAGAGCGGGTTGAAGAGAGACTGTCTGACCGCGACGTTTTAGCGGTCAATACGCTTGGTCAACTGGCAAAGCATCCGCGCGTCAAGGCGTTACGTCAGTTTATCATGGGATGGTATTTATCTTATCTCACGGCAGACAACACGCGCGTTCTACCTCAATCGGGTCCCGCTGAACATCTCTCGCCATCAGGGGATAATTTACCCAATGTGATTCAATATCTCCATGAGCAACACCCTGACCTGCTTGAAACCATTCTCACAAGATTATCGGCACGAGTGCCACGTTTAGAGCGCGTGGAGGTTGAATCGACTATTGATGGGCGGTTGGTTTTACAAATCAAAGATGCCCCCTTCGATAAGCCCATCTTGAGTAAGTTTGCCTCTGACGGCACGCTCAAGATGCTGGCTTATTTGACCGTTCTGTATGATCCCAGTCCGCCACAATGGATGGGAATTGAAGAGCCAGAAAACCATTTGCATCCGCGCTTATTGATGGGGCTTGCGGAAGAGTGTCGCCGTGCTTCCAGTCGTAGTCAACTCATGGTGACAACCCATGCCCCCTATTTTGTGGATGGGTTAAAACCTAAAGAGCTGTGGGTTTTGTACCGCGACAAACACGGCTACACGCAAGCGAAACGCGCTTCTGATATGCCATCCATCAATGATCTGATGAATCATGGGGCTTTGTTAGGGAATCTATGGATGGAAGGGTACTTTGAGTTTGGCGATCCTCTAACCAATCAAGGGGGTATCAAGTGACGAGTGCCCATCTTCAATTACACTTTTATGTTGAAGATGTCTCCACCGAAGCCGCTCTACAGATTCTGATCCCAGTCATTCTAAAAGACCATCAAGGGGAGTTTGAGTATGAAATTCACCCATTTCGGGGCAAGCCCGATTTACTCAAGAAACTTCCGCAGCGTCTTCAAGCCTACGCATCTCGGATTCAGCATAATCCAAACTTTCGCATTATTGTTCTGGTTGATCGAGATGATGAAGATTGCCGTAGCTTAAAGCAACGCTTAGAAGGGATTGCCGAGCAGGCTCACCTTGTCACCCGAACCGCCCGACCTGATGATTTCCAACTCATCAATCGGATTGCTATTGAGGAATTAGAGGCGTGGTTCTTTGGCGATGTAATTGCCATTCGACAAGCCTATCCTAAAGTTCCTCAATCTCTAGCAAGTAAACAGAAATTCCGTGATCCTGATGCCATTACCGGCGGAACATCCGAAGCCCTTGAGCGAGCGTTGAAACATTATCATCCAGGTGGACTAGAAAAATCACGCGCTGCACGTGAAATTTCTAAGCACATGAACCCAGATGTAAATCGTTCCATAAGTTTTCAAGTCTTCCGCGATGCTTTGCGACAGCTATTTGGTTAATGGCAACTGAAATATATCACTGTAGAATGTCACCTATCGCCTTCTTATCTCCATCTCATGTTATGACATCCTTCACTATGTCGAGCGCATACCTTCATAAGAGAATGAGAGCATTAAACGTTCAATTCTTTTATGAGGGGGTCAACATGACCAAGAAAAAGATTGTCATTGTCGGTTCAAGTTTCGCGGGGTACACCGCTGCCCTAGAGCTATACGATCGGTTAGGGAGTAGTCACAGCATCACTGTGATTGATCGGAAACCGAACTTTTTGTTTATGCCCTCGTTGATTTAGTATCCGTTCGGCTTGCGAGAAGAAGAAGACCTATCGTATGACGTTCGTCAATCCTATTCCAATCGGGGGATTCAGTTCATCCAAACAGAGGTCTTGTCGTTCAATCCCGAAACGCAAATCGTCAATACAAAAGAGGGTGAGATCGTCTATGATTATCTGGTGATTGCGACTGGTCCCAAAGCCGATTATGACTATATCCCCGGTCTGCGCGAGCATACCCATTCGATTTTAGGCGTGCCCGCCGCTCAAGAATCACGCACCGCGTGGGAAAAATTGCTGGAGAATCCGGGTCCTGTGGTGGTTGTTTCGCCACAAGGGGCGGCATGTTTTGGGGCAGCGTATGAATTTCTTTTCAACGCACGTCACCAAGTGGGCAAGCACAAATTAGCAGATCAAATCAAGTTCACCTACGTCAGCGCAGAACCCTTCCCAAGTCATTTTGGGATTGGTGGATTTGCGAACGGGGAGTTCTTGACCAAGCAGTTCTTCCGCCTCTATAACATTGACTCGCGCTTTAATACCAGCGTGGCATCTTTTGAGGAGGACGGCGTGCGTTTGAACACTGGGGAATTCATTCCCTCGCGTTTCACTTTTGCGATGCCCCGTTTCTTAGGGGTGGACGCTGTACGCAATAGCCCGAACTTGGCAAACGCCAGCGGTTGGATCGAAGTGGATGATGGCTATCGCCATCGCCAATACCCGAACATCTATGCTGCAGGGGTTGCTATTCAGGTAGACCCGCCTAGCTTCACTGATGTGCCGTGCGGTGTGCCCAAGACGGGCTATCCTTCTGAAGAAATGGCAAAGGTGGTTGCCCACAATATCGCGGTGGACATTAACGGGGGGGAGCGCAAAGCGCTACCCTATGGAGACATCGCCGCCCTGTGCATCATGGATGCTGGTAACATGGGCATGATGATCCTAGGGGACAAGATGTTGCCTAACCGTCACTTTGAAGTTATTCTCCCCGGACCTCAAGCCCATTGGGCGAAGATCGGCTTTGAGAAATACTTCTTGAATATGCTGGAACGAAGCACCACTCCCCATAAAGTTCCGCTATAACGCAATTTTTTCGACCTTCACCCCCTCCGATGAGGGGGTCTTCACGCACACGCGCTAAACTTCCTTCGCACCGGTCATAATTGCCACCCCATCGGACATGGAATACTCGTGCGGGTTGATGATGGCGGCACGTTTGCCCAAGCGTTGGACGTGGATGCGGTCAGAAATTTCCCACACTTGGGGCATATTATGGCTAATCAAGATGACTGGCAACCCACGATCGCGAATTTTGCGGATGAGTTCCAAAACCATCCCAGATTCTTTCACCCCTAGCGCGGCGGTGGGTTCATCCATGATGACCACATTTTTTGCAAAAGCCGCGCTACGCGCCACTGCCACGCCTTGACGTTGCCCACCAGACAGGGTGCGCACCGGTTGACGGATCGACTGGATGCGAAACTTGAGCGATTCCATATAGTTCTCGCTATCTTTCAACATAGATTGTCGATCAACCAGTCTCAGCAATTGCCCCAAGAAACCGCTTTGGATAGTTTCTCGCCCTAGGAACAAGTTTTCCATGATGGTCAAAGAAGGGGCGACTGCCAAGTTTTGGTAAACCGTTTCGATGCCAGCTTGCCGAGCATCCAAGGGATTGCGAAAGTGAACAGGCTTTCCGTTCATCAAAATTTGCCCTCTGTCGGGGATGACCGCTCCCGCCAAGGCTTTGATGAGGGTAGACTTTCCTGCGCCGTTGTCGCCAATCACCGCCAGAATCTCGCCGGGATAAAGCTCAAAATCACATTCTTCTAACGCGATCACCTGCCCATAGTGCTTGGTCAGTCCAATTGCTTGTAAGACCGGGGTTGCGTGTTGGTCTAGGGAGGGTGTTGATGTGGTGGACATGATGTAGTTTCCCCTATTTGCTAATGCGTTGTGATAACTGATCGATAGCAACCGCGACAATGACCAAGATACCGGTTACCAGGGTTTGGATAATTGGATTTGCCCCTTGTTGCGTTAGCCCATTGCGGATCACACTAATCACCAGCACCCCAATCAGCGTACCCATGATGTGACCGCGCCCACCAAACAAACTTGTTCCCCCTAGCACCACTGCCGTGATGCTCTCTAGGTTGCTGGTTTGCCCTGCTTGGGGATCACCATTCTCTTGACGCGCGATGAGGAGAATGGCAGCGACGGCGTAGAGGAAGCCCGCGAAGGTGTAGACGGTCAGCAAGATGCGATTGACAGGAATACCGACTAAACCTGCCGCTTCGGAATTATCTCCAATGGCGTAGATATGTCGCCCGATTTGGGTTTGACTGAGGATAAACCAGATCACCAGGTAAAATATGACGGCGCACACTGCATAATATGGAATTTTCGCTTCACCAAGGGTTATGGCTTCACCAAGAAAGAGCAGGGGTTCGGGCAGACCGTTAATGGTGGCGGTGGTGTAAATGCGTGTTAGGGCGAACATGATATTGAGTGTACCGAGTGTCACGATGAAAGGAGGGAGTTTCAATCCTGTCACCAATATTCCGTTCAGCCAACCTGACAACCCCCCCACCAGTAATCCAACGAACATAGCTAAGATAGGATTGACCAAGATAATCTGCCCATCCGGTCCGAAGGGGACACCACGCACAGCAAGCCCGGTGGTGATGACCGAGACAAAAGCCATGATTAACCCGTTTGACAGGTCAATACCGGAGGTCAAGATGACTAACGTTTGACCAATCGCCAAGACCCCAATGATGGCAGACTGTTGAAAAATCAGGGCGAAATTACGTACTGTGAAGAAGCGTTGTGGTTCGCCTTGAATGAGTGGCAACAACCCGAATACTGCACAGGTCAAGATCAAGAACAACAGCGGACCAAAAGGAGGCTTAGCCAACATCCCTAAGATGTCGGTGAATACCGAGCTTTGTCCTGTTGATGCTTTGGGTGAAGAATTAGCAACACTCATGAAAATCTTTTACTCCTTAATTCCTCAAAATAAGACTATAAAAATGAGGGTGATAACTTACCCACCCTCATCCTAGTGAATTACCAAACAACCACAGTGGATTGCCTAGCTAACTTATTCGCCCCAGCACAATTCCAAGCCGGTTGCGCTGTCGATGCTTTCAATGCCTTCTTGTGCTTCGTCGGTAATCAAGGTTACGCCGGTATCGGTGTAGCCTTGTACAAATTCTTCACCAGCTGCTGCACGAGCGATGTTCTCTACACCGAGAGATGCCATCAAGAGAGGATATTGTTGGCTAGTTGCGTCGATTTGTCCGCTTTCAACGCCACGTACCCCAGCACAACCGCCGTCAACAGAAACGATGGTGACATCATTTTCACGACCAGCGTCTTCAATGGCGCGGTAAGCACCGAAAGCAGCGGGTTCGTTGATGGTGTAAACCAGGTTGATGTCGGGG
>Ga0172372_10007775_pt1 | contig 14328 bp, 12 predicted proteins | sample LakKiv5m_2_FD_114544 | JGI IMG/M metagenome (GOLD analysis project Ga0172372, IMG submission 114544) | Freshwater microbial communities from Kabuno Bay, South-Kivu, Congo - kab_092012_9.5m | ecosystem: Environmental > Aquatic > Freshwater > Lake | place: Democratic Republic of the Congo...
AGGCGCGGGTCGAGCATCTGCGCGACCTCTATCACGCTGAGCCGGAAGACATCCTGCAGGCGCTGGAAGATCACGGCGAAGGCGCTGGGACGGTGATGGTGGTCGGCCACAATCCCGGCCTGCACGAACTGGCGCTGCGGATGGCCGTGCAGGGCGGCGCCTCGCCGATCCAGACCAACAAGCTGCGCGGCCGCTTCCCGACCGCCACGGTCGTCGTCTTCGCCTGGAATGGCCAGAACGCGCCGACGCTGGAGCATCTCTTCTACGCCCATGAACACGGCGGAGCCGGCGGCGAATGACCCTGGTCTACAAGATCCTGTCGCGCGCCGAGTGGGCGGCCGCCCAGGCCGCTGGTCGTTTCGACGGCTCGGCCGTCGATCTCGCCGACGGCTTCATTCACTTCTCCGCCGCCGACCAGGCGCAAGAGACCGCCGCCAAGTGGTTCCACGGCCAGGCCGACCTTGTCCTGCTGGGCGTCGAGACCGAGGGGCTGGGCGAAGCCCTGAAGTGGGAAGCCTCGCGCGGCGGGGCGCTGTTCCCACACCTCTACCGCCCGCTGCTGATCAGCGAGGTGATCAGCCAGCGCGATCTTGTTCTGGACGCCGACGGCGTGCCGCAACTGGGCGTTCTTTCCGCATGAGCCTTCACGACGTCGTCGCCCGCGCCCTGCACGCTCTTGACCCCGAGGACGCGCACGGCCTGGCCATCAAGGGGCTGAAGCTGGGGCTGGGGCCGCGCGACGCGGGCCCGGACGATCCGATCCTGGCCGTGCAACTGGCGGGCCTGTCGCTGCCTAACTGCATCGGCCTGGCCGCCGGCTTCGACAAGAACGCCGAGGTTCCCGACGCCATGCTGGCCGCCGGCTTCGGCTTCGTCGAGGCGGGCACGGTCACGCCGCTGGCCCAAGCCGGCAATCCGCGTCCGCGCCTGTTCCGCCTGACCGAGGATCAGGCGGTGATCAACCGCATGGGCTTCAACAATGGCGGACTTGAGCCGTTCGCCGCGCGCCTGTCCGCGCGCAAGGGCCGTGGCGGCGTTGTCGGCGCCAATATCGGGGCCAACAAGGACGCGACCGATCGCATCCAGGACTATGTCACCGGCCTGACCCGCCTGTGGGGCCTGTCGGACTATTTCACCGCCAACATCTCCTCGCCCAACACCCCTGGCCTGCGCGCCCTGCAGACCAAGGCGGCGCTGGAGGAACTGCTGGGGCGCCTGGCCGAGGCGCGGGCGGGCCTGAAGGCTCGGTCCGGCCGGGACTATCCGATCTTCCTGAAGGTCGCGCCGGATCTCGAGGACGGCGAGGTCGAGGCGATCGTCGAGACTGTGGTCGGCGCGGGCCTCGATGCGATCATCGTCAGCAACACCACCATTGCGCGCCCCGACAGCCTGAAATCGCCTCTGGCCGGCGAGAGCGGCGGCCTGTCGGGCGCGGCCCTGCTTGAGCCCTCGACGGCGGTGCTGAAGCGCTTTCACGCCGCCTCGGCCGGCCGTGTGGCCCTGATCGGCGCCGGCGGCGTCGCCAGCGGCGCGGACGCCTACGCCAAGATCCGCGCCGGCGCGCAGGCCGTGCAGCTCTATTCGGCGCTGGTCTATGGCGGGCCGGGCCTGGTCGTGCGGATCAAGCGCGAGCTGGCCGCGCGCCTGCGGGCCGACGGCTTCGCGGCCGTGCAAGACGCGGTCGGCGCCGCATGACGCGCGATCGGGCCCTGACGCTGCTGCGCCGTTTCGGGCCCTTGGCGCTGATCGTCATCCTGTTCGTCGCGGCCTTCGCCAGCGGTCTGGCCGACCACATTTCGCTGGAGGAGCTGCGCGCCCGCGGCTCGGCGCTGCAGGCCTTCGCCCACGAAAGGCCGCTGCTTTGCGCGGCGATCTATCTGGCGATCTACATCAGCTCGGTGGCGATCTCGTTGCCTGGAGCGCTGGTCCTGTCGCTGACCGGCGGCTTCCTGTTCGGCCCCATTGGCGGCGGCTTCGCGGCCGTGAGCGGCGCCACGGGCGGCTCGACCATCACCTATCTCGTCTTCCGCACCGCCTTCGGCGACATGCTGCGCAAGAGGCCGACCGCGTTCCTGGCCAAGGTCGAGGCGGGCTTCAAGGGCGACGCCTTCAACTATCTGCTGACCCTTCGCCTGATCCCCGCGTTCCCCCTGCTGGTGGTCAATGTGGCGGCGGGCGTCATGAACATCCGGGCGCGAATCTTCATCCTGGCCTCTATCCTCGGCATGATCCCGAGCTCTTTCGTCTATGCCGGCATCGGCGCGGGGTTGGGCCATATATTCGCCAAGGGCGGGTCGGCGACGGTGGAGACCCTGTTCTCGCCGCGCATCTATCTGCCGATCATCGGCATGGGCGTGCTGGCCTTTCTGCCGCCGTTGTGGCGCCATTGGCGCAAAGGGCGCGGGATCGCGCTGTTGGACGAGAAGTAGCCGCCCCGGATGGTCGAAACGGTTTCGCCGTCGGAGACTGAGACCGCCCCGCCCCGGAAACGTTTTCCGTGGCCCGGCGGCCTGTCGGCGCGCCTGCTGCTGTTCACGGCGGTGGTCGTCGCGTTTGGCGGCCTGCTGATCCTGCCGCCGGCCCTGGCGGCCTATGAAGAGCAGTGGCTGCTGGACCGCGTGCGCGCCGGCGAACTGGCCTCGACCATCGCCGAGTCCGATCCCGAACTGCGGGTCAGCGACGCCGTCGCCAACCAGATGTTCGACCAGGCCGGCGCGGTGACCGTCGCCGTGCAGGTCGACGGCGCTCGGCGCCTGGTGCTGCCGCCCAAGCAGCCGTTCGAGACGACGCCCTATCTCGTCGACCTGCGCCGCCAGAACCCTGGCTCCTGGCTGGCCGCGCCGTTCTTCACCCTGACCAGCCCCAAGGGCAGCATGGTGCGGGTGATGGCCGAGCCGCGTTACCGCAAGGCCGAGTTCGTCGAGGTCGTGCTGCCCGACGCCCCGCTGAAGGCCAAGCTGGTGGGTTATCTCTGGCAGCTCGCGGGCGTGACGGTGTTCGTGGCGGGCCTGGCGGGCCTGCTCGTCTACGCCTTCCTGAACATCTTCCTCGTGCGGCCCATGCAACGCATCACCCGGGCGATGGAGTCCTTCCGGAGCGATCCGGACGATCCGGCGGCGCGACTCGTCCCCTCCAATCGCCGCGACGAGATCGGCCGCGCCGAGCTGGAGCTGGACCGGATGCAGGCCGACCTGCTGGCGGCCCTGGCCTCCAAGGCGCGCCTCGCGGCGCTGGGCGAGGCGGTGGCCAAGATCAATCACGACCTGCGCAACATGTTGACCAGCGCCCAGATGGCCTCGGACCGCCTGGCCGCGCTCGGCGATCCGAAGGTGGCCCAAGCCCTGCCGCGCCTGGAGCGGGCCCTGGACCGCGCCATCACCCTGGCCTCCGACGTCATGGCCTACGGCAAGTCCAAGGAGCCGGCGCCGGTGGTGCGGCCGACGCCGCTGCGCCCGGCGCTGGACATGGCGGCGGAGGACGCCGGCCTGACGGCCAAGGGCGTGAAGCTGGAGACGGTGATCGATCCGCGCGAGCAGGTGCTGGCCGACCCCGACCAACTCCACCGCATCCTGACCAACCTGCTGCGCAACGCCCGCGAGGCGATCGAGGGCGCGCCGGACCGGGGCGGCAAGGGCAAGGTGTTCGTCGAGCTGCGCCGCGCCGACGGCGCCAGCGTGCTGCGTCTGTCGGATGACGGCCCCGGCGTGCCGGAGCGCGCCCGCGCCAACCTGTTCCAGCCGTTCGTGGGTTCGGCCCGGCGCGGCGGCACGGGCCTGGGCCTGGCCATCGCGCGCGAGCTGGCGCAGGGGCACGGCGGCGATTTGGTGCTGGTGGAAACCGGACCCGGCGGTTCGGTGTTCGATCTTACTCTGGCCGGCGTTCCCGAGCCGCTGCCAGAACCCGACGACCGCGCCGACGCCTCGGCGGAGTGAGTTCTTGTCTTAACGCGTTTCTGACGACGAGCGGGCGTTCACGTCGTCGGGAGACGCTCTGGGAGGATGCGATGACGACCACCTGGACCATCGCGGTGAAGCTGGGCGCCTCGCCCGAGCTGGCGCCCATCCACGAGATCACCGTCGAGGCGCCGGACGCCCCGACCGCCCTGCGCCGCGTGGCGGCCATGGTCGCGGTGCAGGAAGCCGCCGACGCCGAGCTGCTGATCGACGGCCAGGAGGAGGTCTTCTCGCGCGCCGAGGTCGAGGCGGGCCTGGAGGAGCACCAGGCCCGCACCTGAGATGGGCGAGAGGCCTAGAGGCCTTTCGCGATCCCCTCACGGCGCGGATCCGCGCCGCCTTCCAGCATATTGCCCGGGCGGACGATCACGCCCTGCAGGCCCGAGCCCTCGATCTGGCCGTCCTTGACGTTGACGCCCCGCGCGTTCAGCGCCGCCAGCATCTCGGGCCCGAACAGGTCGGCGTCGCCGGAATAGGTCTCGCCCCGCGCCACGACGTTAGGCAGCGACACGGCCTGCTGCATGTTCAGGCCCCAGTAGAACACGCCGACCATGGCCTTCAGATTGTAGGACAGGATGGCGTTGCCGCCCGGCGAGCCGACGGCGGCCAGGAACTTGCCCTTCTTGTCCAGCACGATGATCGGAGCCATCGACGAGCGCGGCCGCTTGGCCCCCGCGATCGCGTTGGCCGCCGGGGCGCCGTCCTTCTCCTTCGGCGAGAACGAGAAGTCGGTCAGTTGGTTGTTGAGGAAGAAGCCGCCCACCATCCGGCCGTTGCCGAACAGGCTCTCGACCGTGGTGGTCATCGACACGACATTGCCCTGCGGATCCACGACGACGAAGTGAGTGGTGCCGCCCGGCTCGTGGGTCATGTCGATCCCGACCTTGGGCGCGCCCTTGGGCTTGCCGAACGGCGGCGCGGCGCCGGCCTTGTCGGTGATCAGCTTGGCGCGTTCGGCCACGTACTGGGGATCGAGCAACCCCTCGACCGGCACCGTCACGAAGTCCGGATCGCCGACATAGCGGTCGCGGTCGGCGTACATCACGCGCTCGGCCTGGGCCAGCAGGGTCCAGGCGACGGGATCGGTCGGGCCGCGCTTGCCGATGTCGGTGTGCTCCAGCATCCGCAGCGCCTGGATCACGGCCAGGCCGCTGGACTGCGGGTTGGGGACGCACACGGTGTAGACCTTCCAGGGGCGACAAAGGGCCGGTCCCGAGCGCGGCTTGTAAGTCTTGAGGTCTTGCAGGGTGATGCTGCTGGGCAGGTCGCCCTCGCGCAGACGGTCGACGATCGCCTGGGCGATCGGGCCTTCCAGCAGGGCGGCCGGGCCCTCGGCGGCGATCTTGCGGACCGTCGCGGCATAGGCCGGATTCTTCAGCACGTCGCCGGCCTGGTAACGGGTCCCATCCGGCTTGGTGAAGTACTTGACCGCGTCGGGTTGCGAGGGCTGCGGGGCGCGGGTGCTACTGATCATGCCGGCCAGGCGCGGGCTGACCACGAAGCCCTCGTCGGCCAGCTTCTCGGCGTCCTTGAACAGGGTGTTCCAGGCGACCTTGCCGTGTTCCTTCTGGGCCATGGACAGCATGGCCACCGCGCCGGGCACGCCGGTCGAGCGGCCGGACAGAAGGGCCTTCACGAACGGCAGCGGCTTGCCGTCCGTATCCAGGAACATTTCGGGGCCGGCGCCGCCGGGGGCCTTTTCGCGGCCGTCATAGGCGGTCACCTTGCCGGTCTTGGCGTCGTAGAAGACCAGGAACGCGCCGCCCCCCAGGCCCGAGCTCTGCGGCTCGACCAGACCCAGGACCGCCTGGATCGCCACGGCCGCGTCCACCGCGCTCCCGCCGTCGCGCAGGACCCGGAGGCCCGCCTCGACCGCCAGGGGATTGGCCGCGGCGACCATGCCCTTCGAGACGGGCGATGTGGCCGCGGGCCTTGGCGTGGGCATGCCCAGCGCGATGGACTCCGCATTGGCGGCCAGCGGCGCGAAGGTCAGCTGTAGGGCGGCGGAAAGGGCGAGCAGGGAAGCGAAGCGACGCATACGGATCCTCAGGCAGACGACGAGGGACGACCTGCCCGCCGTCCCGGAGGACTCCATGGACACCAAGGATGCGGCTCTGTCACGCCCAGATAAGCTGTGAGGGGCTTTATCGATCATGCTTTGAGCGTCGCGGGGGCAGCCCGAGCGAGACACCGAACGCCGTTGCGCCAACTTTTCGAAATTATCCTGAAAACCGGGCTTGCGTCCCCGGAAGGGCTGGGCTATCTCCCCCGCCTCGCCGCAAGGCAGTGCGCGCCCGTAGCTCAGCTGGATAGAGCATCAGACTACGAATCTGAGGGTCGGACGTTCGAATCGTTCCGGGCGCGCCATTTTCTCCCCTTGTAATCATTGGGGTTTCAGCCTTTCCGGTTGGTGTTGGAGAGCGGCGCGGTGGCGCTGGTTTGCAGCCGGTTTGCAAATTCCGTTTCCTTGGCGTTCTCGAACTGCGCAATCGCCTGGTTGGCGAGGTGCTTGGTCGGCGAGAGATAGACTTCCAAAATTCGAGTCGCGGTCGCCAGCGAGTGCTGGGTGATGGCGACGATCTGGGCGACGCTGCAGCCAGCTTCCGCCAGCATGGTCACGGCCGTGCCGCGTAGGTCATGGAAGTGGAGCGGCGATGTCTCCATGCCGGCCGCGACCATCGCCTTCTCCCACTGATGGCCGAAATAGCGCGCCGTGAAGGGGCGACCTTCCTTCGTTGTCAGGATCACCGCCGCGCGGCGCTCCATGCCGTCCAGCATGCTTCTGAGCGCCCGTGTGCAGGGGATGTGAACCAGGGGACCTTGGACGCCTCCGCGCTGGTTCTTGCCGATCCTCAGCGTCAGGTGCGTGCCATCGTAATTGCTCCAACAGAGCTTTCGGAGGTCACCTTGTCGGAGGCCGGTATGCAGGGCCAGGATAAGGGCCTGCTGCATTTCCACGGGCGCGGCGGACATGAAGGCTTCTATGTTCTCGGGAAGCCAAATGACGTCCGCGCGGTTCGAGCGATAGAGCCGCTTGAAACCCTTCAGATGGTTGGTCTCGATCACACCGTTGTCGACGGCCCAGCTCAGCATCGCGGAGATGACCGAGAGCCGGTAATCGGCCTCACGCGCGCCGGAGGTTTCGGCGACCTTGGCGCGCCAGGCCATCAAGGGCGCCTTCACGCGCGGATTGTTCAGCGCCGCGATCGGGAGGTCCGCGAATTCGGCTTCGGCGAAGGCGAGCTTTCGCGCGTACTCGCGCTTGGTGCTGTCTGCGAGCTGGGTGCGAAACTCGGGTGACCGCATGTAGTCGCGAGATAGGGAGGCGAACACGCCGGTCGTGTGACGGTCCCGTACAAGCTGCTCGGCCCTGGAGTAGGAGGCGATGAACTCCGGAGAGTTTGGCTCCCCTTCGAGCCTGACGCCGGTCTCGCGGTGATAGTAGTACAGCACCAAGCGTCCGCTGCTGAGGCGCTTGCGGACGGTGTTGATGCCTCTAAGTGCTACGCGCATTGCGGCGGCTCTCCCAGGCGGCGAGCGGGTCGGTCACCTCTCGCTCGGTGAGGATCCCGCTAAGACGGTCCATGGCTTGCTCCAGGAGTACGCGATCCACGCGGCCGCCAGGAAGCGTGGGGTTCGGATACTCACCGCGCGCACGCGCTGCGGCGAAGCTTGCTTCGCCAAGGCCTGCAAGCGCGGCGGCTTGGGCAATCGTCAGGCCTCTTGGGGCAAGGGATGGCGGCAGAGCGGCTTTGCTCCTCTTCATCCCTTGGCCTTCCTGTCGTTATCATCGCTGTTCGATGATTTACCTGCCAGACAGGCCACAACCTTGGCTGCAATTGTGGATGGGAGGGTGATCGAGGAGTGTTTGATCCCGTGGTCCTCTGCCAGGGATCCATCGAGTTCCTCCATGAGCATTGTCGCCCCGGTCAGGCTGAACTTCAGGACCAGACTGTCGCCACCTCTAAGCCAAAGAGAGAGCTGCGCGCGCAGGCCATGGGCGCTTCGTACGACTTCCAGAGCGACTGCCTTCGGCCAGGTATCCCCCCTGAATTGAAAAGGCGCTGTTTCGAATAGGTCCTTCGCCGGCGGAGCCTGCTCTGGTGCGATAGCCGGCGGGGCTGACGCTATGCGGTCTAGCAGCGAGCTCAGGCAGTCATGCAGCGATTGCCCTTGCACGAGGCCAAGGTCGTCGCCGTGCTTCTTCAGGGATAGGCCGTAGGGCCTGTTAGGCAGCTCACCGAACGACTCCAACTTCAGCTCGCCGACCAGCCGAACGGTTTCAGCCGCCTTCGTGTTGTCGCCGGGGCTCCCAACGCCGAGCAACAGGCTTGCGGCGTCACGGGGGGTCATCTTGGCGCCGCTGCGACCTCGACCACCTGTAGCGATGAGTCCTGCTTCCCGCAGTGACCGAGCAACTACGGTGACAGTCGATTCGGGGTCGCCGGTTGCCTCCGCAACGGCGCGAACAAGATCCGAGAGCATTGCCATGATCCATCCGTAACATTCGCAGATGACGGCATCAAGGCCATCTGCGATAAATGCAAAAGGTGAAACGTGCTGGGATGCTTATGCGGAATCGGACGACAACGAGTGGCGGGGTGGTGCAGGAGGGCTCCCTCCTGCCGAGGGTTAGGGGCGAGCAGCCCCTTGCCGCGAAGCGGCCGGGGACCAGGGGCGACGCCCCGGCGAACGACCTTTGCGATAGCAAAGGTGTAGTGAGTACACCTTCGCTGCGCTCAGGCTGGCGGTGACTCCGATGGCCTACGCAATCCTACGCACGGCCAAGCTCAAGAGCTTCGGTGAGATCGGCGGCTCCCTGGCTCACACGTTCAGAGAGCGAGAGACCCACAACGCCGACCCGGCGCTAAAGCTGGCGAACGAGCACTGGGGCGCCGAGACCGGAGCCGGCGCGCTAGCGGCAATCCGCGCGGCGCTTCCGGCGAAGTACCGCTCCGACGCGGTGCTGTGCATTGAGTACTTCGTCGGCCACAGTCCGGAATGGCGAGGTGACGACGCCGCATACTTCCGAGGAGCGCTTCAATGGCTGCGTGATCGGCACGGCGCCGAGAACGTCATCAGCGCTCATGTTCATCGCGACGAGAAGACGCCCCACCTGGTCGCCTACGTGGTGCCCCGGGATGGCGACAAGTTGAACGCCAAGAAGTGGCTGGGCGGAAAGAAGACCCTCTCGGAAATGCAGACCGACTTCTGGCAACGCGTCGGCCGCGAACATGGCCTGGAGCGCGGGATCGAGGGCAGCGTCGCCCGCCACCAGACCGTCAAGGAGTACTACACGGCGATCTCGCGAGCGACGGAAGTCGGGCGCGGCGTCGACTTCCCTAAAGAGCGTCAGGTACTCGAAAAGGGCATCCTGACCACGACGCTGGAAACCGACGCGGCGTTTGCCTCACGCGTGGCTGAAAGCGTGGTGGAGCAGTTGAAGCCGGCGGCGCAAAAGGGCGTCGAAGCGGCGCACCTGGCGCGTCGGGAGCGAGAGCAGGCCCGCGAGGTCGGCCGGCTGAAGAAAGCGCTCGATAAGGCGCACAAGCGGCTGAACGCGTTCGAGCGCGTATTCGACGGCCTGAATTCCGACCAGGCCCGAGAGCTGTTCCATTCGCTGCGGCGCGCGGCGGATCGGATGAAGGAGACCGCGCGCGAAGTGGTCGGCTGGTTCAAAGGGCTGACCCCGAACCGGTCTGGCGGAGAGTGGCAGATCACTCTCGAGGAGCGCGGTACCGGCAAAACGGTGACGTTCCTATCGACCAGGGCGGCAAGCGCGCTCGAGAGAGCGGAGGTGCGCGCCGGTGATCTCGTGAAGGTGTCGTCAGCCGGCGCCGAAATCTTGGAGCGGCGACAAGGGCGGGATTTTGAGCGGTAAGTCGTAATGCCGCGTCGGAGACGTTGGCTCTTTGCACCGCGCCAGGCGCTGGCTAGTGTGGGGTGCCCAAAAGGCAAAACCCCCCGGGGCCTAGATTGAAGCGGAAGTGGGCGAGGCAGCGTGATGCGTCTCGCTCACTTCTTTCTCGCCTGTGGTCAAAGGCATTAGTAGCCGAAGTTGACGCACCCTCAGAAAATGGGATGCTCTCGTCCGTCTGAGCAGCCTGTAGGCGCACGGCTTGGGATCGTCGAGCAGTGCATTGCTTTTAAGGTGGGTTCACGGGCATAAGCCGTCGCCTCGGCGGCGGCGCTTGCGCCGACGTAGTGCTTCCACATAGACTCCAACTTGGGTGGTCGCTGGCAGCGAATTGCGTTCGCGTCGCCCCACATGAAGGACTGAACGATGAGCAAGGGACACGCAGCGCGCAGACCCCAAGCGCTCTCCGGCAGCGCTTCGTTAGATCCTTTGCAAGATGTCTTTTCAACCTTGATCCAGGAAGCACATAGCCAGCGGAAGGCTGCCGCTAGCACTCGAGCTAGCTACACCGCTACCAGGCCCCGAGGCCCGCTCGTTCCCGACTGGGCAGGATCACCCATGCTGCCCGACAACCTGAAGCCGCTCCTACGAGAGAGCCATCCATCCCGTCGGCTCAATGATCTGGTGCTTCAGAAAGAAGCGCGAGAGGAAATCCGCGAATTCATCGGTGAGGTTGGCAAGACCGAACTTCTCCGTTCCCATTCGCTTGAGCCAAGGCATACGGTGCTTCTTGTCGGTCCCCCCGGCACAGGAAAGACAAGCTTGGCAGCGGCGATCGCCACCGAGTTGGCGCTGCCTTTCCTGACCGTCCGCTATGAGGGTTTGGTTGGCAGCTACTTGGGGGAAACGGCGAGCCGACTACAGGAAATCGTGGACTACGTCGGACGGACGCCTTCCGTCTTGTTTTTCGACGAGTTTGATAGCGTGGGGAAGGAGCGCGCTGACGCTCAAGAGACGGGCGAGATCAAGCGCGTAGTCAGCTCGCTGCTACTGCACATGGACGCATTGCCAAGCCATTGCATTGTGATCTGCGCCACTAACCATCCTGAACTTCTGGACCGGGCGGTCTGGCGGCGCTTTGAGGTGCGACTTGAATTGCCCAAGCCAGGGGCAGCTGAGTTGAAGGAATGGTATCTCAGAACCGAACGCCTGCTGGGCAGTTTGGGAATGCCGGTCTCGAAGTTCATTGATTTGTTTGAGGGCGAGACCTTCTCTGAAATTGAAGCGATTACTCTCGACGCTCGGCGCAAGGTCGTACTATCTATGGGCGCAATGGCGTCTGAGGACGCGTTTAAAGAGGCGGTAATCCGTTGGGAGCGCCGCCAAAAAATAGGCGGGGCTCAGGGCGTTGGCTCAAGGACCAATCGTAAGACTAGGGCGGGAGCCAAAAGGGCAACCGAGAATAAAGGGGCGTCAAGCTCACTTCCCACGGGCGACCTCCTATCGTGAACAAGGCGCTCGCCTGGGCGGGACCTTCAAGGCGCTCGAAGCGACCGTAGAAAAGCTCCTTTCCGACGCAGATGTCTCCCTTTCGGCTGCGGAGGCTAGCCCTGATCGAGCTCTTGTTTTCGAGGTGAAGGGTTCTGTTGCCCAGTTCATTACCGCTGCTCGAGCGGCGGGACTGGAGTGGATGGGCGAAGACTACGCCGGTGCCGAGGCGGATGAGGACGAGGACTCCGAAGACCTAGAGGCAGAAGCTGCTGGCTCAACTCCACTCTACATAACCATGCCAACCCTCGGCGGCCTGCAGAAGGTTGTCGGATATTGGAAGCGGTATGTGGGTGGCGAGCCCCGCTCAAAGGAGACGGGGCCCTGGTGGGCACTCTTTGGCTACCTTAAGGATGTGCGTCCCTGGTCGGCTAAGGATCGTGTTGATCCAACTGTAGCGCCGTACCTGGAGCGTGTCCTTGAGCGTGCGCCCAATCAGCCAGTGCGACTGGAGTTGGATCTTTGGTATCGAGGTGACGAACGACTACGTGCGGACGCTAACGACTACGTTCGCTCCCTTATGGCCGAGCTTAATGGTCGGGTGCTCGACTTCGCCACTATCGAACCCATCGCCTATCAGGCCGCCCTGGTCGAGCTTCCGGTGGCTCAAGTTCGTCGCCTCGTTGGCCTTGAAGGTCCCCTAGCCGAGGCTGACCCCGTGATGCGGGTCCGACCGCAGTCTCTTTACGACGCGGAAGGTGCGGATGAGTCCGAGGTCGATCAACCCTTACCTACGCCCCCCGCTGCAGTTGATCCCCGTCCGCCAGTCGTTGCCTTGCTCGACGGGTACCCTATCCAAAACCATGATCTGCTGCAGAACCGACTTGTGATCCATGAAGTCGACGTGGCGGCGCGGACCGTTCCGGTCAATCGTCGCTTCCACGGAACCTCGATGTCGTCGCTCATTCTTCATGGCGATATCCACAATGGGGAGCCCCCGCTTGACCGCACGCTTGCGGTCGTCCCCATCTTGGCAGCGCCGCAGGGCTTAAATTCGGAGTGCACGCCCCAGGATCGGCTGCCTCTTGCTCTGGTTTATCGCGCTGTCACAGCGTTAAAGGCTGGTGTCGATGGCCAACCCGCCGCTGCGCCGAATGTCGTGCTCATCAACCATTCCATATGCGATCGGGAAGCGCCATTTGCCCGACGTCCTAGCTATTGGGCTAAGCTGCTCGATTATCTGAGCCACACTTATCGAATTCTATTCATTGTCAGTGCAGGCAACAGTCGCGAACCTTTCGTGGTGGACACCTACGAGGATTGCGATGCCTTCGCAGACGCAGATGAGGCCGAGCGCCAGATCGTTCTCCTCCGAAGCGTCGAGCGTGCGAAAGGGCGACGTGTCATCCTCAGCCCAGCAGAATCGCTGAACGCACTGACAGTGGGCGCAATCCATTCTGACGGCTCAACCGGCTGCCCAGATGGTGAGATCGATCCATTCCAGGACATCGGTGTCGCCAATCTTGGTTCGACAGTCGGTCTTGGGGTCAATCGGGCCATTAAGCCCGACCTAGTTCAACATGGTGGGCGACAACTCGTGGTCACAGAGACCGACGACGGGATCGTTACTGCTTGGCCGCGGGAGCACCCCGATGTTGGGCAACTCAGCGCCGCGCCTGATCCGATACTCGGTTCGACCAAGCGCCTCGCGCGGACGACTGGAACAAGTAATGCCGCCGCGCTTGTAACCAGGGCTGGGGCCCGTCTCGTTGATGTGGTTGAGCCGCTTTTCGATGATGATGGGGAGAGTTGGAGCGCTTCGCCAAGCCGCGCCGTCGTTCTGAAGGCGCTCCTCGCGCATGGCTGTCGTTGGGACAAGACCGGCCAGGTGCTGGACAGCACCTATCCGGGTGGATGGCAGCGTCGTCGCGAGGCCATATCGCGCTTCTTGGGCTATGGCCGTTGTGACCTGGAGCGGGTTCTCACGGTCGACGGAAGTCGCATCACGCTTTTGGCCGATGATCAAATCGCCCCCGATGTTCTACATGAATACAAGGTGCCCATTCCCCGCGCGATGATCGGCAATAACGAGTTGCGGCGGATCACCATGACGCTCGCCTGGAGCAGCCCAATTGATCCGCTAAGCCAGCGTTATCGTGGGGTCCTAGTCGAAATGGTCGATCGAACAGGCAAGAGAGACTTCTGGGACGGTGTCAAATCCGTCTTGCAGCCGACGGCGTTCGCTGGCCGGCGCGGCACGCTGCAGCACATTGTGCTTGAAGGCACCAAGAAGCGGGCCTTGGTCGGCGACGGCGGCTTTTTTGTCGGGGTGCAGGCTAGGGCGGATCTGACAAGCTTCGCCAAGGCTTCCGTCCCCTATGCGTTGGCCATCACGCTTGAAATGGCTCAGCCTGTTCGGCAGACCGTATTTGCCGATGTTGCCGCCCGCGTCCGCCCGAAGGTCCAAGCTCCGCGCGAACGTGTTCCCACTCGGATCAGAACATAATGAAATCACCGCAGCACAACAATCTCGGCGCCAAGAGTCCAAAGGCCGTTGCCGCCTATCTAAAGCTGATTGGGGACCACGACGCCGCAGATCGCGTCGAGGCGTTAGCCGCCGGTGGGCAAGCCCTTAATTGGCCCTGGGGGGACGACGTATGGGGCTATACTGGAATTCTCATGGGCTACATTGCCCCCGAGGACGAAAATAACACTGGGGTCATTCAGAACGCGGTTCAAATCCAGCCAGATACTAGTCTACGTGATAGCCGTATAAAGATCGCGCTGGAGCGGTTTTGGGTTAGTCGCTATCCGGGAGCCGGCACTCACGAAATCCTCTGCGAGTTTACCGGCAAAAACCAGATCGCCGGTGAAGCCGAAGAGATGCGATTTACCCTAAAGACTAGCGCTAAGAACCAGTCCAGTGCGGCCGTAATGGGCGCTCCCATCTTTCTCGGCGCGTCGGTGGGTAAAAATGGCATCGCGTTCGAAGGCAAGACAATCAATGTTAGGAGCAACACTGACGATGAG
>Ga0172372_10007778_pt1 | contig 14327 bp, 13 predicted proteins | sample LakKiv5m_2_FD_114544 | JGI IMG/M metagenome (GOLD analysis project Ga0172372, IMG submission 114544) | Freshwater microbial communities from Kabuno Bay, South-Kivu, Congo - kab_092012_9.5m | ecosystem: Environmental > Aquatic > Freshwater > Lake | place: Democratic Republic of the Congo...
ATATCCAACGCGGTTCCGGGCGTGGCTTGGTTAATCCCGACCCGACCCGTCGTCGTCAGTGCCGTGCTTGTCGTCGCACCTGAATTCACGCGTGCATCCCCCGTGATATCCAACGCGGTTCCGGGCGTGGCTTGGTTAATCCCCACCCGCCCCGTCGTCGTCAGTGCCGTGCTCGTCGTCGCGCCTGAATTCACGCGCGCATCCCCCGTGATATCCAGCGCGGTCGCCGGCGTGGCTTGGTTAATCCCCACCCGCCCCGTCGTCGTCAGTGCCGTGCTCATGCTCGACGTTGTTGTCACGCGTGCTTGCCCTCCTGATACATCCAATCGAAACACTGGATTCATCGTCGTCATGCCTATCCCAACATTCCCGCTTCCATCAATAATCATACGCTCATTATTCGCGGTGCTAAACCGTATCGAATTACTAAAACGATTAAACGTCGATGATGTATTATCTCCTACCAAATCAATACAGCTTTTTGCCGGACTTTGAGCGGTTAAACGAAGAAGCCCCGAGTTTTCATTAAAATTCACGCCTCTGATTTCATTCGTGCTTTCCGAAAGCGTCGGAAGTGACGACAAAGAAGTAATCGCCGAAGATATCAATTTAAGCCGCGGCTGGTCACTAAATGATGTAACTGAGGTAGTCATATGGGTTGTTCCTGTAATATCAAGGTTCGATTTCACCCCCCCATGAGACGATGTATCCACGAAGTTTCTATTTATACTCACCGCGCCATTCAAATTCGTACGTCCCAACACCGATACATTACCAGCGGAATTAATTACAATCGAGTTGCTTTGTGGATTACTTGTTCCTGTCTGAAACGTGATGAAATTCGGTGCTGTTAGAGCTAAACCACCAGATAAGTCCGTAAGATTGAGTGCGGTTGCCGTGGTACCTTGAACCCCGCGATGATATATTCCCGGATATGTCGTCGATGTCGGCGCCGTGGTTGCTTGATTCAACATCACCATCGCAGATGACGCCGTTTTCGACGGGTTTGTTCCGGGGTGTGTGCCCACCATGACGTTTCCAGTTACATGAAGCATCCGATTCAGACCGCTTTCATCAACCGCATCGAGTTCGCCTGCCGTCATCCCGCCTATACCCGCTGCGCCACTCGAATTCACAATACAGAACCGTTCTGATGCGGCAGAAATATTTCCGGTTGTGAGGTCAAACTTCATTCCGACCCTGCCTGTATTTTTATCATTATGATGTAGATTGATGTTCATGGTCGGCGGGTTATCATCCATGCGATGAACAATCTTAATCCCGTGGGTGATATCTCCGATGGTTGCCGGCGAATTCACCGTTCCTCCGCCTACGGTGTCTTTTCCGGACGCAACAACGACGTAACTCCCGCTTGATTCGCCGCCTTTGACAAATGTGCGGGGGCGAGTGGCGGGGGCAGATGGGTCTTCCACATAAAAAGATGAATGGACGGACCGACATGCGAGGTCATTCATCACAACAGTTCCCATACTTGCGTCGGGTATGTTGGTGGTATATCCTGCGGTTTCATACCGAAAATTCCGCGTTCCGCCGAAACTGCCGCTGGGATCGGTGTCTCCGCCTTGCGCAGTATTGGCTCGGTATTGAACAGAGAATTGCGGTCCAAATGAATTCGCATGCCCGAAGGGGCCGGTTGGGCCGGTTGCGCCTCGAATTCCTTCTGGGCCTCTTGCGCCGGTTGTTCCTGTCGGACCTTGAATACCTGTGCTGCCCTTTGGGCCGGTTGGTCCTTCTGTGCCATTTGCCCCCCTTTCGCCGGTTGGTCCTTCTCTACCTTCTGGTCCGCGCGAACCTACCGCACCAAATGTTGTCTGAAGATACGAGTATGTACTCTCCGACGTGGCAAGATTCGTTTGATAATACAATAATACATTCGCGGATTGATTTGCCAGCTTCGTGTTTTTGGCGTAAATTTGGAGCTGAACATATACATTTTCCGAGTTGCCGCTCGCATCTTTCAGCGTCATAAAATCCACCGGCATTTGAATTTTGTATAATTTCTTTGCGGTGCTTGTGATGATTGCGCCAGTTGCTGTGTCGGTTGTTGAATCGAGGACATTTTGGGTATTACCGACATCCCAACTTCGCCCGATATATTTGATGTGGTCAGGCAGATATGCCGCGCGTGGTGGATAATATCCGGCATCACCGCCTTCTTTGGTTTCGATGATTAAACTGTCGGGCGATGGCTGATTCCCGGTTCCAGTAATCATGAAAACCGCGGCATACAATGATACTTGATTCGCGTCGGAGTTGGAAGGGACTGCAGCGTATATATTCAGCACCCAAACACCACTCGGAATCACCGCTAAAATGCTTACTTTCTCTGCTGAATTCCAGAAACGTGTAACCGGAATTGTTTTATTGATATTACCGTATGTCGCACTCACGGAGATGGGCCCCACCGTTCGCATCGTGCTTTGAATTGGCGTCTGTGACAAGTTGTATGAATCTGTAATAATTTCATTCGATACGGAATCGCCATCGGGGTTAAGCCATAAAATCGTGCCGTTGGACCCTTGGATTCCTTGAGCGCCGGCGTTGCCTTGTTGGCCCGTTGCGCCTGCCGGACCCGCCGGTCCTGTTGTTCCTGGCGCGCCACTTATACCCGTTGAACCTGTTGCGCCATTCGCGCCGGTAGGTCCTAATACGCCGATAATACTACCGGTTGGGCCAATCGGTCCGGTTACGCCTGTTGGGCCAGTATCTCCGACAGAACCTGGGTCGCCCGCATATCCAATTCCTGGTGGTCCTCCCGGGCCGGTTGGTCCAATTTGTTGCTGCTGTAATTGAATTCCTTGAACTGTTCGATCCACATAATATTTGGTTGCGACATCTTGGTCGGCGATCGGGTCGCGCACATTTCGGACACGATTAATCGGTGCGGCTATATTCGGTCCGCCTGACATATCAATATCTCCGTTGATAAAGATTACACCCGCATTATTGCCGATACGGAATGTTGTATTGCCGGTATTGTATGATATGTCGGTTGAACCGCCAAATGTAGTGCCGCCCATCGCGGCGTCGGTTGTTCGGACATAGTTTTGGGTTCCGGTTCGCGAAAATCCGCCGATTCTTTTCCAGTTGTTATTGTTGGCATTGGCATTGTTATTGCCATTGCTATTGCCGTTGTTCGACATCGGCTTACTTCTTTCTTATATATGACGCTTTACTTGATGCGTGATATATAATAACTATCAAAAATAAATGATGCGAATTCACGCGTCGTATTTATGGTAAATCGAATATTTTATTCACGAGCAATGTTGCGTCGTTGTCGTCGTCGTCTGCGACTCATTTTTGCGATAGGCTGGTCTAATTCTCTCGGTGGTAATAATCCTAAATCAGCGGGGCTTACCAATACATTTCTAAACACGGGGCGACCATGTTGATGGTGATGTGCTTGTAGTTCTTTCGGCATCTTACCATCTAAATACTGTTCCACCATCTCGTTGCCAATTGGAATCTCTCGAGCAAGTTGTTCTTTGGTATATCTGCGCCGAATCACGGGTTCATCATCTTTTTGTGTCTGAGTCGTCAGTGTATTGCCGTCGAATGTCATGCTTGATATAAATCGGTGGGTTTCTATTGCGGGGGCGGCGGTGGTGGTGTTGAGATCGGGTCTTTTATTTTTTTTGGTTTCTTTACTTTTGGTTTGCTTGTTACTACGCTTACGTCTCTTGCTCTGTTTCGTTCCTCCGAACATATTATTGTATATATATATATATATATGTATTACAAAGACAATAATGAAATTTATGATATTGGATAAAGCACGCGAGGCCCATGATGCTCCCGCTAGGTCTGGGTCTGGGTCTGGGTCGGCGTATCAATATTTAGATGATTTATTCGATAAGACATTTATTACGGATTATTTCATGGAACGGAGTGCGGCGGCGGCGGCAGTGCGGCCGGAGAAATAAATTATCCGCCGTGTATTATATAGATGTGTGTTCAAGATTTACTCGTATTGGCTGTGATTATATTGGCACTTGATGCCGTATTTTTATATGCCGCAAAAGACCTCTTCGCACGACAGGTGATGCTCGTCCAAGGAACCGCCATGAAGGTGAATATTCCGAGTGCTGTCGTGTGTTATGGTTTAATCGTGGTTGGCTTGTATTATTTCGTGCTGCGGCATATTATCGTTCCGAATGCGACATCTGCTGCCGCCGCAATCCAAACGATGCGTCTCTCGGATGGAATTCGCGCCGCCGCTTTTCTCGGTGTTCTCGTGTATGGCGTGTATGAGACGACGACTCTCGCGATTTTGCGTAACTGGAGCCCGATGACTGCGGTGATTGATACAACGTGGGGGGGAGTATTGTTCGCTCTCTCGGCGTTTCTGTTTTACAAGTATAAATCGTTGGTGTATTAGCGAGTGGGCGAGTGAGCGAGGCGAGGCGAGGTGAGGCGAGTGAGCGAGGCGAGGTGAGGTGAGGTGAGGCGAGGCGAGTTAGCATAACCATCGTTCTATTTTAAAGGAGGTCATCGTTATTGTTTGATTCATTCGCAGATGTGCTTCTTCCGTCAATGCACGACAGCTCGTAATTATGCTTGAATACATCATCAATTGATATATAAATTGAATTACGTTATATATGAATAAACAAGCACCGATTTTATCTATTTTTGAGCATCCGGAAAACCATGTAATCGGCGTTCCATCTCTCGTGAAATATGGCGACACAAAGATATTGGCGTAATGGGCCATCCCGCTTGAGCTGTGGGTGTGGATGTAGTCTGGTTCATCGAAACGAATATATTGGGTAGTTCCGTCTGTGCCTGAAATCATGCCGACGTCGCCGATACCGGTCTCATGTTTTTCGATTTTATCAAATTCTCGTTCTACTTTCGCTTGAACATAGTCGCGCCCCCATGATGAATTATAAAAACTGGGTTTGAACGCTTGTCTTCCGCCGAAGGTATAAACGGGTGATTCATTATAATACGTCGCGGTCGCAGTCGCGGTCCTACCATAATCATCACTCGGTATCGATTTATACATGTGTGCTCGCTGACTGTATTCGGGATGTGTATGGTGCCTCTGCGCGGGGGGTGACGACGATGACGACGACGACGATGACGACGACGATGACGACGAGTCATGTTTCAATCCGAAACAACAACTCACACACGTTACGCGTATCTCGTCTATTTTATTCATAATTTCGTTTGATTTCGACGAATTGTCGTTTTGTTGTATCGATAACAAAACAAACACGCAAATCAACGCATTACTGATAACATCGATGACGCCGAAAACATACGTATAATCGATGATAATATATTTGATATATAATAAATCGCAAATCATCTCGAGTAGTATCGTCGCGCATTCCAGTTTCAAATAAAATGGATTATCTTTGAATATTGTAAAATATACGGTTCCCATTAGTCGTATTACTGCGGTATTATGATATACTGGTGGAGGCGGTGTTGGATATGCGATGGATGCCATAAATAATAATTGTAGAAACCCGAGCCCGATGGATGAATGAACACGATAAGGATGTTCCATTGTATGATATGGTATATTCATTCATCATATATTTTTATGTCGTATCGTATCGTAAGAAGGAATATAAGAATATATTGTTGTGTAAGAAGTAAGAATGCGTTGGTATGGAAAATGGCGGTCAAACCAACAATCCAACCGACGATGAAGTTCAGGCGTTTTATGCGATGATTGTTTTGTTGGTGTGTGTTGAGTGTTCAAAAGAACCGGAATTCCGTTGTGAAAATTGCGGTAAAGCCTATAAGCAGGAGGGGTGGTATCATGCGCATCTTGCGAAATGTCGGGTGAAAGAGCCTGACGATGGATGGTGCGGTGGCGGTGGCGGCGGTGGCGGCGGCGGTGGCGGTGTAAGTGCGTCTGAATTTACTGAATTATTGCGACAAAATCGAGAGATGATGGCCTTGCTTCAAAAACAGCAAGAAACGATTCAAACGCTGGTTTCACAATTGGTGGCGTCGAAATGAATATAGAATGATTTTCGTATAATGTATTACAGTAACGATAAAATGTATTCGTGTGCGTCGTGCGGCAAAGTATATAAACAGCAAGGATGTTTGAATAATCATATCAAGCGGTGTTGTCCATTGGGGGCGGGTGTAGGTGCGGGTGCGGCGTCGGGTGCGGGTGCGATGAAAAAAGGGCCTGTGGAATATAAAAAGCCGGGAGCGGGAGCGTCGGGAGCGACGACGACGACCACGACGACGGGTGGGAATTCCGGAACGAATACCGTTATTACAAATACGAATAATATATCAAATACAGGGAATGAAGAGCATAACGCGACATTCAATATCAAGTATGTGAAACGTTCAGAAGAGACGCAAGAGGTTGTTAAATCGATTGTTGCCGCGGCGAATGAGTTTTGTAAAGGTCGTATTATTGTAACCAGCGATGAGCCCGCGCCTGGTGGAGGGCCACTTACGGGAATTCACATGACCGTGAATGATAACGGAACTACCGTGTATAATCATCCGATACGCACCATATCTATTATCGAGACGCCGCCTGAGGATTACAACCCAGAAGATGAGCATGAAATTACGCTTGAGAAGATGACGTATATGATTCTTACGTTGATTCAAAATAATAATAAGCTGAAGAAGGAGAATTATATTTTACGGTCGATTGTTGCAAGAATTGACCCGGCGTGCTTTGATGATGACGATGACGACGAGGAGGAGAAGGAGAAAGAAAAGGGGGCGGCGGAGAAGCAGGGAGCGGAGGCGGTGGCGACAGGGGTGGCCGACAAGAAATGAAATGAAATGAAATGGAATGGAATGGAATCGTCGGCGTGGCGGGAAGAATTAGTATTTGAATTATGATGACCCCGGGGCGGTCATGATGATTAAATTGAACTCATAAATCGTGCTTGTGGTGAATATAACGTCGTCGGATTTTACATTCATTCAAGCATTCAAGCATGGATTACAGCGACTACACTGTCGAGCATTCGTTTCCAAAACTATACGCGCAGGACAAAAACGGGAAAATAAAAGTATGGACCGCGGCGGTTCTTCGGAGTTCATATCCTCACGGTGGAGTTGCGGCGCGAATTACGCACGGATATATCAACGGAAAGCAGCAGGTGGCGTATCGTAAATGTGAAGCCGGTAAAAATATCGGTCGTTCCAACGAAACATCACCTCTCGAGCAATGTATTTCAGAAACTCGGCGTAAATGGCTCGACAAGAAGGAGAAGGAGGCATATACCGAGAACAAACCCGCGGATTATGGCGAAGGCTATGGCGATATTTCAGGGAATGATTTCGGCGGCGGCGACGGCGGGGGGGAGGAGGACGGCGGCGGGGAGGGCGAACACACTTCATTCACGCGCCCATTTCTTCCGATGCTCGCGCAAACGTTCAACCCTGCCGACATTGAGGTCGGCTCTAAAAAGAAAAAGGTCATCACATTTCCCTGTTTCGTTCAACCAAAGTTGGATGGATTACGATGTGTGTCGTATGTGATACGGTCGGAGAATGAAAATGTTGTTTGCCTTCAATCCCGCACCGGCGCATTCTTTACGGGACTTCCTCATATCGCCGCCGCGCTTCGGCCGTATCTCTCCCAACACCCGAATATCGTCATCGACGGTGAGTTATACACGGACCAAATGCCGTTTGAAGAACTCGCTGGACTCATCAAAAAGAAGAAAATCACGGCCGCAGATGTTGAACGACTTAAAAAAGTCAAGTATCATGTCTATGACATCTACGACCATCAGAGGTATGATATGCCGTTTGTCGAGAGAATCGGATTGCTCGCTGCCGCGGTGCGTCGTTGTGGGTGTGTCGCCAACGATACACATGCGGCGGGGCGAGTCCTGCGAAGTGATACCGAAGCAGCGGCGGAGGCAGCGGCGGAGGCAGCAGTCGTCGTTCTGGTCCGCACCGAAAAAATCGCGGTGCTCTCGGAGTTTCGTCGGTTGTTTTCCGAGTTTGTTGAAGCGGGGTATGAAGGCATCATGTTGCGAAACGCAGCTGGTGTGTATCGTGCCAACTACCGGAGTAATGACCTTCAGAAATACAAGGAGTTCATGGAGGACGAATACCATATTATTGATTTCACACAAGGTGAGGGTCGTGATGCGGGGGCGGTGATTTGGTTGTGCGAGACAGCCGACGGCAAAGAATTCACGGTTCGGCCGCGCGGGACGATGGAGCAACGACGCGCTTGGTTCAATGACGGAGGGTCGTATATCGGTAAGAACTTGACGGTCATATATCAGGAGCTGACAGAAGAAGGTAAGCCGCGTTTTCCCGTGGGAAAGGCGGTGAGGCACGGGTATTAATTTTAGATTTTATGACCTAGAACCTGATAATGTAGAAATAGTAAAACAGGATTATTTGCTTTATGATTATAACGATTGTAAGAAAGCGTATAGTAAGATACACGTCATCGGAAATCCGCCATTTGGTCGTCAATCTTCACTAGCAATTAAATTTATTAAAAAATCATGTGAATTTTGTGACAGCATTTCATTTATATTACCGAAAAGTTTCAAAAAGGATAGTTTAAAAAAAACATTCCCGTTACATTATCATCTTGTATTTGAGATTGATTTGCCTGATAAATCATTTTTGGTAGATGGTCAAGAACATGATGTTCCTTGTGTATTTCAAATTTGGGTAAAAAAACCGACGCATAGAGCTGTAACTGAAAAGGTTGAACCAATCAATTTCATGTTTGTTGAAAAAACGGACAATCCAGATATTTCATTTCGGCGTGTCGGAGCTAACGCAGGAACAATCGAGCAATCAATCGATGAAAAAAGTGTTCAATCGCACTATTTTATAAAATTCACAAATGGAAAATCACTAACTGATAATATAACAAGTTTATCTACAATCACATATGATTTCAACAATACGGTTGGTCCAAAATCGATATCAAAACAGGAATTAATATTAAAATTCAATCCATTACTGTAATGTTAGTCAAAGTATGAAGTGATAATACTCAGGCATCAATTTTGCGTCGGTTAATTCTTCCAATGTGTTGTAGCAAATTTCGTCTCTGATTCTTGCGTTTATCGCTTCCATGATAATTCGCGGGTTTCAGTTATGAAGTAACATGTTTCAATTTTTATTAGGTTGATTACTTTGTTGAAAGAACATACCAATGAACGATTACATAATGGATGATACCCAATGAATTTCAATGGGTGTTTGAAAATTGTTGTTTAAAATCTCCAGCGTAAATGAAGAATTGCACATGGGACGAAATGAGGTTTTTTTCCAAACGAGTAGGTTTTAAAACGTGAAAATCTTAAAAATACGATTTAGAGCATAATGCTCTCATTCATATATTATACCATAATTTTTCCTTACTGAAACTTTTCCTATCCACCCATTCCGACCTTTTCCCCCCGCGTCCAAAACTTGACAAAATTTTCGCCAGGTATTTTAGGAAACCGCCATGAGTATGCCAAATTATCTCAGTCACAGTTACGCATTCCGTTGCGATGTTTGTCGCTTTGTAACAGATAACAAAAGGGACTACCGCCGTCATACAGATTCGATGAAGCATAAAAAAATGATGAATGCCTACACTTTACATCTTAAACGCCCTGTCAGCGTAAATGTGACCCAGCCCGATACAAATGTGATAATTTCATCATGGAAACCCGCACCCCCCGCACCACAACCATCCGTCCAACATGCTTTTATTTTTGATAAGCGAATTTATAAATATTGTGAAAAGTGTGGTCAGAAATATTGTAGCAAAAGCGGATTATGGAAGCATCGCAAAATATGTGACGGTGCTGGGTTTATTCCGGATATACCTGACGCTACGAATTCCACAGCAGCTCATGTATTGGCGAATTCAACCGCGTCGGGAGCAGGAGCAGCAGGAGCAGACCTAGACATGAAAATTATCATGATGGATATGTTGAAGAACAACCAAGAATTTCAACATAAACTCATAGAGATGCTGTATAATCAACAAAACACGATTGTCGCGAGTGCTACCGCTGCGGCCTCTGCTGCTGCGTCGGCTTGTGCCTCTGCTTCTGCGTCGGCTTGTGCCTCTGCTTCTGCGTCGGCGTCAGCAGCATCTGCTTCGGCTTCTGCTGCCTCTGCTGTTTCAGAAACTACAACCGTTGTGCCAATATCGAATACGAACAATTACAACGCACCAATTAACAGTAACAACAACAGTAACAACAATAATAATACATTCAAACTCAAAATCTTCTTGAATGAGCATTGTAAGGACGCGATGAATATCACCGATTTTGCGAAGTCTATCAATTTGAAAGAGGCCGACTTACATGAGTTTGGTCGCATGGGGTATGTGCAGGGTATGTCGAAACTCTTCATCGACAGTTTGAGAAATACAGAGGTGTGTAAGCGCCCAATCCATTGTAGCGACTCACGCCGAGAGACGCTTTATGTGAAGGATGCCGATAAGTGGGAACGCGAAGACGCGGTGAATACCAAGATTACGAAAGCCGTTCGCGTCGTTGAGCATAAGAATATTTGCTTGGTAAATGAATGGGCCAAACAGAATCCGAAATGCGAAGATAGTTCAACCCATGAAAACACGCAGTATATCAATATGTCACGCGCGGTATTGGACGGCGATGATAGGAATATCGCCAAGGTGATTAAGATGGTTGCGAAAGAGGTCGTGATTGATAAATCGCCATGAGTTCATTACATCATTACATCATACATACATAAACGTATCTACGTATGATGGACTCGACTCGACTCAACTTCGAGATAATATATCATCTCCCACCAACCAAAAATCCGCAGGTCGGTGCCAAAACCGTTTGTAATAAATGACTCCATTCGATAAAAATGCGGCGCAGTAACTAAACGATGACCCCGAACAAACGAGCGCATCCGCGAAAACCATACCGTGAAATGTAGGCAGCACGTCGCCATTCAAGTGTAATTCCGTGTCGTCCTTTCCGCAATATGTTTGTTGAAACACGGCTTCGGTATCTGCGGCGGTTGTTTGCGAATAAATATCAAACCGAAGTGGTCGTTTGTCTGTGTTGGCGGTGGTGGCGTGCTTCGCACGAATGTGATTCATCAGCCCGATAAAATACGAGTGCGGAGTATCTGCACCAGCCATACGATTATCATGTTTATTGAATCGCCGAATTTGAACGCCGACATTATAATACTGAGAGTCAAATGGCGTGGTTTTGCCTTCATAAAACATCGCCTTGACGTCTTTCATCGTCTGCCCTTTCAACAAACGCCCCAAATTTGCTTCGACAAATGCATACGTCGTGGTGTGTGTAAAGTGCTTTATTTCTCTCGGAGTTACATTCGATGGAATCGGGAAATGCTGACTCAGATTCATATAACGCACCAATCTCTCGGTGAAGTCGGATTCATTCGTATAATTATGCTCAAAACTCGCGATATTCGGAAACACGTATGTCCCGTTGGTGTTGTTATAGATGTAAAGAATATCCACGATGATGTTTTGGAACTGTGCGCCAAACCCGTCCGTTCGTGAAGGTGTCGTGTAATAATTCATCGCGGTCAGTCAGTCGTTCGTTCGTTCAAGTATTACTGTTGGTATATGTATATTTTCTTAGATTCTTCTATATACTTTTTATTCACGAATGTGGGGTCGGTCGTATTCGGGTGACGAATCAGCATGAATCCCTGTGATTCCATATACGAGATGATGTTGGCCGCCGAACATTCATCCGCTCCGATATATTGATTTCCGTCGGCTTCGGCGGTTACATACACAACCCGGTCTCTCAGATATGAACCCGCGCTTTTCAGGATATTCAAGTCCGACCCCTGTGCGTCAATTTTAATGTAATCAATGTATTGAAACCGCCCCCATGGAAATCCGGCGAAGAACATTTCGAGAGAATAAACTGGGACGTCAATGACCTCCTTGATTTTCCCGAGACGAATTTCATCATTCGGATAAAGACTCGATGTTCCGCAGTCGTTATTGCTGACATAAAACTTCATGGTCGTGGGCTCACTTACCGAACTTAATGCGCACGATTGAATGACGAAACGGCCTTCTTCGATATATCGGTGTTGAAGACAGTCGCCATGACTCGGATGCTGTTTTTGGTTGTTTTTACTCCTAATACACGCGACACTCGCAGGATTCGGTTCAAATCCGAAGACCATGAGACCCGCGTCTTCTCGCGAGAGCCATACTTGCGACTGAGGCGCATTATACGAAAGACCGATATCGAGTTTCACATGCGTACATGAATCAGGAATGGAATAGTTGAACATTCGTCTTTACTATTTCAAATTATTATAATCGTTTACATTATTACGCATTTTCGGATTTTACACAATAAAAATATTTTTGTATATAATATGGATATTCGAGACCAATTTAATAATTCGATTGATATCGCTACAGTTGAACGGTCAGAGCAAGATTTGGTAAAACAATATATCAAAGAAAATGATATCGTATTTGAACTTGGCGCAAGATATGGCTCGGTTTCGTGTGCGATTAACTCTAAATTGAATTGTAAAACAAATCAAGTATCTGTAGAGCCAGATGAACGGGTGTGGAATGCGTTAGAACGTAATAAAGTTGCGAACAATTGTCATTTTCATATCGTAAAAGGGTTTGTTTCTGAAAAAAAATTAGGTTTGACAAATTTAGATGATTGTATGGGAGGATATGGAGCAACGTTTATTGAACAAGATTCAAATATACCTTCATATACTATGGCAGAAATAAACAATAAATATAAACTTACGTTTAATGCTCTTGTTGCGGATTGTGAGGGATTTTTAGAACGTTTTTTTGATGAAAATCCCAACTTTTATAATGATTTGCGTATTATTATTTTTGAAGCTGATTATTCAAATAAATGTAATTACGGAAAAATAAGAAATAAGTTAAGAGAAAAAGGATTTTTAGAAAAACTTCATGGTCATCAAAATGTCTGGATAAAAAATGGGAGTTGAAATAAGTGTAATACATATAATAGGTATTTGTTATCTATCATATGGTGCTGTTGGCGCCAATCTTATGTATCTTACATTCGCGTATAATCATTGAGCAGTTCTTCCACCAGTAATTCATGATCTAATTTGTTATGAGACCCAATAAATACATTTCTCGAATTCAGAACGGTGTGATCTGTCGGAAAATGTAACGGAAATTCAGGATGATTTGGCTGCGTTTTTATAGAATATACATGCGCGAAATTCCGGCGTAGCGTATTGAATAGAAATAAACGTCCTGGACGGCAACCAAACCCATCACCGGCCTGATTGTTCATTCCGATATCCTCTTTTACGACATTTATCGATTCGTCATTTTTACCGCTTGTGCATGTAGAGAGAATCAAAAATTCATTACAGATGTTCGAGAGATGGCCTATGGCTTCTTCGGGTTTGTTCAAATGGTATAATGTGCTGTAGGATACAATGATATCGAATTTTTTATCCGACGGAATCGGTTGATTCAAGTCCCATGTATTTGAGTCTAATTTCATGTTGAGAGATTGTAACAACGACCGAATATTCTCTTGCCGGTAATCGTTCAGCGTGACAATCGCCTTTTTACTCAATAAATAACGCGTAAAGTCGCCTCTCCCGCCGCAACCGGTTTCAAGAACTGTCTTATTTTCGAAATTCAGGTGTAGCGAATCTAAATGTTTGATTCTAGCAGCGTTGATTTCTAATGCTCCGGAATAGTTGAAGATTCGCATCGTTGTCGTGAATTCTATAAATATAATAAATCAGCGACGTATATACATGGCGACATATTATTATAATCATAGAAATCCGAACTGTCCAATTCGTGTAACAAATGAAACGTTGAGTTTAACGCCGCATACGTTCAAAAAAAATGGTCCGACATGGGAAGAAGCATCAGTGAATTATTTTTACGACAATGTGCCGAGAGATAAGCCGGTGAATATCGTTGATATTGGCGCGCAAAGTGGGCTATATTCGTTATACGCGAAGTATTTGCCGCAGAGCCAGTTTTATTCCTTTGAGCCATTCTCTCGAACCTATCAATTACTGAATGACAATATCGCGTTGAATGGCATCACAAATGTGAAAACGTATAATATAGGTTTATCGAATGTGAAAGGAGAGTGTGTGTTGAATACATCGAAGGCTCATAACGGATTACACACAATTGGGGCGAAGCCGCTACGTTTTAGCGATATTAACCCAGTTACAATACGCGTTGATACGATAGATAACATATTTTATGAAAATAATATTCCGGTTGATTTCATAAAAATAGATACTGAAGGTTGGGAGTATTTTATTTTACAAGGTGGCGAAAAAACGATACAAAAATA
>Ga0172372_10007779_pt1 | contig 14326 bp, 10 predicted proteins | sample LakKiv5m_2_FD_114544 | JGI IMG/M metagenome (GOLD analysis project Ga0172372, IMG submission 114544) | Freshwater microbial communities from Kabuno Bay, South-Kivu, Congo - kab_092012_9.5m | ecosystem: Environmental > Aquatic > Freshwater > Lake | place: Democratic Republic of the Congo...
ATCAGCGCCGCCGACCGGACAACGACGATCCGTCTCCTCGCGGACCCGGCGACCACGCCGGAGCAGTTGGTGCAACCCGGGCACGTTTTCCCCCTGCGGGCGCGGCCTGGCGGGGTGCTGCAGCGCGCCGGCCACACCGAGGCGGCGGTGGACCTCGCGGTGCTGGCCGGGTTGCCGCCGGCAGGCGTCATCTGCGAGCTGGTCAACGATGACGGCACGGTGCAGCGGCTGCCGCAGCTGATCGAGTTCAAGCGCCGGTTCGGGCTGAAGATGACCTCGATCGAGCAGTTGATCGAGTACCGCACGGCGCGCGAAAAGCACGTGCAGGAGATCGGGCGCCACGAGATCGCGACGCGGTTCGGACCTTTTGCGGTGCACGTCTTCCGCAGCGAGCTCGACGGCCGGCATCACTTCGCGCTCGTGAAGGGCGCGCTCGGGCCCGGGCCGACGCTGGTGCGGGTGCACCGGGAAAACGTGCTGCAGGACCTGTTGCAGGGGGAGGCGGAGCCCGGCCGGGCGGGCATCCCCGCGGCGCTGGAGCGTATCGCGCGGCACGGGTCCGGGGTGCTGCTCATCCTCTCGCGGGCCAACGAGGGCGCGCCGCTGTGCGAGACGATCCGGGGTGAGGCGGCCCCGCCCTCCGCCCGCACGATGCTGCGCGAGTACGGCATCGGCGCGCAGATCCTCCACGGGCTGGGGCTGCGGGAGATCCGGCTGCTGGCGGCCTCCGGGCGGAAGCCGATCGCGATCGAGGGCCACGGCCTCTCGATCGTCGAGCACCTGACGCTGTAGGCTCCGCGGCCTGGCGGAATCGAAACGATGGGGGGCGGGCGCCAGGTCCGTGCTCCGGGGTTGCCACGCACCCGGGGCTTGCCTTCCGTCCAGCGCGTTCGTCGGTCCACCCCATGGTGCCCCGATTCCTCGCGATGCACCTCCGCCCCGTCCTTGCCCTGACCCTCCTGGCCGCTTCGCCGCTCCCGGCCCAGAGCCTCGTTCCCGCCGCCGCGGCGCCGCCCGCCCGCGACGAGGTCGTGGAACTGTCGCCCTTCCAGGTGTCCGCCGAGGCCTTCCAGGGCTACTACGCCTCCCAGACCCTCGCCGGATCGCGCCTCCGGATGAACGTGGACGAGATCGCCTCCTCGGTGCAGATCGTCACCCCCGAGTTCATGCGGGACGTGGGCGCGACGAACCTCAACCAGCTGCTCCTCTTTACCACCTCGACCGAGGCGAGCGGCATCAACGGGAACTTTAGCGACTTCAACGTCGGCACGACCTCGACCGGCGACCAGTCCTCGCGGGTCAATCCGCAGGGCTCGCAGCGGGTGCGGGGCATCGCCGGCGCGGACCTCACCCGCAACTACTTCCTCAGCCTGATCCCGCCCGACCGCTTCAACACGGAGCTCACCGAGATCAATCGCGGCGCGAACGCCATCCTCTTCGGGCTCGGGAGCCCCGCCGGCATCATCAACACCCAGCTGGCCACGGCGCGGTTCCGCGACGCCCATGCAGCCCGGGTCGAGGTGGATAGCGAGGGCTCCGTCCGTTCGGAGGCCGACCTCAACCGCGTGCTGATCCCGCGGCGCCTCGCGGTGCGCGTATCTGCGGTGCGCGATGACCGGCGCTTCTACCAGCGGCCCGCGTTCGATGACGACCACCGGCAGTCCGGCACCGTCACCTGGCGCCCCTGGGCGGGCGCGACCGTGCGGGGCTTCGTCGAGAGCGGCGGCCGCCGCGCGAACCGGCCTAACACGATTCCGCCCGCCAGCACCATCGCGAGCTGGCTCGCGAACCAGCCCCTGATGGTCCAGCGGATGCGGGCCGTGATCGCCTCCACCCCCGGGGCCAACCTCAGCGTGCCCGACGATTACCCGCTGATCTACAGCCCGGTCGCTCAGTCGTGGCGCCCGACCGGGACCACCAACGCCTACCTGACGACCGCCGCTATCCCGAACGACGTGAAGCTGGCGATCCTGCGCAACGCGGTGACCTACCACGACAACAACGCCACGAACCCGCGGATGCTCTTCCATCCGAACATGTCGCGGCAGATTGCCGCCGTCTACCTCCCGGGGTCCGTGGCGCCTGGGGGCGCGGTGGGCGGCGGGGGCGCGATCGAGTCCAACATCACCGCCATCAACAACCCGCTTCCTGCGATGAACCCCGATGGCATCGGCGCGGCCCCGGCCTACAACTACCTCGTGCCCGAGCAGCCCTGGCGCACCAACCCGGTCCAGATCCCGGTTTCGCTCACCAACCTCGCGATGCTCGATTTCACTCGGAACATGCTCTCGGGTGGGGCGGCGTTTCAGCACGATAAGTGGACGCACCAGAATGTGGTGTTCGAACAGACCCTCCTCGACGGCCAGGCTGGGCTCGAGCTCGCCTACGACCGGCAGGAATACCGGCGCAGCGCCTACGTCCCGTTTCAGAACTATTCTGGCATCTTCGTGGACTTGATGCAGGACTACCTTGGCCAGCCGAACCCCAACGTCGGGCGGCCCTTCCTTATGGATCGCGTCGGGATGGGGGCCCTGCGGGACGAGCGCGAGGCCTTCCGTGCGACGGCGTTTGCCAAGCTGGATCCGCGGCGCCTCTGGCCGACCTCGCCCCTCGCGCGCTGGCTGGGGCGGCACACGTTCACCGCGATGGGCAGCGCCTACGACCAGCGGCAGGAGTCGCGGAGCTGGGGCCAGTACTACCAGAACGCGACCGGCGGGTTTGTCTTCAGTGCCGCCGACCCGCTCGGCTCGAGCCGCCGGAAGGTGAACAACATCGTCTACCTCGGCGACTCGGTCCTCGGCGCCCGCACGGAGAGCCAGGTGCGGCTCACCCCGCTGACCTCGCAGCGCCTCTGGAATCCCGGCCGCACGGTGGACTTGCGGACCTTCAACCCGGCCAGCGGCGCGTACGAAACCGTAACCCTGCGCACCGCGGCCGAGCTGGAGGACCTCGGCCGTAACTCCCAGCGCGTCGACACCCTTGCGGCGACGTGGAACGTCTCCCTGTTCCGCAACCACCTGATCGGCCTCTACGGCTGGCGCCAGGACGACGTGGTTTCCGAAATTCGCCAAGCGCTGCCTGGCCCGGACCTGCTGGCCGATCGTGCCTCGATCAACACCGCGGCCGCGCTGCTCAATCGGGTCGATGACCGGTTCCGCACCGCATCCTGGTCCCTAGTGGGCAAGTGGCCTGACCGCTGGCGGCCGCTCCCGCTGGGCGCGAAGCTCAACGCCCACTACGGTGAGTCCGAGAATTTTAGCCTCGGCGCCACGGCCAACGATTTTGCCGGCGCCCAGTTGCCGTCGCCCTCCGGTCGCACGCGCGAGTACGGCGTGACCCTCAACCTCCTCGATTCGAAGCTCGTCCTGCGCCTCAATCGCTACGAGTGCGACCTCGTCAATGGCGCGGCGAGCACCAAGTACTCCACCCTAGTAAACCAGGGCATCCTCAAGCCGCTGGAGTTCCTGATCGAGGCCCAGCGGCTCGGCAACCTGGGCGCGACGACTCCCAATTACGCCCTCGCGGTGGAGGCGCTGGGCCGGCTCAACGCGATCATCCCGCCGCGCACGCGGACCTCTGCGAGCCTCGACGCGCCGGCCGCGGGCGGCGACTTTGCGCGGACCGACCTCCCCAACCTCGGTGACACCCAGGATGTCGTGGGTCGCGGCACCGAGCTGGAGCTCACTTGGAACCCGAGTTCCAGCTGGCGACTGGCCCTGAACGTCGCAAACCAGGAGACCGTGATCGACAACTATGGCCCGCGCTTCGCGGAGCTGTGGGCCAAGGTGGAGCCGATCCTGGGGTCGGGCGGCCTGATCGGGCACCTACGTTACTTCAACGATCCGGCCACCGTCCCGCCCAGCTACATCAGTTACCCCGCGCCGGTCCCGGGCGACGCGCAAATGACGGTCGCTCAGTGGCTGGAGACGAACGTGCTCTCGTCCTACCGCAATCAGAAGCGCCAAGAGGGGCGCGTTTCGACCGAGCAGCGCGCCTGGCGGGTAAACCTCGTGACCAATTACACGTTCACCCGCGGTCTGCTCGAGGGCTCTGGGGTGGGCGCAGCCGTACGCTGGCAGGACGGTGCGGTCATCGGTTATCCGACGGAGCTCGTCGGCGATACCCTGGTGGCCGACATCGATCGCCCGCACATCGCGCCGGCGATCACGAACATCGACGCGTGGATCCGGCACAAACGGTCGTTGTACCGCGGGCGGATCGAGTGGACGCTCGAGCTGCGCGGGCAAAATCTGAACCACACGGCGCGGGATCTGATCCCGGTGCGAGCGGAGCTGACCAAGGCGTACCGAGTGGCCCAGTACCGCGTGGGCCCCCCGCGAGTGTGGACGCTGAGCAGCTCGTTCCGGTTCTGATCCGCGACCCCTCGGCCGGCCGGCCGGCGCTCACGCCGGCATCAAGGGCACGTCGTAGCCCGTGATGGCGCGGTCGCTCGTCACGAGGACCATACCCTCCGCCAAAGCCTGTGCGATCAGGAGGCGGTCAACGGGATCCCCATGCAAGGGGGGCAAATGCATCGCGCGGTCCGCGTGCGCGACGGTCACCGGCAACTCCTCGAAGCCCGCAGCGAGTAACCGCGCCGCATAGTCAGCCGGCAAGCTGAGTTTGCCGCGTGCCACCTTTAGACCCAGCTCCCAGACGGAAGCGGCGCTGAGGAATACCTCGTTGGCCGGCGAACGGAGGGCCGCCTCCGTTTCCGGCCGCAGGCGGGCGGGGAATGCCCCCCACCAGACGATCACGTGCGAATCGAGCAGCAGGCGCATCGGGCTAGGGTTTGGCCGGCGGGGGCGGTTCCGCCACGAGGCCCTCGATCAGGGGACGATCAATCGCCGCCTCTAAGCCGCTCTCGTCCGTGCCCCAGCAATCCGCCGCTTCCCCAACCTCTCCGGCGAAGAGTCCCGCCTCGCGCGGTGCTCGCGCCTCCACAAAGCGCACAAGTCGGACCAAGGGCTTCCCGGCCTTTGCCAGCACCACCTCTTCGCCGTCCACCACTTCGTCCACCAGACGCGACAAATGGGTTTTGGCGGCTTGGATATTGACCAGCTTCATCACCAGACAGACCAGACCAAGTCTGGTCAGGATTCAACTATATCCCTGAAAATGGGATAGGAAAGTGGTCGGAGCGCCCTACGCTCGAGAACGGTAGGCGGCTGAGGCCTCAGCAGCGCCTTCCGGTTCCGATCAGCGCGGGAGGGCGAAGGCCACGTAGGCGTCGCCGGGACCGGAGGGCCCGCCTACGCGGCCGCCACCCGTCGCGGTGATCACCACGAACTGGCGGCCGCCGACCGCATAGACCGCCGGCGCCGCCGTGCCCGCGTGCGGCAGCTTCGCCGACCAGAGCTCCTCCCCCGTGTCCGCATCAAACGCCCGCAGCTTCTCATCCTCCGTCCCCGCCACGAAGACCAGACCGCCTGCGGTCACGGTCGCGCCGCCTAGGTTGTGCGTCCCGGTCTTGGGCACGCCCGCCCGCGTGAGCGCTGGCAACTCGCCCAGCGGCACCCGCCAGAGGATCCGGCCCGTGCCCAGGTCGTAGCAGTTCAGCAGCCCCCAGGGCGGCTTGATGCCCGGATAACCCTCGTGATCGGTCAGGAACTGGAAGCTGTCGAAACTGTACGCGGGCCGCGCCGGATCCGCCCCGGGCTGAGCCCCGCGGCTGGGCGGCTGGTTCCGCCGGAACAGGTAATCGAGCAACTCGCCCTGGGCGGCCTCCGTCATCGGCGGCGCCGGCGGCATCGCCCCGCGCCCCGTCCGCAGCAGCTCCCGCACCTGCGCGTCGTCCATCTTCCGCCCCAGCCCGTACAGCGGCGGCGCCACGCCGATCCCGCCCCGGTTCGGCCCGTGGCAAGAGGCGCAATGGGCCTGGTAATGCCGCTCCCCGGCCGAGGGCGGATGCCGCGGATCCCGTTCGCGGTCCTCGTTCGCCAGCACGGTGATCTTCGAGACCCAGCGGTTCGACGTCACGTAAAGCCGCCCGGTCGGCACATCCACCGCCGCCCCCGACCATTCCGCGCCACCCCGCGAGCCGATGAACAGGTTCGGCTTCCCCTCCGAAAACGGCGCGAAGAACCCGTAGGTCGACTTGGCCACGATCTGCTCCACCCACGCGCGCGCCTCCGGGGTCCGATCCGTGATCATCCCCGGCTCGAATTCCATCCGCGACACCGGCTCCGGCAGCACCGGATCCGGCTGGTACGGGGACGTCCGCTCGCCCGGCAACACCGACACTGGCGCCCGCCGCAACCGCCACGGGAACAACGGCTGCCCGCTCAAACGGTCCAGCAGCGTGACGTGCCCCGACTTGGCCAGGCCCACCACCGCGTCCACGGGGCGGCCGTCGCGGTTCAAGGTCACGAGGTTCGGCGGCGCGCAGACGTCTAGGTCCCAGATGTCGTGGCGCACGTCCTGGAAGTGCCAGCGTCGTTCCCCGGTGAGGGCATCGAGCGCCACCACGCAGTTGCTGAACAGGTTGTCGCCCCAGCGGCCCACCCCGACCATATCCGGTCGCGGCGCGCCGAAGGCCACGAACGCGAGGCCGCGCCCCTCGTCGAGGGAGAGGCCACTCCAGCCGTTCGCGCCCTGCTGCGGACCATCCCACGTCTCCGCGCCAAACTCCCCCGCGGCCGGAATGGAACGGAAGCGCCACAGCAGCCGGCCGTCCCGGACATCGTAACCGAAGGCGTCCCCGAGGACGCCGCAGGTCACGAACACGTGCCGGTAAACCACCCCCGCCGCCGTCGAGCCGGTGGGGATGGCGGTGCGCCCGCCTTCGCCGAAGCCCGCCACGGGCTCCCCGGTGCGAGGATCGAGGGCGTAGTACCAGTCCCCGACGCCCGCCAGCAACCGGGCCGGATGGGTCCCGTCGCCCGGCCAGTACACGAGGCCACGGCGCGCGGGCAGGTCCTGGAGCCGCTTGCCTTGGTTCTCCGGGAAGGTGCGGCGCCAGCGTTCCGCGCCGGTGGCCGCGTCCACCGCCACGATCGCACGCCCCGGCGTGGGCGCGTAAAGCACCCCATCGACGATGACCGGGGTCGCCTGCACGTTCGAACGGCCGTCGCCCGAGCGGTAGGTCCAGGCCACCTTCAGCTGGCGGACATTGGTGCGGTTGATCTGGCGCAGGGACGAGTAACGCCGCGAACCGGCGTCCCCTTGGGAACGGTCCCAGCGGCCGAACGGGGCCGGATCAACCGGGGCGGCGGGCGTGAGGTCCGCGGTCCGCGCGGCCGGGATCTCGACGAACTCTGGCAGGGCCGCCCGCGTGGCGGGATCCTCGACCGGCGCGGCGACTGCCGGCGCCAGGAGCAAGAGCAGGCTCGGGGTGAATCGAGTCAGGGGCATCGGGGTGTGGCCGGAGCGGCGCCCGCACCCAAAGGCCCGGAACGGCCGGCGTCGAGCTTGTGTCGACGCCGGCCAGCTCTCCCAAGCCTCAGTACTCGAACGTCAGCTGCACGCCGTAGCGGCGGGGCGCGCCGGGGCTGCCGGCGAAGATTTCCGGGTTGATGAACTGGTCGTAGCGGCGGTCGGTGAGGTTGTGGCCGTAGACGGCCACGGTCCAACCCTGCACCCGGTAGCGGACCTGCGCGTTCACCAGCCCGTAGGCCTTCTGCTGGAAGGTCGCGGTGTTGCGCTCGTCGTAGGAGGTCCGGCCCGTCGCCTGGTAGCTGCCATTGACCGACCAGCCGTGGCCGAGGTCGAGGGTCAGGCCGGTGCGCAGGGTGTAGCGGGGCACGAACGGCACCTGCTTGTCCCAGACCTTGGCGCCGCTGGCGTCGCGGTGGTCCTCGAAGGTGGTCATCGCGTAACCGAGCTGCAGGTCCCACCAGACGCGTTCCACCGGGCTCCACATCGCCTTGGCCTCGAGGCCGCGGGAGAGCACCTCGGGGGCGTTCACGACCACGTAGTCGGTCGAGTTCGGGACGGTGCGCTCGAACTGGTAGTCGCGGATCACCGACCAGTAGGCGAGGACGCTGCCGCCGAAGCGGCTGCGCTGGTCCCCGAAGGTCAGCCCGGCCTCGTGGGCCCACTGGCGCTCCTGGCCGAAGCGGGCCAGCGCCGGGTTCGCGGTGAACCCGCTGTAGCCCTGCGGCTTGTGGGCCACGGCGGTGCGGGCCACGAGGTTCAGGGTCGGGGAGATCCGGTGCTGCAGGCCCGCGCTGGCCGAGACCAGGGTCTCGCTCTGGTCGCGGACGAGGCGCGGCTCCGGCGGGGTCGGGAAGCGGAAGTTGTTCGAGCTGACCTTGGTGCGGTCGATCGAGGTGGCGTCATCCTCGAGCCGCGCGCCGAGGCGCAGCAGGGTGGCGGCGGTCAGGGGCTGGTCCCAGCCGGCAAAGGCGGCCCAGGTGCGCTGGCCGAGGTCGAAGCGCGTGCGCTCGCTCTGGATGAAGCCCGGCGGCACGAACTGGTTCGGCGGGACGAGGAACTCGCGCTGCGCGTCACCCGTGGTGTCCTGATCGGAGTAGTACAGCCCCGCGCGCCAACGGGCCTGCGTGGCCGGGGCGTTCGACTCGAGGCGCACCTCGTGGGTCCAGAGCTGCTCCTCCTGCACCACGCGGGACGAGCCGAGCGAGAGCGGGGACAGGTCGAGGTCGGTCAGGGAGGGGTCGAGCTTCCATTCCTGGCGGGCGGAGGTAGCGACGAGGGAGCCCCAGGCGAACCGGCGGCGCAGCTGGGCGGAGAACTGGGTCCGCTCCACATTGGTCTCCCCGTTGATATTGGCGGCGGTGGCCCGGCGGTCGGGGCTGAAGAGGGAGCTCAGGCGGGTGGCGTCGTCGCTGGAGGTCTCGTGACGAAAGGCGAGGCGGACGCGGGTGTCCGCATCGGGGCGCCAGAAGAGGGCGCCGCGGGCGGAGACGGCGCGGCGGTCGTCGGCGGTGCGCTTGAGCAGGGTGTTGGTGAGGTAGCCCTCGCGGTCGGAGAGGCCGAGGCCGACGCTGTAGCCGGTGGTGGCGGAGAGCGGTCCCTCGAAGGCGGCCTGGGCGGAGGAGGCGTTGAAGGAGCCGTAATCGAGCTGGATCTTGCCCTGGTGGCGGTTGCCGGGCTCGCGGGTGCGGACCTCGATCACCCCGCCGGCGGCGTTGCGGCCGAAGTCCGCGATCTGCGGGCCGGCCTTCACGCTGAGGCTGTCCACGTTCAGCAGGCTGCTCGGGTAGGCCGAGACGGAGCCGCTGGGGACGTCATCGATGTAGAGGGCGACGCCGGGGGAGCTGAAGAAGATCGAATTCGTGACCCCGCGCAGGGCGATGATGTCGCCGAAGCCCCGGGTGTCGCTGTTGCTGAGGAACAGGTTGGGGGCGGCGCCGGAGAGGTCCTGCAGCTGCTGGATGCCGTGCTGCTCCAGGAGATAGGGGTTGAGGAGGGCGGCCGAGGGCTGGATGCGGACGCCGTCGACGCCGGTCTCGGCCTCGACCTTGAAGGGCGACATCACGGTCGTGGCCGGGGCCGCGCCGTGGAGTCCGGCGAGGGGCAAGAGGACCAGCGCGGCGAGCGCGCGGGGATGCAGCAGGGTCAGGGGACGCATGGGTTGGGAGAAGGCAGGGAGGGCCGGACGCGGCCGGCGCAAGGGTGCTTCTTGTCCCCCTCCGCCGGGGGGCGGGCAAGCTGTTTGTGCGGGCGGGCCAAGGTTTGGGGCTAGCGGGCGGCAACGGGGGCAAGCGGGAGCGCCTCCGGCGGTTCGTCGTCGACGGGGGCGTACCAGGTGCCGTGGGCGGCGGGATGGGCACGCGCCTGTTCCCACCAGGGTTCGGGCGGGGTGGGGCGGGCGGGGGCGGGGCGGCGTGCGAGCTGGAGGAACCAGCGGAGGGCGAGGCGGGCCTCGGGCCGGGCGATGGCAAGGGGAACGGTGGCGAGGTAATTGCGGGCGTGGGCGCGGGAGGGAGCGACCTGGAGGATCTCGCAGTAGCGGAGGAAGCGGTGGATCTCGGTGGCGAAGCGCCAGCGGCGGTCAGCGGGGAGCCGGGTTTGGCGGAGGGCGTGTCTCCAGCGGGTGGTGCTGGGGGGCGAGGGAAGCGTCGGGGAGGTCATCACCGCGCCAGTCGAGGCGCCGGGAGCCGGGGTGTCAGGCGTCGCGAGAACCCAAATCGCGGGGTTGCGCGGGGGGTTGGGGAGGTCTGGCGAGGCGGGGTCAAGCGCGGCGCGACCCGTTTCCGCGGGGCGGGATCGGGGAAAGGGCTGGAAGCCTTGGATCGGAACCCTCGGCGGGGAGCGCTCGCCGCTTGGCGTCCGCAGCGTCTAGGGATGCCACCGGGGGCGTCGCCCGCGCTTACTCCACCTTCCGCACCGGCAGGCCGGCGGCGGTCCAATCCTTCAGGCCCCCGACATTCGCAGACTCGATACCCTTGGCCGCGAGGGCCTCGGCCACCGCCTTCGAGCGCCGGCCACTCGCGCAGTACACCAGCACCTGCTTGCCCTTGTTGGCCGCCAGGAATGCCTGCCACTGCTTCTGGTCCCCGTCGAAGTCACTCTTCGGTAGCACCTTCGCGGGCTGCGCCACCCCCGAGGCCGCGCACTCCTCGGTCTCGCGCACATCGACCAGCACCGCCTCGCCGCTCGCCACCAGGGCCGCGGCCTCCTTGGGACTGACGACCTTCGCCTCCGCCGCACCCAGCGGGAGGGCAGAGATCAGGGCGGTGACGAAAACGAAGGAACGGAGGCACGCGGGGATGATGTTCATAGGGGAAAACGGGTACGCGAGCAGCGCCCGCCCGCAAGGAGGAAGGCGCCGTGGCCGGCTCAGAAGAACGTGTAGTATTTCCCGGCGGCGAGGCGGCGGATGAGCAGTGCCAGCTCCATCGCGTGGTAGTCGCCCCACATACAGGCCTCGCCGCACGGCACCTTCCGGCCCGGCGGGATGTAATCCCAGCCATTCGGCCGATGATACACGCTGTGCAACAGCAGACCCTGATGGCGCGCGTTCGTCGACAGGTACGGCTCCGCAAACAGGGTGTCCGCGATGGTGAGCCCGGCCTGCAGGTAACGGCGCCCGGCCGCGGCCTGCCCCTGGCCCGCGAGGTATTGCCCGAGACGCAGGAACCCCTGGGCCGCGATCGCCGCCGCCGAGCTGTCCACCGGCTCGTGGGCGTTGAACGGGTCCGCGGCTACCGCGGTGAAGTTGCCCAGGCGATGGGTGTCGAGGGCCGCGCTATCCCAGTAGGGCACGCCGTCCTTGGCCGAGTAGCCATCGATGTAATAATCGCTGGCGGCGCGGGCGGTCTCGAGGAACAGGTCGGTCACCGCGCGTCGGCCGCCCACCGCGTCGAGGTCAGACCCGCGGACGGTGTGGAGGAATTCGAGCTGCTCGGCGAAGCCGCAGATGATCCAGGCGGCGCCGCGGGTCCAGGTCGTGAAGGGCGAGTAGCCCTGCTGGGAACTGGGGCAGCGGAACTGGCCGTCGTTGCGGTTGAAGATGCTCTCGTGGGCCACGCGGCCGCGGACGTCGTAGCGGTCCCGCCCCTGGCCGAAGAACACGTTGAAGCGGGCGGTCGTCGCCGCGTGCTCGACCGCGCGGTGGAGCAGGTTCACGGGCTTGTCGCCCTCACCCATCAGGCCGTGCCCCAGCTGGTGGGCCACGACGAGGGACCGCATCGAGCGAATCGTGTCCGCGAAGAGGGACTGGGGCCCGTTGAAGGAATAAACGTAACCCGAGGGGGCGACGCCCGCGGCATCCGCGAGGGGCGACCAGGGCTGGCGGTAGGCGGTCGGGACGTATCGGGCGGCCTGGACGGCGCCGGAGGCCTTCAGGGCGATCTCGGTGTAGTCGACCTCGCGCTGGTCCGCGGGGAGGCGGCCCTCGAGGATCAGGCGCCGGAGGTTGCCATAGGTGGAGACGTTGTTGAAGCCGTGGTCGTGGACGCCCACGTGCGAGACGTGGGAGGCCATATGGCGGACGGTCTTCTCGCGCCCGAGGCGGAGGAGCTCCTCGTCGCCGGTGGCGTCAAAGTGCAGGAACGCCATCCCGAACTGGAAGCCCTGCGTCCACTCGGTCCAGCCGCGGGAGGTGTACTGTCCCTTCCAGGTGAAGACGGGGGTGCCCTTGGCGGGATCCCAGGCGGCGTCGAGGGCGCGGATCTTGCGGCCGGCGAGCTCGAACACGCGGTCGGTCTTCGGGAGGAGGGCCTTGGCGGTGAGGCGGTTATTGATCTTCATTGGGCGGGGGCGGCGGAAGGCGCGGACGTTGCCCGCGGGCCGGCGGGGAAGACAAGGGCATTTCACGGTTTGCGCCGGGGCGGGACCGGGCATTGGGTGGGGGATGGAAGCGTGGTCCGCGCCATTCCTGCAGGCATTCATCCCGCTGTTCGTGGCGATCGACCCGATCGGGCTGGCGGCGATCTTCCTCGTGCTCGGCCGCGGCCTGACGCCCCTGCAACGGCGGCGCGTGGCGCTGCAGGCAACGCTCACGGGTGGCGGCGTGGCGCTGCTTTTCCTGTTCCTCGGGGCCAGCATCTTCGCGGCGCTGGGCATCTCGGTGCACGACTTCCAGGTGGCCGGCGGGCTGATCCTGTTTTTGCTCGCGGCGCGCGACCTCGCCCATTCCGGGGCGGACCCGGAGCCCACCGAGGATTGCGGCGTGGTGCCGCTGGGGATGCCGCTCATCGCCGGGCCGGCCCTGATCGCGACGCTGCTGGTGCTGGCCGGCTCGGTCGGCTACGGGGTGACCTTGGCGGCGCTGGGCGTGAACCTGATCCTCGTGGCGCTGGCGTTCACCCAGAGCGAACGCCTCGGCCGCCTCGTCGGCCCCACGGCGCTGAGGGCGGTCTCCAAGATCATCTCGATGCTGCTGGCCGCGATCGCCGTGGCGATGGTCCGCCAGGGCCTCCAGGGCTGATCGCCGCCCGCGGGGCCGCCTTCCGGCTCAGCCCGCGAAGGTGGTCATCAGTTCCGCGTAGATGCGGGCGCTGGCGAGCAGTTCCCGCACGTTCGCCCGCTCGTCCACCGCATGGCAGTTCTCGCCACCCGGGCCGTAGCCGAGGGTCGGGATGCGCCGGTGGTGGGCGAAGAAGTGCATATCGTTGAACCCGGTGGAGACGTTGAAGCGGGTGGGCGCGCCACGGACGCGCCGGACGCAGCCCGCCATCGCCGCGAAGAACGGGTGGGTGGGCGGGCTGAAGCAGGCAAAGTTTTCCGCCAGCTTGCGGACGCGCACCGTCCCGGCGGGCAGGCCCCGGGCGGCGTCCCGGACGAAGGCCCGGAATTCGCGCTCGGCGGCGGCGTGGTCCTCCAACGGCAGCACGCGCCGGTCCACGGTGAAGTTGGCGTGCGCCGGCACGGTGTTGATCTTGGCCCCCTCGCCGCAATGGAAGACCCCGCCAAGGTTCACGGTCGGCCGCATTTGGCGGCCCTCCGGCGTGCGCCAGGTGCGGCCTGCGAGGTCCCGCTCGTAATCCGCAAACCGGCCCACCAGCGCGGCCATCCCCACGAGGGCGTTGATGCCTTTCTCGGGCGTCGAGCCGTGCGCCGCGCGGCCCCGCACTTCGACCTCAAACCAGAGGGTGCCGTTGTGGCCGCAGCAGATGTTCCGCCCCTCGCCCCCCTCCATCACGACCGCGTAGTCCGGCGCGATCGGCGCGTGCTGGACCAGCCAGCCGGCTCCGAGGGCGGAATCCGTCTCCTCGTCGGCCGTGAGCGAGACCTCGACGTTCAGCCGCGGGGCGGTCCCGGTGGCCTGCAGGGCCTCCAGGGCCAGCAGCAGGCTCGCGATCGAGCCCTTCATATCCGCGGTGCCCCGGCCGTAAATCCAGCCGCCCGTCTCCTTCCCGCTGAAGGGGTCGCCGTGCCGCCAGCGGCCGGAGACGGGGACGACGTCGTAATGCGCGTTGAAATGCAGGGTCTTCGCGCCCGGGCCGGCCCGGCGGCGGCCGAGGACGTTGTAGCGCGGGAAACCGTGCTGCGCGGGCGGCAGCACCTGCCGCAGCAGGCGGTCCGGGATCGGGTGGCGCTTGGCCGGGCAGCCCACGGCGCCCAGTTCCCGCTGCAGCCACGCCGTGATGGCCCCGTAGTGATCACCGGGTGGATTCACCGTCGGGATCCCGACGAGGTGCCGCAGGCGGGCGAGCAACCGCTCCGGATGGCGACGGATGTAGTCGGCGGGGGTCACGGCGGGTTCAGCCGCGGCGCTGCCAGTCGTCCCGCGATTTCCGGGCGCGGAGGGCGTCGGCCGCCGGGTCGTCGAGGAAGCGTTCCGCGGCCGGGTCCCAGCGCACCGGGCGGCCGAGCTCCATCGCGATCGCGCCGAGGTGGAGGGTGGTGCTGAGGCGGTGCAGCGCCTCCGCCGGGTACATCGGCGCCCGGCCGGCGCGGAGGGAGTCGAGGAAGTCGC
>Ga0172372_10007780_pt1 | contig 14325 bp, 12 predicted proteins | sample LakKiv5m_2_FD_114544 | JGI IMG/M metagenome (GOLD analysis project Ga0172372, IMG submission 114544) | Freshwater microbial communities from Kabuno Bay, South-Kivu, Congo - kab_092012_9.5m | ecosystem: Environmental > Aquatic > Freshwater > Lake | place: Democratic Republic of the Congo...
AGCGCGCTCGACGCGCGATTCGCGAGGAAGGAGCGTGTCGAGACACGCGACTGACGAGCGGCGGCGACCCCGGCCCGGGGGAGCGAGCATGCGACGGGAGGGTTTTGCAGCATCCTGCTAGGGAAGGGTCTGGCCCTTCTCCTTCTGGATTTTCGTTTCGTAGCCCTTGGCGGCCCACTCCTTCACCACCGCCTCGGCCCAGGCATCCCCCTCGGACGCGGCCTTGATGGGCTCGGGGGTGTGCATCACCGGCCAAGGGCTCTCCATCTCGCAGTCCTTCAGCTTGGGCTTGAGCGCCCGCATCGGAGCCTCGAGGTCGCCCAGGATGCTCCAGCGCTTCCCCGGCTCGCTCACGGTGGCGTAGTGGAGCACCGCCGTCTTCTGTCCGCCGCAGGTGCCGGCCTCCACCGTGGCAGCGCCGTAGAGGAAGCTGCCCCCCGACTGGACCCGCTCGGGGAAGAGCACCGGGAGCAGCTTCGCCGCCGCACCCTCGGCGCCGGCGTTGGCGAGCGCGTTCGCGACGCTGCGGGCCTTCTGCGCGTCCACCTTGGTGGCCACGTCCGCGAGGGTCGTCACGACCTTCTGCTGGTCCTCCGCCGAAGTCGAGCCACCGAGCGGAGGCATGGCGGCCTCGTTCACCTGGGCGAGCATCGCGTCGAAGGGGCCGTCGTTCCCGGCGGCCTTGACCACGCCTTCGGCGAGGGCCGGCAGGGCGTCGATCCGCTTGCGCTTCACGTAGATGGTGACGAGGCTGTTGTACTTCTCGTCGAACTGCTTGGCGGGCGGGTTCTTCACGTGGTTCTCGGTCCACGCCCACAGCTTGTCGTCCGCGCAGGCGCCGAAGCCGTCGTCCCACTGCTGGAACTCGACGTCGCGGAGGGAGTACGCGCCCTGGAGGAAGGTGACCACCTTGGGGTGCTCGGCGCAGACCTCGCCGATCCGCTGGGCGACCTCGTCGCGGGCGCTGTAGTCGGGCACCTTGCCCAGCGCGACCCAGGTGGGGCCCCACACGTCCGCGTCGATCGCCTTCAGGTAGAGGTCCACCAGCGCGTCGGTGTCGGTGGCGCGCACCATGAAGCGCAGGAAGTTGGACTCGGCCACCTTCCGGTCGCACGCGATGAGGGCGGCGTAGGCGGAGGCGACGTCGCCCGGAGCCAGGCTCTCGGCCTTCCCGAGCTGGGCAGTACAGTCCGCCGCGGAAGCGGAGGTGACGAGGCCGAGAAGCAACGCGGAGGCGGGCATTCACTTTCCTGGGGCGCGACGGCGGCCCACCTACCGCGATCCGACGGGGTGGTCTACCGAGTGGGGGACGGAATCCGAACCCTCGATCGCGCCTCCCCCTTCCGGGCGGCGACCCAGGGATGGGATACTCTTCCCCCGAATCCGGAGTCCCCTTGTTCCTCCTCCTCTCCGTCGCCCTGGCCGACGACGCGGCCGCCACCCCCCCCGCGGCCACCGACCCCGCCGCGGCGGCGCCCGCGGACCCCGCCGCCACCCCGATGCCGGAGGGCTGCGTGGCCCCGACCGACCCCGCCTACGCGAACGCGAGCGCGGAGTGCAAGGCCTGGCACGACGCGCAGGCCGCCGCCGCCGGCACCAAGAAGAAGAAGGGGCTGACCAAGTCCGAGAGCGGCCGCATGGAGGCCGAAGAGACCCGCGAGTAGGCTCGCCGTCTCGCTCGGGAAGGGGCCCTGCGGGGCCCCTTCGTCGTCAGGCCAGGATCATCCTCGTGTACGCGCCCACGAAGAAGGTCAGGATGATGACGCCGATGAAGGTGTGGGCGGTGTTGAGGTACTTGAAGCGGAGGTCGGTGTCCCCGAAGTCCCAGCCGGTGTTGAAGGAGCCGAGGGACTGGAGGGAGATGTAGAACACGCCCGCCCAGGAGATCTCCCGGACCTGGATCTCGCCACCGTCGTACTGCATCATCGCGTCGGGGCACCAGAGCTTGTAGGCCACCGTGAACCCGGAGCAGACGACGAGCGCGGTCACCGCGAGGTTCCCGAGCCGCACGCCCCAGCCGAAGGCCAGCTCGAAGATGATGAAGCGCAGCGGGAAGGCGAGCATGCCCGCCAGGCCGCCGTACCGGGCGCCGAGGAAGGTCTCGAGGTGCTTGATCCACCAGTAGGCCCAGTCTTCGTCCCCGGTCATGGCGCGGTCCCCGAAGGACTGCTTGAGGGAGACGAACTCGTCGATGACGCGGTCCGCGCACATCGAGCGGATCTCGGTGTCGTCCGGGCGGGCGTCCCCGCCGAGCCAGGCGCGTGACCAGCGGAGGTCCGCCAGGGACGCTTCCTCTTCGGCGCACCGGAGGTACCAGAGCCGGCTCGCCCCGGAGTCCGGGTCCTCGACCTGGTCGCGCGTGATCTGGAGCGTGCCGATCTCGGCCCCGTACAGGGAGAGCGTCGCGTCCCCCTCGAAGCGGGCGTCGGTGAGGGTGACCCGCCCGGGGACGTTGGCGTCGTCGAGGACCAGCGTGTCGTGCACCACCGCCTCGTTGAGCGCGAGCTCGGTGGCCTGGATGGTGGTGAAGTCGGCGGCCGACCACCACACCGTGCGCTCGAAGTGGGTCTCGCCCAGGAACTGCGTGTTGTAGAACTCGGCGATGCCCTTCCGCCCCTGCACCCCGAAGGTGACCCGGTCGAAGACGCAGAAGCTGCCGAACACCGAGTTGGCGAAGGAGAGATCGCCGTCCACCCGGGCGACGAGATCGTCAACCTGCCGCACCCCGTAGGAGGACTGGAGGGTGAGCGGCTCCTCGGCGTCCTCGTCGCCCTGGTAGTCCCGGTACAGCGGGAGCAGCGGCGTCGGGTCGGCGAGGTGATGCGCGCGCGTGACGTGATCGAGGGAGAACCGCACCTTCCCGTCGAAGCGCGCGTCGGTGAAGCGCGCCGCCCCCTTCAGCCAGGCGCCGAAGAGGTCGAGCCCCCCGAGGGTGACCTCGCGCATGTCCAGGGTGTCCTCCACCACCGAGCGCGAGAGGTTCAGCCTTCCGCGCACGCGGCTCGTGCTGAAGGAGAGCGGGCCGGAGAAGGTGGCGTTCTCGAAGGTGGCGGCGCGCTGCCACTCGCACCCGTCGAACTGTACCGGCCCCTCGAAGCGCACCGAGTCGAAGAAGACGTCGCGCTCGGCGTAGAGCCCGCTGAAGGTGGTCCGCTCCCGGAACCGGGCGTGGCCGAACAGCGCCGACCGGGTGAGCCGCGCGCCCTTGAAGTTGGCGTCGGCCCCGAAGGTGGAGAAGCGGAAGTCCGCCGCCGCGGCGAGGTTCGCGCCCCGGAAGTCCGCCGGCCCCTCGAAGATGGTGAGGGGGAAGGCCGCCTTCCGGCCCCGCACCGTGACGTCCTGGAAGTTGGCCCGGCCCAGAAACACGGTCTCGCGGGTGGTGAGGTCCTCGAAGCGCGAGCCCGGGAAGGCGGCCGACTTGTTGACCTCGCCCTCCCAGGTCTTGCCCACGTCGAAGTCGCCGAGGACGAACCCCGACACCACGAGCTGACCCACCTCGAGGTTCGGGATCCGCAGGCTCCCGATCACGCACTGCGAGAACTGCATGCGGTGGGGGAGCTCGGCCGGGTCCACCCCGGTGAGGTCCAGCCGGTCGATGTAGCAGTAGCGGAGCTTCTTGCTGTCGTCTCCATCGGCCACCGCCCGCAGCCGGGGCAGGACGTCCTTCGCCTCTACCTTCTCGAGGTACCGCGGCTCGCCCTTCGAGGTGACGTAGATGACCTGGTCCCGGGAACCGGCCGCCACCGCGTCTCCCATGGCACGGACCCGGGCGAGCTGCTCGCGTACCAGCTCATCCCGACGGGGGTGCACCGAGGCGATGCGGAGGACGAGGACGGTGTAGAGCACGTCCTTCTGGGCGTGCTCCCGGTAGAGCCGCTCGGCCCCCTCCATGTCGCCCATCTGTTCGAGGATCAGCGCCTCACGGAGGGTCTTGCCGTACTTCAGGTAGACCTTCAGCTCCTCCGAGTCGACCGCCTTCTCGAACAGCTTGCGCGCCGCGTCCGCCTGGCCGTCGGCGAGCCAGGCGCGGCCCGCCGCTTCGAGCTGCCGGGGGTCCTTCACCTCGGTGTCGGGGCCCAGCCGGCCCTCCCGCTCGGCCGGCGCGGAAGCCGGGGGGGCTTCGGGGGCGGCGGGGGCGGCGGGGGCGGCGGGGGCGGCGGGCGCGGCAGGCGCGGCAGAGGCCGCCGGGGGCGTGGCCGGCTGCGGCGCGGGCTCTGCGCGCACGCGCAGCACCCCGAGCAAGCTGACCGTGACGAACACGGCCCCCAGAAGCCGGCGGTACCACCTCATCTTAGTAGGCGAGCCCGCTCCGGTTCACCACCCAGGCCTGGTCGGCGGTGAGGTCGGTGGCGCTCGAGGAGGCCGCCCACCACATCAGGTTCTCGGCCCCGGCGCCCGCGCACTCCTCGGAGGAGTAGGTGCCGTTGCCGTCGGCGTCGTTGGTGCAGCTCGGCGTGTCGCCGATGGGGTCGGTCTCGGACCCGTCCTTCGCGATGGGGTGGAAGAGCCCCATGAAGTGGAGGAGCTCGTGGGCGAGGATGCGGGCGAAGGTGTCGGAGTCGCCGTCCACCACGCTACCCACGGTCACCACCGCGCCGCCCTTGGAGTTGCCGCCGGTGGCGGCCGCGCCGGGGGGCCCCGCGGCCAGCCCCAGGATGGTGGCCCCGTCGTCGTCGGTGATGGCCGAGACGAGGAACACCGGGATCACCGGGGCGTCGTCGTTGTTGGCCGTACGCAGCAGGTCGCCGAACTCGCGGTCGCCGTCCACGCTGTTGTAGGTGTCCACGTCGCCGCCGAAGTCCTCGTAGGTGACGGTGCCGATCGAGAGGCCCGCCGCCGACCAGAGCTGGTCCACCCGCTCCAGCGCCGCGGTGAGCACCGCGTTCTCGTCCGCCGCCGTCGCGTTGAGCCCCGACTCGGCCTCCACCCCCACGAAGATGAGGTGCACGTCCACCTTCTGGGCCGCCGCCGGCTCGGAGGTGCGGAACATGACCCCGCAGCTGATGGTGACCGGGGCGGCGCTGTCCACGTAGACGCGCCAAGTGTAGGCGCCGGGGACGAGCGGGAGATCGGGCGACACCGGCAGCAGCATGGGCAGGAAGTCGTCCTGGACGCCGATGCGGAAGGGGGTGGCCTCGGGGTCGGTGAGGTCGAACACCACCGACCCGTCGGGCGCGGTCACCTTCTCGGCGGTGGCGAGCGTGTCGTAGCCGTAGGGGCCGCAGTAGACGAGCGAGGAAACGGCGTCCTCGGGGACCTCCACGGGGACGTCCGCGCCGAAGCCGGTGTCCGTCGTGAAGGAGCCGAGGTCCACCCGCTCGAGGCTCTCGGCAGGGTCTCCCTTGGTGGGGCAGCCCGCGAGGAGGAGGGCGAGGAAGGGGAGCGCGCGCATCACTTGACCCCCAGGGCCGTGTTCAGCGTGGACCGCACCATGGCGTTGGACTCGACCCCGAGTCGGGCCTCGATGGCGGCGCGGCAGGCCGGGGTCCCCACGCGGGCGAGCGCGCGGGCCACCTGGGCGCGGAGCTGCACGTCCTCGTCGGCGAGGGCCGGGGCGAGCAGGTCCAGCGCGCCCTCCCCCCAACCGTTGGCCAGGGCCCAGGCCGCGTTGCGACGCAGCCCGCTCGGCGCCGTCCGATCGGCGAGGGTGGTGGCGAGCCAGCTCCGGTGCGCCTCGGTCGGGAACCAGCCCAGCGCGTAGGCCGCCCGCTCGCGGGTGGCGGTGCTCGGTCCGGAGCCCGCGAGGGCGAGCAGCTCGGCCCCGACGTCGCCGGGCAGCGCCCGGAGCTCTTCGGCCCGGACGGGGTCCTCGACACCGGAGAGCAGGGAGACGATCGTGACGCGGAGCGCGTCGTCGGCCTGGGCGGGGGCGACGGCCAGCATGGCCGTGAACAGCAGGGGACTCATCGGGGCTCCAGGAGGCTGGGGTTGGACGGCGCGCGGGACGGTCAGCCCGTGTCGTCGCCGAAGGTGCGGGTAGGGGTGAAGACCACCGGGATCTCGACGGTGGAGGGGGTGCCGCCGGTGCCGACCGTGACGGTGCCGTACACCTCCGAGTCGCGCTCCCCCGGCTCGTAGCCGCAGGCCGCCACCAGCAGGGACGCGGTGGCGCCCTCGGGCAGGGTGCCGATCGTGGCCGGCAAATCGAGGCCCGTGTACCCGGGGAGGCAGAGATGCACGTCGTCGTAGGCGAGGAGCGCGAGCTGCGGCTCGCCCGTCCCCTTGTTGATGAGGCTCACCGAGCCGGGCGCGTAGCCCTCCTCGGGCATCTCCTGGGCGAAGTCCACCACGCCCAGGTCCAGCCGCGCCGGGCTGATCAGGATGTCGAACTCGGGGCTGCAGCCGAGGAGGATGAGCAGCATCGGCCCCCCCTTATCTCCATCTCCCGCCGGCGGGTCGACCCGCGGAGGACAACCCGCTCAGGACAGGGCCGCGAGCTCGTTCGGGTCGTGGGCGCAGAACACCCGCACCTCGGGCGCGGAGCGGCGGTGCAGGTCGGCGAGGCGCGCCCGGTTGGCCGTGCGCTGGGTGGCGTCCATGGCCATGGCGGACTGGAAGGCCTCGAGCAGCCACGGAGCCTGCCGGCCCTCGAGCTCGTCGTGGTGGAAGTAGGCATCCCCCGCGTGCAGGAGCCAACCGGAGCCCGTGTCCACCGCCACCCCGGCGTGCCCCCGCGTGTGGCCGGTGAGGGGGACGAAAAGGATCTCGGGCGGCAGCCCCTGCAGCGCGCGGACGCACTCGAAGCCGTACCAGGACTCGCCCCGGGGGCGGTAGAGCCGCCAGCGCGCGTAGTCGTCGAGGGAGGGGCGGTAGCGGCTGCGCTCCCGTAGGGAGGTCCGCAGGACCGCCGCCTCCTGCTCGGCCATCAGCACGTGGGTGTGCGCTCGGGGAAAGTCGAAGATCCCCCCGGCGTGGTCCAGGTCGAGGTGGGTGAGGACCACGTGCCGGACGTCGTCCACGGAGAAGCCCAGCCGCTCGACCTGCGCCGCCGCGGTCTCGGCCGGGTCCAGGCGGGGCCGCACCACGGTCAGGAAGGCGCCCCCGAGGCGCGCGCGCGGGGATTCGAGGTCGGCGCGCCCGAGCCCGCTGTCCACGAGGACCAGCCCTTCGGCCGTCTCCAGGAGAAGGCAGTGGGCGACCAGGCGGTCGAAGCCCTGGTAGCCGAGCGCGCCCGCCCCCGCGGGGCACATCGAGGCACAGTTCAGGTGGTGGACGCGCATGGGCGCGGACTCGCTATAGCGTTCGGGCCGTCGACGCCCGACCCCCGAGGCCCGTCCGCGTGGCCTCCACCGCGGTGCGGTAGGGCACGGCGGAACGCGCCCGGAGCATGTCCTCGAAGCTGGCGCGACGCTCGATCCGGCGGTGGTCCCAGAGCTCGACCTCGAGCCGGCGCAACAGGGGGCCGACCGCGGGCGCCGACGCGAGGTCCACCCGGGCGGCGAAGGCCCACCCGTCCCGCACCCGGTAGGCGCGCGCGACGTACACGCCCGGGGGCGCGGAGGGAGGGGTCCAGCGGCGGGAGAAGGGGATGGCGGGCCGGCCGTCCACCCACAGGCAGGGCGGCGAGGCGTCGATGACCCGCGCCGAGCGGACCAGCTCCCGGTCGGTCTCCTCGTCCGCCCAGATGTCCAGCGGCCGCCGGCCTTCGATCGCCACCCCCAGGCAGGCGAGCGCGGCCCAGGCGCCGAGCGGCGCGTCGGGCTCGTCGCCCCACACCCGCTCCACCGTCATGGCCAGGTCCGGGACCACGTCCTCCACCACGTCGGTGAGCACCTCGTCGGGGACCTCCACCTCGGCCACGCGCGGCGGACGCGTGTCGTGCTTGAGCGCGGTGGGGACCAGGAGCTGGGCCAGGGCCGCGTGGAGCTCGGGATCCCGGGCGGCCCGGCGCCCCTCGACCACCTCCCGCAGGAGCCCGTGGGCACGGCGATCCGCCACGCCCCAGGCCTGGGGGTCCAGGTCCATGCCGTAGCGGCGGCCGTTACCCCAGTCGCCCGGCGTGTACCGCACCTCGTCGCCCGCCCAGGGGTCCTCTGGGCAGAGGAGGGATGGGACGACCTCGCGGTCGGGGGCGTTCACGCGTAGCGCCGCGCCGCGGCGAGGTGGGCGTCGCGGATGGCGTCGCGGAGCGGGGCGGGGGAGCGGACCACCACGTCGGGCCCGAAGCCGAGCAGCCACTCGCGCAGCTCCGGGCCGAGGGACACCCGCAGCGAGACCCGCACCGACCCGTCGGGCAGCACCTCGATCCGCTGCGAGGCGTGCCAGGTGCGCTCACGCACGTAGGGGGCCACCTCGGGGACGAAGTCGGCGACCACGTCCTCCGGCGGCCCGCCGGTGATGCCGAAGCAGTCGCGCACGTGGACGCGGGGATCGAAGTCCGGGGGGTACTCGAAGCGCTCCCGCCGCAGCCGGGAGAAGCGCTGGAAGCGCTCCACCGCGAAGGTCTTCACCCGCCCTTCGGCGACGTCCCGGGCGAAGAGGTAGAGCCCCTGGCGGTAGGTGGCCATGGTCAGCGGCTCGAGCCGGTAGATCTTGCCCATCCCGCGCACGGCCCGGTATTCGGCGTCGGCGGGGTTGCCGTAGAGCAGCGCGCTGACGATCTCGTCGAGGATGTCGCCCTCGGCGCTGTAGTCCTTGGTGTGCTCGCCCACGGCGAGGAACTTCCGGTCCAGGTCCCGGGTGAGGTCCGCGTGGGAGCGCGCGATGGCCGGCTCCAGCCGCTCGATGGCGCCTTCCAGATCGCTCGCGAAGCTGGTGCCGTCGAGGAAGGTGAAGAGCGTGCGCCCGAAGTGGAGGGAGAGGACCTCCGCCAGGGTGAGGTGCACCCCGGTGCGGGCGTAGGTGGGGTCCAGGGAGACGACCCTGTCCGGCCCGGTGCCCTCGTCACGGACCGGCAGCCCGAGGTCCTTGAGGTCCGCGAGGTACCTCCGCAGCGTGCGGGCATCGAGCTCGAAGCGCTCCGCCAGCTCGCTCGCGAGCACACCGCCGCGCCGCTGGAGCAGCTCCAGGATGCGGACGAACTTCTGCGACTTGTTCAGGTCCACGTCGAGCATGGGGGAAGAATCTCACCCCCCCGGACAGTTTTTGGCAGGGGGTCAGGAAAAGATGGTTGCAGAGGTTGGCACCCTCTCATGCGTTCAGGTAACCTCATGTTCAGGTCAGCACAGGCAACCCGGTCCAGGAGAACGAAATGAGCCCCGACACCATCGACAGCCTCGTCACCGCCGTCACCGCCATCGGCCTCGGCCTCGCCGGCCTGGCGGCGCTCCTGGCCCTCCCCTGGCGGCGGGACGAGCTGATCGGATGCGACCGCGCCGCGCGGGTCCTCGGCCACGCCGCGCTCGCCGCCGTCGTCGGTCCCGCGCCCGCCCCCGTGCGCGGGCGGGAAGCGGCCCCCGTGGGTCTCACCCCCGTCGCCGCGCGGGCCCGCGCGGCCTGAGCCTCGGGGTGATAGGTCGGGCCGCCCTCCGGCCCGAGTACCCGCCATGTCCCGCTACACCCCTTCCGACATCGAACCGCGCTGGCAGCGCTGGTGGGACGACCACCAGACCTACCGCACGGACGAAGACCCCTCGAAGCCGAAGTACTACTGCCTCGGGATGTTCCCGTACCCCTCCGGGGATGGCCTGCACGTCGGGCACCCGGAGTCCTACACGGCGCTGGACATCACGGCCCGGTACAAGCGGGCCCTGGGCTACCGGGTGCTGCACCCGATGGGCTGGGACGCCTTCGGGCTCCCGGCCGAACGCGCCGCCGTCCGTGAAGGGCGCCACCCCGCCACCATCACGCGCGAGAACATCGCCAACTTCCGGCGGCAGCTGGTGCGCCTGGGCTTCTCGTACGACTGGTCCCGCGAGGTGGACACCTCGGACCCCGACTACTACCGCCACACCCAGTGGATCTTCCTGAAGCTCTACGAGCGCGGCCTGGCCTACCTGGCCGAGGTGCCGGTCAACTGGTGCCCGGCGCTGGGCACGGTGCTCGCGAACGAGGAGGTCGCGGACGGCAAGTACGTGGAGACGGGGGATCCGGTGGAGCGCCGGATGATGAAGCAGTGGATGCTGCGCATCACCGCCTACGGCGACCGGCTGGTGGACGATCTGGAGGGCCTGGACTGGCCCGCGGGCATCCTGGAGATGCAGCGGAACTGGATCGGGCGCTCCGAAGGGGCCGAAGTCCGGTTCGAGACCGAAGCCGGCGCGCTCCTGGTGTTCACCACCCGGCCGGACACGCTCTTCGGCGCCACCTTCTGCGTGCTGGCCCCCGAGCACCCGCTCGTCGGGCCGCTCTCGCGCCGCCCCGAGGTGGCCGCCTACGTGGAGGAGGCGCGGAACCGGTCGGACATGGACCGCCAGCTCGGCGCTGCGAAGGAGAAGACCGGCGTCTTCACCGGCTCCTACGCGATCAACCCCGCCAACGGGGCCCGCGTCCCGGTGTGGGTGGCGGACTACGTGCTCATGTCCTACGGCACCGGGGCCATCATGGCCGTCCCGGGGCACGACGAGCGGGACCACGCCTTCGCCCAGGCCCACGGGATCGACGTGATCCGCGTGGTGGACGGCGGCGAGCTGCCCTTCCCGGGGGACGGCGTGGCGGTGAACTCCGGCTTCCTGGACGGGCTCCCGACCGCCGAAGCGCGTCGCAAGATGATCGACTGGCTGGCCGAGACCGGCCGCGGCGCCGGGAAGGTCCGCTTCAAGCTCCGTGACTGGCTCTTCTCCCGCCAGCGCTACTGGGGGGAGCCCTTCCCCATCGTCCACCTCGAGGACGGGACGATCGTCCCCTGCGAGGACCTGCCGGTCCCGCTGCCGCCCCTCGAGGAGTTCCGTCCCACCGCCGACGGCGAGCCGCCCCTGGCCCGCGCCACGGATTGGCTCCGCACCTCGGTGGGCGGGAAGCCCGGGCGCCGCGAGACCAACACGATGCCGCAGTGGGCCGGCTCCTGCTGGTACTGGCTCCGCTACATGGACGCCCGGAACCCGACTGTCCCCTTCGACCCCGCGAAGGAGCAGCTCTGGGGCCCGGTGGACCTCTACATCGGAGGCGTGGAGCACGCCGTGCTGCACCTGCTCTACGCGCGGTTCTGGCACAAGGTGCTGTACGACTGCGGCCTGGTGCACACCAAGGAGCCGTTCCAGCGCCTCTACAACCAGGGGATGATCCTCGCCCAGAGCTACCGGGACGAGCACCGGAAGTACTACCGCCTCTCCGAGGTCGAAGAGCGGGCGGGCGCGTTCTACGCCAAGGCAACGGGTCTGCCGCTCCACGCGCAGGTGGAGAAGATGAGCAAGTCCAAGTACAACGTGGTCAATCCGAACGACGTCGTAGACGAGTACGGGGCCGACGCGCTGCGCATGTACGAGATGTTCATGGGCCCCCTCGAGCAGGTGAAGCCCTGGCAGACGGCCGGCGTCCAGGGCGTCTACCGCTTCCTCGAGCGCGTGTGGCGCCTGTTCGTGGCGGAGGACGGCACCCTCCGCCTGGGCGACACGGTCGCGCCGGAGGTCCACCGGGCCCTGCACGTCGCCATCAAGGAGACGACCGAGGGGATCGAAGCGCTCCGCTTCAACACCCCGATCGCGAAGATGATGGAGCTGGTCAACGCGGCCAGGGGCGCGCCCCTCTCCCGCGGCGCGGCCGAGGCCTTCGTCCTCATCCTGCACCCCTACGCCCCGCACCTCGCCGAGGAGCTCTGGTCCCGCCTGGGCCACGCCACCTCGGTCTACGGCGTGCCCTGGCCGGCGTGGGATCCGGCGGCCATCGAGGTGGACACCGTGCAGATCGCCGTCCAGGTGGGCGGGAAGCTGCGCGGGACCTTCGGCGCGTCCAAGACCGCTTCCCCCGCCGAGCTCCTCGCGGGGGCGCGCGCGGTGGAGAACGTGGCCCGGCACCTCGAAGGGATGGACGTGGTCAAGGAGATCGTGGTCCCCGGGAAGCTCGTCAACTTCGTGGTGAAGCCGCGGGGATGATGGGCGGAGGGGTGCGCCGGCGGCTTGCTGCTGCCGGACGGACCTACTCAGCCCAGCGCCGCCGCGAGGTTGGCCCGGGCGCGCGCCTCCAGCCGGGCATGGAAGTGGTCCGAGTGGAAGATCCGGGGTGAGCGCGCGAGCGCCTCGAGGAAGGCCCTCCGCCCCACGCGGAACAGCTCCAGCGGCACGACCGGGGCGTACTCGGCGGCGATCTGGCGCTCGTACCGGGCGAACCGGGCGGGGCTGGCGCCGAGGATGGCCATGTCGCAGTCGAGGAAGTGGGCGGCGTCCGCGGCGAGCCCCTCCGGCGGGTGGCCGTGGGTGGCGGTGAGGCGGACGAGCGCGGCGGCGGGGCCCGGATCGGGGAGGACCGAGGCCGGCACGAGCGCGCAGAGGAGGGCGGCGCTGCGCTGCTCGTCGCTGCCGGGGGGCCCGACGCGGTCCTGCACGGCGTCGTGGAACAGGAGGGCGATCCACGCGGCGACCGGATCCTGCCACCCGGGTCCCTCCGCGACCTCGCGCCAGGCCCGCGCCATCTCGGCGAGGTGCTCGAGCGAGTGATAGTGACGGTTCGACAGGGTGTATGCCGCGGCAATCGCGCTCCAGGTGGAGTCGGGCAGCTCCACGGGCGAAGCGGCCACCACCGCGTCCCACCACAGGCGCTGTCTCCCCCGCAGGCGGACCGAGGGCGCCGGGACGGGAGGCCGCGGCGGCATCGGCGGGCCCCCGACCGCCACGGGCAGGGCCACGGCCTGCCCCAGCGTCGCCTCCAGCATCGCGGTCAGGCTCCGCGCGGCCACCCCGGCGGGCATGGCCCACGGTGCCACCCGGCCGATCCGCCACGCCCCTTCCACCGAGCTCAGCGCCGCCCCGGCCAGCGCCTCCGCCTGCCCCGGCGCGAGGGTCCGCCCGCACGCCTCCGCGCGGGCGCCGATGGCCGCGACGAGCTGGCGATGAAGCCGGGCCAGGGCGTCCCCGTAGGCCACCCGCACCTGGGCGTCCGCCTGCGCGGCGTCCCCGATCGCCACCCAGGCGGCCAGGGATTCGGCGTCCGCGGGAAGATCCTCCCGGGGGGGAGCGAGGAGCGCATCCACGAGGCCCCGGAGCGCGTCCCCGCCGGCGCTCGCGGCGGCCACGCGGGCGCCCAGCCGCGCCTCGATCTCCTCCAGCGCGGCGACCACCATCTCGTGCTTGCCGGGGAAGTGGTAGTGCAGGAGCCCCTGGGTGAGCCCGGTGTGCGCGGACAGCGCGCGCATCGTGGCCCCCGCCATGCCGTGCCGGGCCAGCAGCGAGACCATGGCCCGCGCGATCTCGCCGCGGCGGGCGTGGGTGTTGGGGGGACGCGGCATGCGGGGGGTATAGCCCGAGAGGCCTGGGCGACGAGTATATTGGTCGTCCCACCAACCTATAAACCAGCGATCGAGAGCGCGTGTCGCTCGGCCCTCCTACGTGCTCGAATGTCCACCCCGCACCCACCCGTCACCCTGCACGGCCTCAACGAGGTCGAGGCCGCCTTCACCACCGGCCTCCTCCTCGCGCTCGCCGGCCCGCTGCTCTGCGGAGGCCCGAGCCTCGCCCCGGTCGTCGCGCTTCTCCTGCTCCTCGCCCCCGGACACCGCTACCGGCTGGTGGTGGGCGCGTCCGGCATCCACCTCACGCACTACGTCGCCTGGCTCGTGCCGACCACGCGGCTCCGCTTCCCGCTGGACGCCCGGATCGAGCTCTACCAGTCGTGGGAGGCCGACGACCCGGAGGGGCTCTGCATCGAGCCGCGGCGGGCGGGCCGGAGCTCGGACTGCTTCGGGCCCCACTTCGGGCAGGCTCGGATCGCCGCGGTCGCCGAGCGCGCCCGGGGGGCCCTCGCCCGCGCGCGCCTGCAGGCGACGGCGCCGGGGCCGATCCGGCTGAACCTCGGCGGGGCCGGCGCGGACGCCCTGCTCCCCGAGTCCTGCACCACCTGGCCCTCCGGGCGACTCCGGACCGCCACCCTCGCCCGCCCCCTCGGCGTCGCGGGCCTCGTCCTCCCCGCCGGGACCCGGCTGGACCTCAACGACGACGGCTACCTGGACCCCAACGAGCCCGACGACGTCACCCTCGCCACCCTCTCCGGCCCGACCGCCCTCCCGTGCCCCGAGCTCCCGCCCGCCCGGGCCGGCGCCAGGCTCTGGTTCGACGGCGACGGTCGTCCCTGCAGCGTGCACGGGGCGGCGGAGGGCGCCATCCGCATCGGCCGCTTCGAGGCGGACGGCTCGGCCCCGATCGCCTGGGACGAAGCGGGCCGCGTCACCCGACTCACCCTGGCCCAGCCCCTCGTGCTCGGCGACCGCGCGCTCCCCCCGGGAACGTCGCTCTCCTC
>Ga0172372_10007782_pt1 | contig 14324 bp, 8 predicted proteins | sample LakKiv5m_2_FD_114544 | JGI IMG/M metagenome (GOLD analysis project Ga0172372, IMG submission 114544) | Freshwater microbial communities from Kabuno Bay, South-Kivu, Congo - kab_092012_9.5m | ecosystem: Environmental > Aquatic > Freshwater > Lake | place: Democratic Republic of the Congo...
GGAATTGGAAAAGCCTGGCTACAGGTGGTTGAAACTGCAGTAAGAAGCAAAGTTAGAGGAAAACCTCCAAAAGCTTTCGGTTATCAAGAGTGGGATGAAGCTACAATTCAAGATGTTGTTCAAGATGTAATTGAAAGAAGAATTTTGAAAAAGGGTGGTAAGGAGTATATTCTTGCTGAAGCAACGACAACAGATCACGCATACGCAGCAATTCATAGACTTGTAAATCTCGCTCTGCACGATATGAGAGAGCCAAACGTACTTAATAATATTTTCGATAATATATATCGTAGATTTACTGAAATAGGAATTGATCTAGAGCAGAATGGCGAGGCCGGGGTAGTTTCTAGCCCTGTAGCTAACGAAGAGGCGGCAGAAATTTTAGTAAGGAGTATTTTTCTATCCCAGCCGAGGTATCCCAACAGGGGGGTACATAGAGAATCTGCAATATTTGCACCCGAAAGCTTTGAAGAGATAGTAAGTAGGCTGAAATCAGAGGTTTCACCCCTGAATTCGAGCGTGATAAGGGCAGGATTAAAGCGGGCGTTAACACATTTAGTGCGTGCGGAGTATTACATAGATGACGCCCATGATTTTCATGAAAGGGCAATCGAAGGGCTAAGTGTTGAAAATGAAGCAACAAGCGAAGTTAAGCAGTTGGCTATGAAAGCTCTGCAATTGCTAACGCAGCAGTCTGAAAAAGTATTTGTAGCCCAGGCTTATGGGGTCACCAGTGATGTGGAATTGGCACGAGCATTAGGATTAAAAGCACGACAAACAGCTAAGAAATGGCACGATGCAATGAAGGCAGAACTTTTCAGTGCTTTTGAAAGATTAGGGGTTCAGACTGAAGATCAGGTCGATGTCGTACTCGCCATGCGTGATGAGCTAGGAATTAGCCAAATAAACATAGAATTGAAAGCTTCTGATTAATGAAATTAAACAACCGCAAGAAATATTCGCCAAACTTTACAAATCAATCAGAACTTAAAGTTGGTCAAATTCGCAGACTTATAGATATGGAACTAAGAAATGACAGCAGGTTAGTTTTAATTACAAGTATTAATCGTGCTGATGATTCTGTAGAAGTAGTTCTGGTTAATAACATGATAGAAATTGCAACCCCACGTGATATTTTACTTTCACAACAACAAACTGGTGCGCCGTTTGAATTAGTGTTACTACCTGATTTTACTACCCGTGTTTGGAAACAGCAATTAGATTCCAGTCCAGTTTTCGGGAATTTAGACGAAAATAAAATTAATGTTTGGATTTATAAGAATAAATCCGAAATTATAATTAAAGCGAATAATTCAGATATAAGGGGTAATTATTTACCCGAGTTTGCTGATCATGTTTGGCTTTTTAGAGGTAAAGAAATTGATGCTTTAAATTTATTAGGTCATCTTCCTGATATTTTAATTTCAAATCAGCGCTTTTATGAGATATGGAGAGAGCCCAACAAAGCTAAGAAATTAACTGATATTATTTTAGAAAATAATCTTGATATATCTTTGCTTGATAATTTTTTTAGTAATGATGCAATTCGACTGGAGCGTGTTTAAATGAATTCAAATAAATCAAAAAATGAAACTACAAATAGTAAGAAACCTTTTCGCTATATTCCTCCTACTGGAAGAAAGCCAACAGTACTTTTAAAATGGAGAATGAAAAATTTCAAAAGCGTAAAATCGGCTGAAGTTACTCTTGCGCCACTAACTGTTTTAGTTGGCCCAAATTCTGCTGGTAAAAGTTCATTAATACAATCAATTTTGCTTTTTGCGCAGAACGCACAGCGAAATAATCGCGTTATTGATACGCAAGCTAGAGGTCAGATAATACTTAACGGAGATTTAGTTTCCCTTGGTTCTGTTAGTGAAACTCTAAACTCTGATTCAGCGCAAAATAGCGGAACCTTAGAATTTGGTGGAACCTTTTCACTTGGACAGGACTTTTTTAGGACGATGCTTGGCCGGCAGAACAGAGTTAGAGGCGATCAACTTATTTGGGATTTAAAACTTATGTCTACTGACAATAACGACTATTCGGGGTTAACCAACGTTTCTGACTCTAAGGTTCAGTTAATGCTTGATAAAGAATGTATTGAAGAAATTAAGGTGACACGCACAGGTGGGTCGCATATTTTATCTGTTAAGTATGAGCCTAATCCTAGGTTTAGTTATGATCACTTGGCTATAGTGTCAGAACGTAGCCAAAACAAATCAGTGACAAGTGAAAAAGTGGAGGAGTACTCGGCTGTTTCGTTTGCAAGTGGGCTTCCCATTGAGGGATTAATTTTAAAGCCTAGGTTACAAATTATGCTTGATGCTGTTTTAAATGAGTGGCAAGATACTAGAAGAAATTATCGTACTATTATTAATGTACTTGAAATGCGCATTGCAAATCGCGACCAAGAAGAACTTTTTCCTGCATATAAAAGTGTTGAAGACGCACTTGAATCTGCAGTTGTGGCTTTTGAGATTAATATGCTTAAGTCTAGTCAACAAGACGAAAGTGATGCAACACAGGGCGTATCAAAAATGTTTGCGCTACGTTCAGCAGCAAGGCAAATAGTTGATTTTGGGGCAATTCCTTGGAATACGATTTCAAAACAGATTTATGAAGGATTTGCAGAGAAGAATTTGTTAGAGATGTTACAAACAGAGCTAGAATTAAATGAAAATGTAGTTTCAACTTATGATACAGAGCTTGCGGCGGAAATTGATTTATTCGTAGAGAGGTTTGCTGTTGAGGTACGGCGTCGATTCTCTAATATTCCAGAAGCCACAGGTATGGACTTTGATGAGAGGATTCGAGGATTACAACGCGGCCGACAGGTTGGGTCACTGATTTATGAAGCCGTTGAAAATTGGAATTCTTATCTCACGGGACAGATTCGGTATTTAGAACCTCTACGTGAAGTGCCTAAAGCTTTCTATACGTACGCGACTGGCGGGGGTATTAACCAGCAAATACCGATAGGTTCGCGCGGAGAACATTTAGCTCAGGCGCTTTATGATAAAACGCCTAGAGTTTATCCATTACCAAATTTCAGTTCTCAAAAACCAAAAATGGTTTCTCTTATTGAGGCCGTGAATTTGTGGCTTCCGTTCCTTGGCATTGACGGTAAGATTGAAGTTGTTCCACAAGGACGCCAAGGATTTTATTTGACGGTAGGTGGGCATGTTTTACCGATGCTTGGCACCGGAATAAGTCAAATACTGCCAGTACTAACTCTATGTTTGACTGCTCGCCGTGGAGATTTAATTCTATTAGAACAGCCGGAGTTACACTTAAACCCCTCAATTCAGCAGAAATTAGCTGAATTCTTACTAGCAATGACTCAAGTAGACCGACAAATAATTGTTGAAACACATAGTGAATATTTCGTAACTCGGTTAAGACTTATTCAGGCGCGTAATGAGAAAATTAGCCAGGACATCAAATTGCTATTTGTAGAGAAAACTCCCGCGAGCGGTACGGTATATCGTCAAGTTGATACTAATTCTTTTGGTGAAATTCAGGACTGGCCTGAAGGGTTTTTTGACCAAGCCAGCAATGATTTACGTGAACTTATGAAGGCTATCGCTGCAAAAAAAGCAAAGAATCTGGATCCAGAATCTAACACTTCTAAGACGTAGAAAGTATTACTTAATAGCAGTAGCCATATACCAAAAAGTTCAATGTTCAAGGCATGCTCTTGCTGTGCGAATATTCATTGAATTAACACTTCGGTAATCAAGAGGGTATGACTAAGTTAGAGCTGAGTTGAATACAGCTCGGATATAAATTGTTTACAGTAATTTCATATCTAGAAAGGAATAGATTGCTTCAAACACTTGTAAGATCAGTAGTTGAAGAAACTACTGGAATTCCTACCCAAGAATTCTCAGTCGAATATAGTTCGCAGCATTTCGAGTGTACTAGATGTTCAGTCACGAAATACTCATTGAATGCACCAAAATTTATTTTTTCAAGCAATTTAGGTGTTTCAATTTTTTATCTACCTGCACTCTCAGGCGTGGAGCTCTCGTCACTGTCTTTGTTCTTTTCAACAAGCGCAAGCTTTCCACACTCAGTTGTATTCGATCATATAGATGGTTTTGCGGTAATAGCCACTCCTGGCAAAGAAAACCTTGTGAACTTAGAGTTCAAAGCTGACTCAAAACTACTTAATTTTATGGGAATATATGACTCATCATCGTCGTTAAAAGTTTCACTAAATTACTTACAGTTAGACGAATTAGCAGAATCAATATTAGATTCTGCCTCAAAATGTAAATAGTAATTTGTTGTGGCAAAGAATTTATCCGACTAGCTCCACCCAGCTCACAGGTTTGTCCTATCCTTGCTATGAGGGCAAGTAATTTCTAAAATATACATAATTCAATCAAATTGATACAGATAAGGGAAAAGATATGTGGGAAGAAAACCTAACTGCATGGCAGTTACGAATGCAATATCCAAGTGAGGCTCGCCTTCTTGAAGATATTGTTGTCGCTGATTGTTTAAGCACATTAGGTTTGTTGACTACTAAATTTGGTGGACAGAAAACCACCAACTTTCGTATAAAGCTGGACGGCGAATTTGAACTACAAATTTCTCCAGTAGATAAGGGGCGCGATGGGCATGCAGAATGGTTTTCTTGGCACCAGCCAAATCATGAACATTCAAGTGAGGTTTGCGATTCTCAGATGCCTGAATCTTCAATTAGAGCAAACATCAAGCTTTATTACTGTGATGAAAATGGTAGATCAGAAATTTACTCATTCACTCATCATCATCAAAATGTTGAGACTCTCTTACGATCAGCTTTAAATCTAATTCACCATGATCTGGGCCTTAAATTAAATCCAGTTGTAAAACGCGAAAGAGGCAGCTCTGCAAAAAACAATTGAATCATTGAATTCTTTACACCTAACGCAATTTATAAGCTGTGACTCTTGTAGCGCACGCTCAAAATTCCAAGTGACCCTCAAGAATGGTGATCTTTACTTCTGCTCACACCATCTAAACAAGTTCCGATCCCATCTTGAGGCACTTGGTATCCAATACAAGCTAATAAATAATCAACCGAAGGAGGAAAATGAATAATAATCAAAAAGAATCAGCAGAACCCCATATCGAAGTAATGACTGACTATGTAATAGCTCGTGATCTAAAAATCACAGGACAGCCAGCACAGAGAATAATTGATGGCACTTTGCAAGGTACCCCGCCTTTAGAGACCCTTAACAGAATTTTAGATGTCGGTGCTATTGCAATGGACTCAGTTCAAAACAAACAAATGCAAAATCACATGAATACATTTATGGAGAATTTTACAAAGCTGATTAGTAAAGAAGCTAATGAGAATTTCCCAAAAGCTTTAGAAGAAAAAACAAAGCCATTCATCGACAGTATTTTAGGGTTTTTAAATCCTGATCAAGCCTCTAGCTTAAGCTCACAACTCAATACCATCATGGATGGATTTAAAAGGGATCTACTCAGAGTAGTAGTTGATGGCGATAAGTCACGAAATGAAACTGTAGATCAGGCTTTAAAGAGTCTCGGTTTTATCAAACAAGCTGTAGACCAATCTCCACGTAAGGGAACGCCACATCAAGATTATGTAGGTGAAGTTCTAGAGCGATTTGCAGGAAGCGTCGATAATGTTACCAACGTTTCCACTGGTGCTACTGGAAATAGTTACGCATCAGGCAAAAGCAACTCTGGTGATTACCTAGTCACACTAGGTGAAACATTTAATACATCGAATCTTATTTCCTTCTCAGTTGAGGCTAAGAATTCAAAATTATCTGAAAAAGCAGCCCTTAAGGAAATTGGCGATAACTGCAAAAATAGAGGAGTTGAAGTTGGAATCATCGCATTTGCTTCACAAGATCAAGCACCAACACAAGGCCGACCAATCAAGATATTTCCTGGAAATAAAATCATTGTTGTGTGTGATAACGGATCTGAAACAGCTTTTTATGCAGCATATGCCTACGCTCGCTTTATTGCTAAGCAATTAAAAACTAATGCAGAACTTGATCACAATTTCCTTGCAAGTTCTATTGAAGAAATCATTAAATATCTTGATATCGAAGACGCAATCAATAAAGATGCTAAGTCTGCACGTAATGCAGTTGACCGATTAGTCGCTACTTCACTGACAGCTAGGTCTGAAGTATTGAGGGTACTTTCACAATTCGAGGAAAAGGCATAAGATGAGCCGGAATTTATACAGATTTTTTCCTACATTTAAGCCAAGATAATAGAATTGTCGGTGGTTGAGTGGATATTTCATGCTATAAAGCACGGTTATTTTTGATGAGGAGTTTATACATTGGCAGTTAAAAAGAGCGAGCTTTACTCAACGCTATGGGCGAGTTGCGATGAGTTGCGTGGTGGGATCGAACCCTCAATCTACAAGGATTATGTTCTTTTAATTCTTTTTGTGCGTTACGTGACTGATAAAGCGCCATTCTCAAAGGGTCAGATTGTTATTCCTAAAGGAGGGGGGTTTCATGATCTAGTTGCTCTGAAGAACAAGCCCAACATTGGCGAAGAGATTAATAAAGCAATCAGTAAGTTGGCATCTGCCAATCAACTTGAAGGAATTATCGATGTAGCAGATTTTAATAATGACTCAGTTCTTGGGGCAGGGCAACTCAAAGTAGATAAGCTTTCAGGGCTAATCGGTGTATTTGAAAATCCAAATCTTCATTTTGCTAATAACCGTGCTGATGGCGATGACATTCTGGGTGATGCCTATGAGTACTTGATGATGAAGTTCTCAATTGAATCAGGTAAGTCAAAGGCTCAGTTTTATACCCCTGCTGAAGTATCACAGATCATGAGCTACCTGATTGGGATCGATAAAGCTACAGATGGTAAACAAACTATTTACGATCCAACTTGCGGGTCGGGTTCACTTTTGTTGAAAGCTCACGACACCGCTCTAAGTAGCACTGGTTTCGACTTAGCAATCTATGGTCAGGAATTGGCGGATAACACCGCATCTCTAGCTCGAATGAACATGTGGCTACATAATGTGACAACATCACAAATTAACTCTGGTGAATCCACGATTAGTAAACCTCACTTTACCGATAAGAAAAATACAAACTCATTAAGAACTTTTGATTATGTAGTAGCTAACCCGCCATTTTCCACAAGCAATTGGCGCAGCGGGTTTGTACCGGAGCAAGATGTTTTTGGACGATTTGAAGGCTTTGGAATGCCGCCCGAGAAGAACGGTGATTATGCGTTCTTGCTTCATATTATTGCCAGTTTAAAGAGCAAAGGATCGGGCGCAGTAATTTTGCCTCACGGCGTGCTATTTAGAGGAAATGCTGAAGCAGTAATTCGTAAGAATCTAATCGATAAAAGGCTAATTAAAGCCATTGTCGGTCTACCAGCTAACTTGTTTTACGGAACAGGAATACCGGCGTGTATCTTGGTAATCGATAAGAACGGTCTTGAGAATCGTAGTCATATTTTCATGATTGATGCTTCTAAAGGATTTACAAAAAATGGTAATAAGAATAAGTTGCGTGATAGAGATACGCACAAGATTTTAGATGTATACATAAACGAAGTTGAGATCCCTAAGTACTCAAGAAAAGTCCCTTTAAGTGAGATTACTAATAAAGCTAATGATTACAATCTAAATTTGCCAAGATACATCGATACTTCAGAAGCTGCGGATATTCAGAGCATCGAAGCTCATATTCTTGGAGGCATTCCAGAGGACGATATTAACCAACTAGAAGAGTATTGGGCAGAGTTTCCTTCTTTAAAGAATGAACTTATTAAAGGGTCAAGTCGTAAAGGATTTGTAGATATAAAGGTGGAGTCACAAAAGATAAATCACGTAATAAATGAGAACGAAGAGGTAAAGAAGTTTAAGTTAGAGATCCACAGAGAGTTAGCAAAATGGATTACCTGGGCTAAACCAATTCTAGAGTCAGTTGATGAAAAGAGCAGACCTAAGGCTTTAATAAATGATTTAGGCGAGAAAGTATTAGAGGTTTTTAAACCGAAAAAATTGATCGACTCGTATGCTATCTATCAAGGTGTACGCGAATATTGGGATTTAATTTTGAAAGACGATATCTACACAATCGTAGAGTTAGGTTGGTTGGATTCTGCTAAACCTGTGAAGCTTGCCCTTAAAGTCAAAGACCGAGTTGATTACCAAATTAAGAAAGACAAATTCCATTCTGAGACACTTCCAAGAGATGTATTGGAGTCTCAGTTTCTTACCAAAGAAGTAGCAGAAATTGAGAAGATATGTGAAGATCTAGCACAAGAAGGTGAGGCACTTGAGAATTTCGAGGCTGAATTTGGTGGAGATGAAGCCTTACTAAATGGATATTTCAATGAAAAGGGTCGAATTGAAAAGAAGAAGCTCGTTAAATATCTGATCGATGCGAGTATTGGAATTGATGAGAAAGAAAAATTAAAGGATTATAAAGTCTTGGCTGAGAAGGAAGAGAAAACAAAAGATCTTCTCAAGGAAAGCGAAGGCAATTTAGAAGAATCGATTGCTAAGAAGTACCAATCTCTAAGTGAAAAAGATGTAAAGAGTATTCTCATAGATTATAAGTGGATAAAAGCAGTACGAGAAATTGTTGAGAAGGAGCTAGAAAACAATATTTTAAAACTTTCCAAACGGCTAGCAGAACTCAATGATCGCTATTTCACCCCTCTTCCAATCATTGAGAAAAACCGAGAAGAGTTAAGTAAGAAAGTAAAAGACCACATCGAGAAAATGGGCGTGAAGTGGGAGTGAATTTACCGCTAGAGCAAGCTCTCTTATTCGATGTCTGCGATTTCTACAGCGGAAAAGCACATGAACATTTCATTACTGAAAATGGCAAGTACAAAGTCATCAATTCTAAATTTGTAGCCACAGAGGGAGAGACTTTCAAAGAGTCTAATCATAGTTTTCTGACTGCCCAAAAAAATGACATAACAATGGTTATGAGTGATCTACCAAATGGGCGCGCTTTGGCGAAGTGCTACCTGGTCGAAGAAGATGACAAATACGCAGTGAATCAACGTGTTTGTATCCTTAGGTCAAAAGGATACAATCCTAAATATTTATTTTACGTTCTTAACAGAAACCCTTATTTCCTATCTTTTAATGACGGTGTAAGCCAGACACATTTACTCAATCACGTCTTTGAGAAGTGTAATTTGATGATCACTAAAAATTTAGATGAGCAAAAGGCAATAGCTGAAGCACTCAGCGATATTGATGAATTAATTTTATTAACTGAAAGAGAAATTAATAAGAAGATAAATATCAAAAGTTCGATTTCAGATAATTTATTTTCAAGAGTTTATTTAGATAGTGTTCAGTTGCGTTTACGGGATATCGGTTTTTTTTACGGTGGTTTGTCAGGTAAGTCAGGAAAAGATTTTGGAAAAGGAAATTCTAAATATATTACTTTTTTGAACGTGATTAATAACGTTATTGCTGATCCAAATATGATTGAAACGGTTGATATTGAATCTAATGAAAAGCAAAATTTGGTATTGACAGGCGACTTGCTTTTTAATGGATCTTCAGAAACACCTGAAGAGGTAGCTTTTCCAAGTCTTGTACCATCAGCTCTTAATGGTTTGTATCTGAATAGTTTTTGTTTTGGCTTTAGATTTGAAAAAACTGATTCACTTGATCCTTTGTTTTTTGCCCATTATTTGCGATCAAGATATGGAAGACAGTTTGTCTCTCAACTTGCTCAAGGCTCAACAAGGTATAACATTTCAAAAAATGCTTTATATGATCTAGTTTGGAACTTACCCACAATTGGAAATCAAATTGAGATTGGGAAAATCCTAAGTGACTTAGATTTGGAGCTGAGTGGACTTATAAAGGAAAAAGCTAAATACCAGTCGCTTAAACAAGGAATGATGAACGATTTACTTACAGGGAAAGTCAGATTGGTATGAGCCAGGTAAGTGAATTAGAACGTATTACACAGAACAGAATTATCGATCTCTTGAAGTCGATAGGTTATTCCTATTTAGGAGATCTCTCAAAACACTCAAATCAAAATATGCGTGAAGAAGAATTTATTAAGTATCAAGTTTCTAGGGCTATAGATAAGGAGTTAGCTAGTAGGGCGTACGAGCACCTTGAGAGCGTAAGCAGTCAAATGGCTAAGAGTCTTTATGAGCGCAATCTAGATACTTACAACTTACTGCGGTACGGAATAGATATTGCGCCAGAAGTTGGCGCGAAGAAGGTCACTATTCGACCAATTGATTTTAAAGATGCGAGCAAGAATCACTTTTACGTAGCCGAAGAAGTGACGGTTATAGGTAAGAGTGGAAATGGCGCGGAGAAACGACCTGATTTAGTTATTTACGTAAACGGTATCGCCTTAGCGGTGATTGAACTTAAGCGCTCAACGGTTTCGATTGAAGAGGGAATAATTCAGAATTGTGATAATCAGCAGGAAGAGTTTATTGAGTGGTTTTTCTCAACAATTCAAGTCGTTGTGGCGGGTAATAATGCCTCTGGATTGAAGTATGGAACTGTGGGAACAAAGCCGGCAAATTACCTTCAGTGGCGAGATGAAGAGAGCGCTGAAACAGATTTAGAGAAAAGTACTTTACAACTATTTGATAAGACTCAATTACTTCAAATAATCTATGAATTTATAAATTTTGATAAAGGAACTAAGAAGATTGGACGCCAGAATCAGATCTACGGCGTAAATAAAATGAAGAGAAGATTGTTAGATAAAAAGGGTGGGTATATCTGGCACACCCAGGGTTCTGGAAAATCAATTACCATGGTTCAAGCAGCTAAATGGATTAGTGAAAATATTGATGATTCTCGTGTAGTAATTCTTACCGACAGAACCGAGTTAGATGAGAACATCGAGGGCGTTTTCCAAGGAGTAAACGAGAAAATTAAGCGCGTTAAGTCTGGTGCTGATTTACTAAATACATTGAATACCAATACTGATCGATTTGTATGCTCTTTAATTCATAAGGCGGGTTCTGCCTTTAGAGGAGTAAGTAATGATGAAGAGGATAACGAGGGTGAAAACCTCAAGGATTATGCCGAAAAAGTTGAGAACGAAGTAAAGGCGATAAAAGATTTTAAAGCTAAGGGAAACATAATCGTCTTTATCGATGAGTGCCACCGTACTCAAGCTGGAGCTTTACATAAAGCGATGAGAGCACTCCTTCCTGATTCTTTGATTGTAGGTTTTACTGGTACGCCAATTTTTAAGAATGATAAAGCTCTAACCATCAGAATCTTTGGCGAACCAATCCACGAATATCGTTACGATGAAGCGGTTCGCGATGGCGTGGTAGTTGACTGCTTGTATGAAGCAAGAAATGTAAACCAGAGAATTACTGATCAAGCAAAAATAGATTTATGGTTCGCCGCAAAAACGGCAAACTTAAATGATTACGCCAAGGCAGATCTAAAGAAAAAGTGGGCTAATTTACAGAACATCTGGTCAAGTAAAGAGCGTTTAGGCTTAATTGTTTCAGACATTGTTCTAGATTTTAATACGAGACCAAGATTATCTGATGGCCGAGGAAACGCATTATTGGTAGCAAGTCGAATTCATGAAGCGACAGTTTATTACGAATTATTTAATCAGACTGAGCTTAAGGGTCGCGTAGGAGTAGTGACCTCTTATCAACCATCCTTAAATGATCTTAAAGGAGAGGCAGTAGGCGATGCTGAAACACTTAATGTAAAGCAATTTAATACCTACAAGAAAATGATTGCGGAGCAATTGGGATGTAAAGAAGAGGAAGCGATAAACAAGGTTGACGAGTACAACACTAAGGTAAAAGAGATGTTTGTAAAGCATCCGGCGAAGATGAGTTTGCTAATCGTTGTGGATAAATTACTAACAGGCTTTGATGCGCCTAGCGCCACTTACCTTTATATAGATAAAAAAATGCGAGATCATGGTTTATTCCAGGCTATGTGTCGGGTAAATCGCGTTGATCCAAATGGTGAAGATAAGACTTATGGCTATATAGTCGATTATAAAGATCTGTTCGAGTCAGTTGAATCAGCTCTATTTGATTACACAAAAGGAGCTTTTTCTAAATTTGATCCTAAAGATATTATTTCGTGCCTAAAGAAGATTAATGCTGAGAGTAAAGAGGACTTAGAGAACCAACTTGAAGCAACTCGAAAACTACTTGAACCAGTCGGGGATTACTCAAGAAACGAAGCGCTAAAGCAATACTTTGTAGGAGCGAAAGCCGGGGATCAAGAAGCATTATCCGAAACTGAAGGTAAGCGAATTAACTACTACAAGCAGGTAACTTCGGTAATTAGGTCATATACAAATATTTGTGGTTTTGAGAGCGATGCGGGCTATAGCGCTGAGGAGTTCAAGAAGATACGTAGCGAAGTTGAGAAATTTGAAGAAATAAAGAAATTTATCAAGCTAGCCTCTGGCGATTATGTAGATCTAAAACTGTTTGAGCCTGATATGCGTCACTTAATTGATACCTACATAAAGTCAGATACGAGCGAGGTTATAGCCGATTTGACTGATACGCCGTTGCTAAGAATCTTGGCAGAAGATCCGGATATAGAGAAAAGAATGAATGATCTCACCAAAGAGAAGGATCATAAGAGCGTTGCTGAAACAATCATTAACAATATAACTAAGGAAATTTCTGAAAGAGCAGCTAGTAACCCCATTTACTTCAATAAAATGTCCGAGATATTAGTTTCACTAATCAAGATGGATGTTGAGAGAAAAGAAGACTATAAAAAATTTTTAGAGAAGATTAAAGAGCTTGCTAAGAATATCGTTGAGCCTGATACAAGTAGTTATCCAGCATTAGTTAAATCAAATGGTGAGAGAGCTATTTACGACATACTGAGTGAAGATCTGGAGATTTCTACTGAGGTTTCTGAGATTTTAAAGAATGCCCAGGCTGACTGGGTGAGTGATCCACGTAAGACACGTTTGGTTCGACTAGCGCTTATAAATATATTAAATGGAAATGATTTGATGGCAGATCGCATAATAGATATCGCGAAGAGGCATAGTGAATTCACAGGATGAGGAATTAGATATATCTACTCTTAAAGTAGAAGTAAGAAAACGCGATGTAAAAAGTTTACGTATCGGAGTATTTCCACCAACTGGTCGAGTTAGAGTGACCGCGCCATTGAATTATGATAAGACTCTAATTGAATCTGTTGTACTGAAAAAGATGAGTTGGATACGTAGGCAGCAGGAAAGTTTGAAGCGTCAGGAGCGACAGAGCCCGAGAGAGGCTGTTAGCGGAGAGTCTTATTTTTACAAAGGTAAGAAGTACAAGCTATATGTCGTTGACGGGTCAAGTAGAGGCGTTCTAACCATCAAGAACAGTAGTCGAATGGAGCTTTCTATAACTGAAAGTGCTAGCGAAACAACCCGCCTAAATGTAATCAACAATTTTTATAAGAAAGCCCTAGAGGAAGAGCTAATCCAAATTGTACCTTTGCTATCAAAGAAAATAGGTGTAAAGGTGGAACAAGTAAGTATTAGAAAAATGAAGAATTGGTGGGGTAGTTGCGATAAAAAGAACCAGAAAATTACATTAAATATCGAATTAATCAAAAAGAATCCTGCCTGCCTGAATTATATCGTGGTTCATGAGCTAATCCACTTAATTGAACCTAACCATAACCAGAGATTTAAAGAACTGATGGACGAGCATCTACCGAATTGGAGATACTTCAGAGATCTACTTAATAGCGCGCCTTTAGCGTATGCTCATTGGGATTACTAAAAGCTATTTACCCCACGAATTAACTTGAATATAGTGGGGCTTATGCTTCCACAAGAATTGAGGCAAATAGATTTTTATCGATACAAAAAATTTATATTAAACTGTCTCCAACATTTGTTCTTTTCCAAACCTATCCACCACCAACACACTCCCATTAGGGATCTCTTGCCACCCATCTTGATTCCAGCCAGAGGAGGCCACAACCACCTGGCCATTATGGGTGGTGTACTTAAGGTGGTAGTAATCAGGTGAATCTTTAAACTTACTTGGAATTTTATCTTGGTTATATATACAAGCTGCCATAAAGGTAGTGTCATTAATAATCATCATATTTATGGCGGAGTAGGTGCAATTATTTTTGATATAGGAAAGGCCTGCTTTAACCCCATCAATAAAACCATGTTTTTCGATTTGGGTAAGTAGGTAGAGAAAGTAGCGCTCTGAGTCGGTTGTGCCCTTGGCAAGAGATAGATACTTTCTATCTATTACTGGATCTAATGCGGTTGGGGGAGTAATAGAGCCATTGTGAATAAAGGTTATATCTTGGTAGGTAA
>Ga0172372_10007783_pt1 | contig 14323 bp, 13 predicted proteins | sample LakKiv5m_2_FD_114544 | JGI IMG/M metagenome (GOLD analysis project Ga0172372, IMG submission 114544) | Freshwater microbial communities from Kabuno Bay, South-Kivu, Congo - kab_092012_9.5m | ecosystem: Environmental > Aquatic > Freshwater > Lake | place: Democratic Republic of the Congo...
GAAGCGGTCGCCGGTGCCGATGGAGTAACGTGCGAGTTGAAGCATGGAAGGTGTGGCGTGGGGTGGGGTAGGGGTCAGTGGAAAATGGTTGCGAACGGGCGCGGCGAAGGGAGGTGGAAGCCTCCGGCGGAACGGATGCGGGCGGGCAATGCGGTGCGGAGCTGCGTCGGTGTCATGTGCGCGGCAACGAGTCGTTTTCCCCTTGGTGTGGGGTATTGCGGGCGCGGGTTCAACCGGCGTTTTTGGGAAGGGTGGGTCTCAAGCGATTCGGACACGGTTCCAAGAACAGCCCGATGCGGGGTGGCGATGTCCTCATCGCCTTTGGATTTTGCGTCGGAACGGCGACGAGGACGTCGCCTCCCGTTCGTAGCTGACGAGGTAACGAGGCAGGTCTCGGGCTTCAAACTTGCCTCTTCAGACTTAAAACTTGGTACTCCTTCCACAGCCTCCTCACGTCGGCTGCTACGATCGATGCACGAAGAGGGGCGTCTCAAGTCGGGGCGGGTTCGTCCTGATCCATCCAGCGCAGGAGGTCTTCGGCGAGTTCGCCGATGAGGTTGGGGACCGGCAGCGGGTGGCCGTCGAGGGAGAGGATCGGGACGATGCCGAGGGTGCTGAGGGTGAGGAACGCGCCGCGGGATTGGCGGAGGGCGTCGATGGGGGCGCGGGTTTCACGGAGGTTCAAGCCGCGGGCGGCGAGGAGCGGACGCAGGCAGGCGGCGGTGATTCCGGGGAGTGCGGGGGCGTCGGGCGGCGGGGTGTGGACGGCGTCGGCGTCGAGCCAGAAGAGGTTTCCGGAAGTGGCTTCCGTCACGCAGCCGTCGGTATCGAGCAACAGGGCTTCATCGGCACCGGCGGCCTCGGCTTCGGCGCGGGCGACGACCTGGAGAAGTCGGGAACCGTGTTTGGCACTGGAGAGGGGATCGGCGGCGGCGAGGCGGAATCGGCTGGTCCGGAGGTGCCACCCGGGATGTGGCGCGTTGGCGGGTTCGGTGGGGTGCCAGGTCAGGATGCGGTTCGGCGACTGGGCGCCGCGCGGCGAGTACCCGCGGCGTCCGACGCCCCGGGTGACGGTGAGGCGGACGGCGCCGTGGAGGGCATGATTGGCGGTGAGGAGGGCGGCGAGGGCTTCAGTCCACTGGGCGTGGGAGAGTCCGGGGGTGATCCCGGTGAGGGCGGCGCCGGCGTCGAGTCGATCGAGGTGGGCCTGCCATTGGAAGGGGTGGCCGTTGCGGATGGGAATGGTTTCGAAAAGGGAGTCCCCGTAGAGGACGGCGCGATCCAGCACGGGAAGGACGGCCTCGGATTCCGGGAGGAGCCGCCCGTTGAGCCAGGCGATGGGAGGGGTCATGGCAGGGCGGGAACAGGGGCGGGTTGGCAGCCGAAGACGGCGAACAGGCCGCGGGCCTTGGCGAAGGTTTCGTCGAGTTCGGCCTCAGGGATGGAGTCGGCGACGATGCCGGCCCCGGTGTGGAACCACGCGTGGCGTTGGCGGACCACGGCGGAGCGGATGGTGATGCTCAGTTGGCTTTCGCGGTTGAATCCGAGATAGCCGAGGCAGCCGCAGTAGGGGCCGCGCGCGACGGGTTCGAGTTCGTCGATGATCTCCATGGCGCGGAGCTTGGGCGCGCCGGTGATGGATCCCCCGGGGAAGCAGGCAGCGAGGGCGTCGAGGTGGGACAGTCCGGGGCGGAGCCGGCCTTCGACGGTGGAGACCAGGTGCTGGACCTGGGCGAAGGCTTCGAGGCGGAGGAGGTCGGGGACACGGACGGAGCCGAACTCGGCGACGCGGCCAACGTCGTTGCGAAGGAGGTCCGTGATCATGACGAGTTCGGCGCGCTCCTTTTCGCTGGCGAGGAGTTCGGCGGCGAGCTGTTGGTCGGCTTCCGGGGTGGCACCGCGCGGGCGGGTGCCCTTGATCGGGCGGGTGACGATGTGGTTTCCGCTGAGGCGGAGGAAGAGTTCCGGCGAACTGGAAAGCAGGGTGAAATCACCGCAGTCGAGGGCGGCGGCGAAGGGCGCCGGTGAGGATTGGAGGAGGGACTCGAAGAGGTCCCAGGCGGGGGCGGTGACGGGGAGGTCGAAGCGCTGGGCGAGGTTGACCTGATAGATGTCGCCGGTGTGGATGTAGGCCTGGGCGCGTCGGACGGCGGCGGTGTAGAAGGCTCCGGGAAGGCTGGAGCGCGGCGAGTGCGGGTTCGCCGGAATGGGAGGGGCTGGGCGGGGAACAGGCGCGTTCAACCGTTCGGACCACCAGCCCAGTTCGCGTGCGGCGCGTTCGGGAGACCGGGTGCCGTCCATCGCGAGTCCGGTGGCGACCACCCAGGTCTGGTCGAGTTGGTGATCGAACACGACCAGCGAGCCATGGAAGCCGAGGTGGCAGTCGGGCAGTTCGAGATCGTTGACGGCGAGTCGACGCAGGGAGGGTTCGAGGAACTGGTTCAGTTCGTATCCGAAGTAGCCGAAGAGGCCGCCCAGCGGAAAGGGGAGGTCAATGTCGTCCGGCATCTCGAACCGTCCGAGGAGCGGGGCGAGAAGCCGCCAGGGATCGCCGAACTGGCGGTCGACGGCGCCGGTGGCGTCCATGGTCTCGCAGCGGGAACCATGGCTGCGGAAGGTGAGGAGGGGACGGGCTGTGACCAGGGAGTAGCGCGCGGAGTGGACGCCGGAGCAGGCGGTGCGCAGCACGAGACGACCGGGCTCATGGCGGAGGAGCCGGCCGAGGGACTCGGGGGTGTGCCGCGTGGGCACGGGCTGGACGATGGGACGCATGATGGCGGCGACCGTGGGGCACGCTTCGTTGTCGTCGTGGACGACGTCAAGCGCGGATACCATATCCTGCGCGGGGGACATCTTGACCCTGACTCTGGCTGGAACGGGGTGGCGATGTCCTCATCGCCGTTGGGAGGGGCTTCGGAGGGGCGACGAGGACGTCGCCGCCCCGTCCGTAGCTGACGAGGTAACGAGGCAGGTCCCGGCCTTCAAACGTGTCTCTTCACACTTCGAAGTTGGCACTCCTTCCACAGCCTCCTGACGTCGTCTGCTACGTTCCAGGTTGCGGGGCTTCAGGCGAAGGTGAGCCAGCAGCCGCCGGCGACGCCGAGGATGCCGCCGATGACCGAGGCGCGCGTGGGGCGTTCGCCATTGAGGGCCCAGGAGAGGGGGATGACCGCGAGGGGCGTGAGGGCGGTGATGGCCATGACGATGCCGGTGGGATGGTTGGCGAGGGCCCATTGGTAACAGGCGACGCCCAGGGAGGGACCGGAGAGGGCGTTGGCGAGGATCCAGGGAGAGGCGGCCCGCCAGTTGGGATGGGTTGAAGCGGTGCCGGCACCCTGCTGCCTGCGTTGCCACAGCCACCAGAGGGCGATGAAGAACACGCCCGCCCAGATGCGTTGGTAGGCCACGCTGAGGCCGTCGATGGGTTGGCCGGCGGCCCGCGCGAGCTGCGTGCCGTGCCGGCTGAGGACGGCGCCCCAGGCTTGCCCGGCCGCGGCAACCACGCCCAGCGCCAGGGCCGCCTTGCCCGGGGATGGAGTGGAGGCATCGGGTTTCGCCGTGGGACGAAGGGCGATGACGACCCCGGCGAGGATGACCGCGATGGCGAGGAGCTTGCCGAGGGAAAGTTCGGTGCCGAGCCAGAGCCATTCGGTGAGCAGGCCGATAGGCACGGACAGGCACTGGACCATCAGGCTGGTCAGTTGGGCTCCAAGTCGGGGCAGGGCGATGAAGATGGCGGTGTCGCAGATTCCGAAGCCGATCAGGCCACTGACGAGGAACCATCCGAGGGAAGGTCCTGATAACCCGGCGCCCCAGCCATGGGCGTAGACCCCGAGCAGGAGCGTAGCCAGGAGGATCCGGACCAGACTGGCGTTGTTGGGGCCGAGGTGATGGATGGACTGCCGTGCCGCCACCGAGGAGGTGGCGAACAGGCCCATCGCGAGGAGGGCGGGGAGCATGGATGGACCCTCAGAGCAGGGTGGCGTGCTGGCCGGCAGTCGTCGTCAGCCGACGCATCCGTTTCACTGCGGCGGTGAGGCTGGGCTTTCCGAACAGGGCGGTCCCGGCCACGAAGGTGTCGGCGCCGGCCCGGGCGCACTCGACGGCGGTGGTGTCATTGATGCCGCCGTCCACCTCGATGCGGTACTTGAGCCCGAGTTGGCGGCGCCAGGTCTCCACCTGCTGGATCTTGGGAACGCATTCCTCGATGAACGGTTGGCCGCCGAAGCCCGGATTGACGGTCATGATCAGGACCAGATCGACCTTGGAGAGGTAGGGTTTCACCTCCGCGATGTGGGTGGGTGGATTCACGGCGATGCCCACCTTCTTTCCGAGCGAGCGGATCTTCCAGAGGAGGGGAGTGACCTGGGCGCCGAGTTCGACGTGGATGGTGATGCTGTCCGAGCCAGCGGCGGCGAACGGTTCGAGGAGGATCTCCGGCTTCGAGCACATCAGGTGCACGTCGAGGGTGCGCTCGAAATGAGGGCGTACGGCCTTCACCACCTGCGGTCCGAAGGAAATGTTGGGCACGAAATGCCCATCCATGATGTCGAGATGCAGCCACTCGGCCCCCGAACGATGTGCCCGGGCGGCTTCGTGGCCGAATCGGGCGAAATCGGAGGCGAGGAGGGACGGCGCAATGATCACGGCCGGCGAGGGTAGCGACGGATGGCCGGCGCTCCAGTCGGAAATGGATTCGGGGAATGCTGCCTCGGATAGAGCCCGGGGCAGCATCCGAAGAGTTCGTGGAAGGCGGTGCTGAAGTGGGAGAGGCTGTTGTAGCCCACCTCCAGCGCCGCTTCTGTGACGTTGCACTTTCCGGTGCGGAGCAGATCTGCGGCGCGTTCGAGTCGGATGCGCCGCAGGTACTGCTGCAGGGTCATCCCGGTGGCGGCCGAGAACTGACGGCTGAGGTAGAACGAGCTGCATCCGACCTGGCGGGCGAGTTCCTCGAGGGAGGGAGGGTTGGCCAGATTGGCGCCGAGGATGGATCGGGCGCGTCCGACGCGTTCCCGGGCGGCCCGTTGGGCGCGGGTGCAGAAGAGGTCGCCCTCGGCGGGACGGAAGAACAGGAGCGCGGCGGTTTCGAGCGCCTTGCATTGGAACCAGACGCCTTGGGCCGGCTGAAACACCGGACAATGGCGGAGGCTGTCGACGAGTGGCAGCAGGGTGGCGCCCATGGGTTCGATGGGGGCGACGCCGCTCTCCGAGCGGGTGCCCGCGATGACCTCGGCGACGAGGGGATGGAGGTGTTCGGCTGCGCGGGCGAAGTGACGGATCAGGAAGTCCCGGGAGAATTCGATGGTGATGAAGCGGTGGCGGATGGAAGGACGTCGCACGGCGGTCAGGCCGGGACGTCCCTGATAATAGAAGGCGGCGGTTCCCGGCCCGAGCACGCTGGGCTTGGCGCCGGACTGGACCTCGCCGGCACCCTCGAGGTTCAGGCAGACCTCGACGCTTCCCGGGTGGAAGCTGCGCGCCCAATCAACAGGAACGCTGGTTTTGAAGTCATGCCATTCGAGACTGAATCCGAGATCCCCGAACCTCCCGAACAGGGGACGCCAACCAGCGCCGACGTGCGTCCACGCGGGAGCCTCCGCGAACACCGACAGGCGGTTGGATCCGGCGGTGGGACTGAAGCGGCCGGTGGCAGGTGGGATCACGATTTCAGGTGCCGCGGTGCGATGATTCTCGCCGGAAGGCGGCGGGCAAGGTGGCGTCCCTTGGCCTTGGATGCTTCCGGGGGCTTGCGAATCGTTTCCGCTGACTTGCCCGGCACGGCGGGGTGTGGGCACGAAAAAACCGGCCGGTCGACAGTGTCGAGCGGCCGGTGTGTGAGGAAGCGGGCGGATTACTTGCTGAGCCGGTAGAGCGTGGTCGTGGACGGCGTGACCGTGATCTGGTTGTTGGCGGTACCGTTGACCGTGGTCCACGGGCCGGTCAGCGAGGTCGCGGATTGCAGGTTGAATCCGGTGACGCTGGCGGGCCACGAGATCAACACGTTCTCTCCGGTGCGGCTGATGGCGAGCGTGGGCGTGATTTCCTCGCGGGCCTTGAGCGGGTTGGTGAAGTCAACCCAAGCGAAGTAGAAGTCGGTGTCACGCAGCGGGAAGGTGTCGAAGCCGTCGTTGCCGGTCTCGACGTGCCGGGCTTCGACGACGAACTTGCCATTGATGTATTCCCAAGCGAGCACGCCGTCATCGGTGATGCCGTCGACGGGCGAGACGTAGCCGGCGTTCTGGAGGATGAGCATGCCGTCCTTGGCGGTCTTGCCGGGGATGGTGATCTCGTACCGGCCGGCAGAGGCGCGGGCGACCGTGAAGGTTCCGGCGCCACCTGCCTTGGTGCCATTCGCAGCCACCTTTCCGCCGACCAACCCGGGGGCGGTGTAGGGGATGTAGAGGAACGCGAAGTCCGACTGGCCGTCCTCCGCATAGACCGCGGGGGAGGTTTGGTCGTCATCGATGCGGATGCCGACGTTCCAGACGGAACCGTCCGTGGCCGGGGCGGCGGTGATGATCGCGCCGCGGTTGGACGTGGAATCGTCGGTGGAGATGGTGAACAGCATGCCGTCGGTGGCGGTATTCACACCGGGGATGCGCAGGGTGGCCTGACCGCCGTAGACACCGCCGAGGTCGGTCCACTGGACGATTTCAGCGGCGGAGTTCTTGGTGGTGACACCGCTGGTGAGGGCGGGACTGTGGGTGGCGTGGGCGCGCCAGACGCCGTTACCGGAACCATTGGGGGCGCTGACGTAGCCGGCCATCCAACCGGCCGAGTAGGGGAACCAGGCCATGGAGACGTCGATGTTGGCCTCGCGCAGGGCGGCGGGGTTGGCGTCTTCGGGAAGCGTGGCCGTGGTTTCGCCCAGCTTCACGAAGGAGAAGTAGTAATCCATGTTCCGGAACGCGCCGTCGAAGGTGCTGTAGCCCTTGCGGGAGGCCCCTTCAAAGGTCGGACAATAGACGAAGGCGTGGAACGCGGAGGCACCATCGTTCCAGGACTGCTGCAGCTTGCGGATGCTGCCCAGCACGATGCCATCACGCGGAGAGGGCGCCCAGGCCTGCGCGGGAGGCGCGGCGGGATCGATGACCGCCCGGTTGTAGTTCGGACCGTAGGGGCCGGTGTTCCTGAGCGCGGCGACGGGGTCGCTGGGGCCGATGTTGAAGTCGATGTCACCTTGGTTGTAGCCAGGCGCCGACCACGCGATGGGCCCCATCGCGTCCACCGTCAGGATGTAATTGTCCTTGTTGGCGCCGTTGTAGCGGATCGGGCTGCCATTGGAACCGATGCCGTCGGCGGGCAGTTCGATCTTCCAGTTCACGCCGGTGACGGTGGACCCGGGGTAGGTGCCCGGGGCCTTTTCGGCCGCGGGAGCGCCGTCGATCGTGGCGAGGGGCGGACGCGGTGTGTTGACGAAGTCCTTGTAGGTCGCGGTGGCGCGGAGGGTCTGATCTTCGTTCGAGCTGAGGTGGGCGACGGTGCTGAGACCGACGTTCACGGTTGCCGGGAAATCCGCCGGATCGACGGTAACGCTGGAGAGCACCGTCCACTCGGTGGCCTTGTTGCTGTAATAGGTGGTGAAGTTGTTCCCGACACGGCGCACGCGGAGGAACACGTTCGGGTAAGGCGTTGTGCCGCGGGGGCTGGTGTTGCTGGTCGGACGGTCCGGCATGTCATCGGTGCCGGCGTCGGCCTTGGGGCGGTAGATCGACTCGATGGCGTCCTTGGAATCCAGGGGGAGGGCGCTGACCTGGATGTTGGCGGCCCCCGGGGTCAGGCCTGCACGGACCATCAGGCAGGCCTTGGCGGAGTCCTGCTGGCTGGGGTCGCCCACGACGAGGTCAACGACCTGCACCTGGACGTCGAAGTCACCGGTGCGCTCTTCCTGGACGTAGGTGAAGGAGTCGACGCTGTCCCAGGTATCTCCGCCCCCTGCGACGACAGTGAAGGATCCGTCGGCGTTGGTGGTCTTGGAGCCGGCGACGGGATTGTTGATGTCGACGAGGGTGAGGTCGGCGCGGGCGGACAAGGCGCCGGCGATGGCCAGGGCCATCAGTGCTGCTGCATTTCGGGAGGTTGATTTCATGGGAGGTCTTATTGGCTTGAGCATGGGAACCATCCGTCGGAATCGGGCGCATGGACGCACAGGGCCTCGGTTAGGAAAGGCCATGCACCGCACCTGATGGTTCTTGCGGGATTGGATCCGTGACGCATCGGAACACGGATTGTTGTGACAAAAGGTTCGGGTGCAACCCTTCTGGAGGCGCACGTGGAAAAATGACCGGAATGTCGTAGTCCTGCCACGCAGGGCTTGGGGTGGGTTGTGGATGAAACGGTGATCTCTTGAAGAATCCATGCGTAGTCTGGCTGCCTCGGGATCGGGGTAGATCGGGGGGCGCATCGTGACGCGGCAGTTGCAGGGAACGGGGGGCGACGTCCCCGTCGTCGTTTCGAAAACCATTCCGAAGGGGGTCGTGTCGCGACGCGCGCGCTTCGGGGATGGCTGCGGCTTTGCCATGGGCTGGAGTCGGTGCTTAGACTCGTACATGAAGCTGACGGAGTTGCATCTCGGGATGAAGGTGAGCCATCCGCAATACGGGGATGGGGTGGTCCGGTCGATCAACGAATACGCGGCGGAGGTCCAGTTCGCGGATGGACGGAAGCCTGTGGATCCGGAGGCGAGTGCCCTGGTTCCAGCAGAGGCGACCGCGGCGCTGTCCGGCGGCAGCCTGCCGCTGGCGGAATTGATCCGTCAGACGGTTGAGGCGGCGGTGGACCGCTTGGGGATCGAGAAACCCGATACGGCGGTCCATGAGTTGGGGAAGCGTTGGCGGGGTGGGAAGCTGGTGTTGCAGCCGGGGGAGACCACCACCCAGTCGAAGGAGGTCGAGATCGAGCAATTCTTCCACAAGCTGGTGATGATGCGGAACCAGCTGCGCGTGCTCGAACAGAAGATCAATGCGAGCGAGACCCTGACGTCGGCCGAGAAGTTTGACTGGCAGCAGTACATCACCCGTTGCTACGGGTCGATGACCACCTTCAACCTGCTGTTCAAGGACAAGGAGGCGTGGTTCTAGGGGGTGTTTGAGGAGGAACGGCGGAGTGGAGAGGATGCCTCCCAGAGGGTCTGTGTCCGTTTGTGGTTCGCGCCGTGCCATCGTCCTCCGAAAAATCTTTCAACGAAATTGAAACCTTGGGATCCGGGACGCGTGAGGCATTTGTGGGGCCGCTCTTGAGCATGTGTGTGGCGGCCCCGAAAAAGACCGCGCCAAGGCGGTCACGCCGGGGAAGAAGACTCCGGTGGACGGGTGGGGAACCCGCTCTGAACGGGGTGCAAGCCGTTCGGAATCATGCGGTTCGCTGCGTGAGTGCGGGGTGGTCGGTGTGCACCGGGAGGTCGGTGGCACGTTGGACCACCCCGCTTTGCGTTTCCAGAGGTGGGTGTGGGCAACGGGCGACCCCGGGTTAGGCAGGCTCACGCCGCATTCGGCGGGCATCAGGGAATTCCGACCGGGCTGTCGTCGGGTGGCAACTCCATCTGCAGATCCTTCCGGAGGCTGGCCCGGAGCTCCGCCTTCATGGTCGCGTGGATCGCGCGTTGTTCCGGGGTGAGGACTTCATCGAGGCGGCGGCCGGAGCGGACGATGACTTCTCCGCATTCGCGCAGGGTGCGGCCGAAGATCGACGCGAAGTCCTTCTCGGATTCCAGGATGATGGTGTGCGCCTTGGGGCGTTGCTCGGCCGTCAGGCTGAGCTTGCGGGCGAGCGATTCCTCGGTTTTCGCCGCCCAATTCTCGAACTGGAGGCTCTTGCGGAAGGCCTGCCGGATGAGGTGCGCGGTGAGCGTGCTGCCCGCCACGCCACCCGCGATGAAGACCAGGACGAGGGCGGTAATCAGTTTCCAAGGGAGAGTGCGTTTCATCGGGTGAGGCGGCTGGCGGCAAACTGGGATGCGGAAATCAGGGAGGGTCGTGCCGAATCCGGGTAGGCCAATCGATACAGGATGGCCGATCCGCCGAGGATCAACGCGATCGATGCCAGGGCGGTGGCGAGCAGGAGGTTGTCCGGAAGGATGGCGAACGGGGTGGGGCGCCGTCTGCCGGCGGCGACGGCCCGGGCGGCGAAGCCGGAAGAGGGGGGCAGGGGTGGAGGCTCCGATGCACGGTAACGCCGGAGGAGCTTCTTCAGTTGGGGATCCAGGGGACTCATAAGCGGCCTTCCTTTCGGAGTTGTCCAAAGCGGGTATTCAACTTGCGTCGGGCACGGAACGCTCGGACACGGATGTACGTGCTCGACCATCCGGTATGACGGGCGATTTCCTCGATCGTCCAATCCTCCATCTCCAACCATCGGATGAGGGCGCGGTCCTGGGGATCGAGGGACGAGAGCAATTCCTCCACCAGTTCGGTGACGGCCATCTGTTCGAGGGTCGAGGGCTGCGGGGACGCGCTGGCGTTGAGATGATCGAGGAGTCCATCGGTTTCCTCGGCCAGATCCGACATCCGCCACTCCGGGCGGGAGGATTGGGCGCGGATGGCATTCCGGCAGTGGTTCACGGCGATCCGGGAGACCCAGTGCTCGAAAGGCACCGCCCCGCGATATTGGCCGAGGTGCTGGAAGACCTTCGCGAAGATTTCCTGCGCCAGGTCTTCCTCGGAAGCCCGGCGGGGGAGATGGGCGTGGACGATACGCATGACCAAGGGAAACAGCAGGCCGACCAGGTCGCGGGCGGCATCGTCCTCCAACCGGCGGACCCGGCGGAGCAGTTCCGCGGTCACCTTCGGTTCTGCGCTGGCCGTCACTTGCTGTGCGACCGTCGAATCTGGGCAGGCGCCACTCACGGATTGGGGGCGATTCGGTAGCTACTGGATGGTTCGTGGATCATCGGTGCTGAAAGGACGTGGTACGGGGTGTGACCCGGAGGTTGGGAGCCACATTACAGGAAAGTGTTCGGAAGTCCGACCTCATGGAACGAACCCTCGCTTGCCTTGCAGGGGGCGGTTGGCGGAAGTTCGCCGCTGGACATGGGCAAAAAGGCAATCATCACGGGGATCACTGGGCAGGACGGTTCGTATCTTGCCGAGTTGTTGTTGGAAAAGGGGTACGAAGTTCACGGTATCGTGCGCCGCCAGAGCAGCACCGTCCGGCCACGGTTGGATGCCGTGATGTCGAGGACCGACATTCCACTGGATCGGTTGCACCTGCACTACGGGGATCTCGCGGACGGAGGTGGATTGGTCCGGCTCGTTGCCAAGGTTCAGCCGGATGAGGTCTACAACCTTGCTGCCCAGAGCCATGTCCGGGTCAGTTTTGATGCGGCGGAGTACACGATGGATGTGACCGCGACGGGTTGCCTCCGGTTGCTGGAGGCCATCCGCGACGTGGGCATCAAGCCGCGGTTCTACCAGGCCAGCTCGAGCGAGATGTACGGGTTGGTCCGTGAGATTCCGCAGAGCGAGACCACGCCGTTCTACCCGCGGAGCCCGTACGCCTGCGCCAAGGTCTGCGCTTACTGGGCCACGGTGAACTACCGCGAGTCCTACAGCCTGCACGCCAGCAACGGCATCCTCTTCAACCATGAGTCGCCCCGGCGTGGTGAAACTTTCGTGACCCGGAAGATCACGCTGGCAGCGGCGCGCATCAAGCTGGGCCAGCAGAAGCGGCTCGCGTTGGGCAACCTCGAGTCGAAGCGCGACTGGGGATATGCCAAGGAGTACGTCGAGGCCATGTGGTTGATGCTCCAGCAGGCGGAGGGCGATGATTACGTGGTGGCGACCGGGGAGACCCATTCGATCCAGGAATGCCTCGATGTGGCGTTCGGGGCCGTGGGTCTGAACTGGCACGACTACGTCGACATCGATCCGCGTTATTATCGTCCCGCGGAAGTCGACCTGCTCATCGGCGATCCGGCCAAGGCCCAGAAGAAGCTGGGTTGGATCCCGAAGACCCGCTTCAAGGACCTGATCGAGCTGATGGTCGAGGCCGACGTGCGCCTGCTGAAGGATCAGTTGGCTGGAAAACCGATCCTCTCTTACTGAGCGATCGGCTCGACGCCGACGTTGCGTGTCACGGCCGGTTTGTGGCGGAATGAATGGGTTCCCCGCGCCGGCCGTCGTTTGGCGGTTTCCGCGTTCATCCGCAATCGCAACGTTCCCGACATGAAGATTCCATTCGCACTCGTCGCGTTCACGGCCACAGCCATGGTCATCGAGGCCGCTCCCAAGAAGGTGGTCGTGGTCTCGGCCACCAAGGGCTTCCGCCATTCCTCCATTCCCACCGCCGAAAACGTCATCGCGACGCTGGGCGAGACCAGCGGTGCCTATCAGGTCGTGGACGTGGTCCGCGGCGGGCCAGATGGCAAGGATGACGCCGAGGTTGCCTCCAAGCTGACCCTCGACAAGCTCCGCGGTGTGGATGCGGTCATCTTCGCCAACACGACCGGCGACCTCGCGATTCCCGACAAGGAGGGATTCATGAAGTGGATCGAGGCGGGGCACGCCCTGATCGGCATGCATTCGTGCAGCGACACCTTCCACGGGTACCGGCCCTTCATTGACATGCTGGGCGGCGAGTTCCTGACACACGGTGCGCAGGTGACGGTGGACATGTACAACGAGGATCCCAAGCACCCGGCCACGCGCCATCTTGGGGCGGTCTGGTCGGTGTATGACGAGATCTACGAGTTCAAGAGTTTCCACCGGAACAAGGTCCATGGGCTCCTGACCCTCGACAAGCATCCCCAGACGATGGTGCCCGGTGATTATCCGGTTTCCTGGGCCAAGGAGGTCGGGCAGGGAGGCAAGGTCTTCTATACTTCCCTCGGACATCGCGAGGACGTCTGGACCTCACAGATCTTCCAGCAGCACATCCTGGGCGGGATCCTCTGGGGCCTGGGCCTCGAGAAGGGCGACGGCAAGGTGACCGACGTCTCCAACCGCCTCTCCGCGGATGAAGCCAAGGAAGGCTTCAAGCTGATCTTCAACGGCCGCGACATGACCGGGTGGAAGTATCGCCGCGAGGACGGGAAGCGTTCGTGGAGCACCCAGAACGGGATGCTCTGCAATGTCCTCGGGAAGGACGAGCACGGTACCGACATCCTCACGGAGGAGACCTATCGCGACTTCGTGGTGCGCTACGAGTACCAGGTGCCGCCGGGAGCCAACTCCGGCTTCTACCTGCGTGGCCGTCATGAGATCCAGGTGTTCGATGACTTCAAGTCGGGCAAGCCCGAGAAGGGTGGCAACGGCGCCATCTACAACCTGAAGGCACCCACCCTCTTCGCCTCGCGCCGTCCCGGCCAGTGGCAGCAGGCCGAGGTCCGCATCGTGGGGCAGAAGATTACCGTCATCCTGAATGGCGTGAAGATCCATGACGGCGTGGAATGCCCCGCCGGTACCGGTGGTCAGTTGGATGACAACGTCGGCGAACCCGGTCCGATCCTCCTGCAGGGAGACCACGGTTCCGTGGCCTTCCGGAACATCCGGATCCGGAAGCTCTGATCAGATGTAGAACATCCGGTCGCGATCGCCGCCCGCATCCAGCAACTGCTGGAAGTTGATGCGGGCGGCTTCTGTTTCGACTGCGGATTGCAGTTGTCGCCAGCCCTGACGGAGTTCCGCCGGACATTTCGGATCTCCGAGGGCGGGCGAATCGAACAGCGGTCCGTGCACGCAGCGCAGGATGTCAGCGAGTGTGATCTCGGCCGGGGGACGGGATAGTTGGTAGCCGCCCTCCTTGCCGCGGATGCTCCGGACGATCTGGTGGGATTTCAGCTCGATCAGGATCTGGACAAGGTAACTGGCGGGCAGCCCGTTCTCCGTGGCGATTTCCTCCAGGCGCGTGGGCGCGTCACGATGGTGCCGTCGTGCCAGCGAGAGCACGGCACGGGCGGCATAGTCGCTTTTGACGGACAGCTTCAAGGGAGCGGATTGTGCGCCCGAAGGATCGGGGAGCCAAGCGGGGAACGGGACGACTCACCATCCACAGCTTCCTGACGTCGACTGCTACCGGATCGGTGTAGTTGACGACGTGAGGAGGCGATTGAGGTGAATTTGGGACCTGCACCACAGCCTCCTGACGTCGACTGCTACCGGATCGGCGTAGTCGACGACGTGAGGAGGCGCTTGAGGTGAATTTGGGACCCGCACCACAGCCTCCTGACGTCGACTGCTACCGGATCGGTGTAGTCGACGACATGAGGAGGCGATTGAGGTGAATTTGGGACCTGCACCACAGCCTCCTGACGTCGACTGCTACCGGATCGGTGTAGTTGACGACGTGAGGAGGCGATTGAGGTGAATTTGGGACCTGCACCTCAGCC
>Ga0172372_10007786_pt1 | contig 14319 bp, 16 predicted proteins | sample LakKiv5m_2_FD_114544 | JGI IMG/M metagenome (GOLD analysis project Ga0172372, IMG submission 114544) | Freshwater microbial communities from Kabuno Bay, South-Kivu, Congo - kab_092012_9.5m | ecosystem: Environmental > Aquatic > Freshwater > Lake | place: Democratic Republic of the Congo...
TCGTCAAGTCCTTGCGGACACGTCGCTCGTCGCAATCCTGCGACTCCGTTTGGCCGTCACAACTCAAGTGGTGGTTAAGTATACGTCTCATTTAATTGAATCCGATGGCCCCCACGCTTGTCGACTCTCACTCTCGAGAAAGAGCTGCTTTGTTTTATAACCAGGATGGTTTGTATGCTGACGTGAGCAGGAGCGATCGTCAGCGACGGTCCGCAACACTTAAAATCAAACATGGAAATGATAGTGTATAGAAAAGCTACTTGGTGTAAATTTATACTTTGTTTTGCTGCCTTTAAAAAAGGACTAGTAAATTATTCCTTACATCTGGTGGAGGATAATAATTTTTCTCTTTTTATTTTTTTTCTAGTCGCCCACTCCGTTGGGGCTGAAGATAAGGAAAAACAATTTGATTTAGCCATGGCCAAATTTAAGTCGGAGCAGGAGAAAATATTAAAAGAGATGAAGAATGCTGCAGTCAAGTATTGCAAGATGGATGTTAGCATTGCTTGTAAAATGAAAAGTGGAAGTCAGACTCCTCCAGAAGAAATGTATGATGCCCAGGAGTTGAAAGCTGGTAAAGAGATGGAAGCAAAAGTGGCCATATGTGATAAAGATTTTGTATGTACAACGAAGGCCTTGGATGAGTTTACCACCTCATTACTCAAAAGTTTTTCAGACAAATGTAGTATGGGTGATAAAAAAGGTTGCTTTAACAAAGAAATTATTCGGCTAACTAAAAAGGGTACTGAACAAACGAAAATCATTAATGAAAAACTTGAGAAGCTAAGGAAATAGAATCTATGCCCTAAATGAGTTTACCTGCTAAAGAAAATAACGAAAGGACGTTATCATCTCCTTTTTTCACCGTCCATCGACATTTATCTAGCACGCAAATATTAAAGTGAAACCTGCAAATAAAAATGATATGATTAATCCTGTACAAAAGAGTGCAGGTAAATTCCTTCCTTCTCCTAACGAGAAAACCAAACTCTATGAAGCGGTGGAAAATGTGAGTGAAGTAATTCGTCACGTTTTAAAAAAGCGCGAGGCTAAAATGCTTGAGGAAATCAACCAACATTTCGCTGAATTTCAAAAAGCGGGAGCCGAAAGCTCTGAAGTTTCGCCAGACCGCACTCAAGAGCTGGGTGGAATGATTTTCTTAGCCAACATGGTGCTTGCAATGATGCTTGCCCAGGACGATGTCCTGAAGTTTCCGATGGAGCTCAACAAATGAATCTGACACTTGTTTTAGGAAACCAGCTTTTTGACCCCATAGAGTTCAGGAAAATTAAAATTGATCCAAAAAAAACGATTTTCTTTATGCGCGAAGATCGCGAGCTGGCTTCATATTTTAAATTCCATAAACACAAGATTATTTTTTTCTTTGCAGCTATGCGCACCTATCGTGACGAACTTGAGGCCATGGGATTCAAGGTTCATTACGAAGAGTATAAAACAACCAAGTTGACAAAAGACAGCTACGAAAGTGCACTTTCACTTTTTTTGAAGAAAAAGAAAATCACTTCGGCCTCGGCTTTTGAAATTGAAGACAAGTTTTTTGAAAAGCGGATCAGCAAGATTTTTCAAAAAGAAAAAATTCCTTTAACATTTTGGGTCAGCCCCATGTTTGTCACGTCACGGCAGCAGTTCAAGTCGTACTTGGGTTCGTCCAAGCGTCCGTTCATGAAGACTTTTTATGAGTCACAGCGAAAGCGCTTGAATATATTAATCAAAGATAACAAACCTGTCGGGGGCGCCTGGAGTTTTGATGCCGAAAACCGTCTAGCACTTCCCAAAAACAAGCAAACCCCGGGTTTGCCCAAGTTCAAGCCAAGTCCGGTGATCAACGAGGTCTTAGCTCTTGTCGAAAAAGAATTTCCCGATCATCCCGGCCGGGCCGAGGACTTTTGGCTTCCTGTCGACCGAATTCAAGCACGAAAATGGCTGGACAATTTTATATCCGAACGTCTTTATGATTTTGGTGCTTACGAGGATGCCATTGCTCCTCATTCTGAGTTTGTGTTTCACTCGGTACTCACGCCTTTTCTTAATTGTGGTCTTTTAACGCCTGAAGAGGTTGTGCAAGCCACCCTCAGCCATGCCAAAAAACATGACATACCCCTGTCTTCGCTCGAAGGGTTTATTCGCCAGGTGATAGGATGGCGTGAATTTGTTCGTGGTATTTATCAAAACTTTAGTGATAAACAAGACGTCACAAATTTTTGGAATCATAAAAATAAACTCAGCCCGCTTTGGTATAAGGGTGAAACCGGTGTGCCACCACTCGACGAGACCCTGCGACGTGTAGTGAAACGCGGTTATGCCCATCATATTGAACGACTGATGATCGTTGGAAGCCTCATGGTGCTTTTGGAAGTTGACCCAAAAGAAGCCTATAAATGGTTTATGGAAATGTTCATCGACTCGTCAGATTGGGTTATGGGCCCTAATGTTTACGGTATGGCGCTTTTTTCAGATGGTGGTATTTTTGCCACCAAGCCCTACATTTGCGGCTCAAACTATCTGCGAAAAATGGGTGGATATCCGAAAGCAGATTGGTGCGAAGGTGTTGACGGGCTTTACTGGCAGTTTATTAAAAAACATGAAAGTTTTTTTATTAAAAACCCACGGCTTTCGATGATGGCAAGATCTTGTCAAAAGATTCCTAAAGAGCGTTGGGTGATTCTAAACACCGCAGCCAAAGAACTCAAAAAAAAATTGGTGGTTGAAAGATGAGCACCACTTTACTGGTTCATGCTTTTTCATGCTGGTTTATGACAGGTGTTATCTGGATAGTGCAGGCCCTCGTCTATCCATTTTTTAAACTGGTGGGCGAAAACGAATTCAATCGCATTCACCAATTTCATATGCAGCGTATTTCTTGGATTGTTTCTCCTGTGATGATTTTAGAACTAGCAACAGGAGTTTTGTTGTACATTCAATTTCATGAAGCATTGTACATGTGGAATTTGCTCTCAGTTATAAGTATTTGGCTTTTTACTGGTCTTGTGAACGTGCCGACACATAATAAGTTAATTTTTCAGGACAACAAATCTAAGTTTATTTTAGTATTGTATAATTGGCCTCGATGCATTCTGTGGACCGGGCGGTCCTTGTTTTTATTTTGGGTATTGGTCAGCTTGCCTATGGAATTAAGTTAATGAAGACAACATTTCCCCTTACTGACAAATGATGAAGGAGCTTTCCAAATGAAAATAAAAAATATACTTATCGCTAGAACGGCAATGTGTGTATTTGGTAACTATACAAATAAAACGCAATTAGATAAATCTGATCCACAAATTAAATTTGTGGAAAACCAAAACGAAAGGAATATGTAATATGTTTCAATTTCCAATGAAGTTCAAAGTCAAATCAACATCGGCAGCAGGAACGCAATCAGCGTGGACTACCAAGGCACAGAGTTTTGATTATCATGTTCCCATGGCCATTCCGCCGGAATTTGAGGGGCCTGGAAATGGATTGAGTCCCGAGGATATTTATGCGATGGCCTTGCAGAATTGTTTTATTGCAACCTTTAAAGTATTTGCTGAAAAATCAAAACTTCAATACGAGACAGTCTCAATCGAATCCGTGCTCGAGGTTGATATAGACGAAAACAAACGTCCGTGGATGGCTCGAATTCATCTGCACGTAACCCTCACCGGGTCTGATCAAAAAGAAAAAGCCCAGCGCATTTTAGAAAAAACCGCGCAAAGCTGTATGATCTTAAATTCAGTAAAAACCGAAAAAACCTTTAAGTTTGACGTTTTGTAGTGAAGTGCTGAATTGAAGGTTCCATTTTTATTTTCTCGTATTTTTTGTTACATAACTTGGTTCGTTTGTTGTTACATCACCAAGTTGGTGGCGGGGATTGAACCATTGAGCCAAACTTTACTTTGAACGCCAATGGCACGTTTAAGTGTCAACTCAGGCATTTCCAAGGCGATTTGAACTTGAGCAGAGGCGTTGTCCAAATGCTTCAAGCGATCGTCTTTTTTAAGATAGAGATGCTTAAGACCCTTTTTGAGATAACTTTGCAAATAAGAAATGGTGTAACGCTGATCTTTGTTGATTACCTTAAGAAATTTTCCAGGCATGATTTTAGCATAAGCATCAAACTCAATTTTTTTATTGAGATAGAAGCTGCGCAATTTGACCGGCAAAAATTCTTCTTCATTTCCTTCAACCGTATTATTAACTATGGTGGTTTCCGACAGTTGCTCCAGAGAATCATCCACAGATGCCTTGAACGAATCTTTTTTCACCGGGCGCTCTAGGAATTCGATATCTTGAAATTCTTCTCGATCTGTATTTTTAATGCGCGTACTTAAAATGTTGGGAGAGCCGATAAAAATAGCGGGGCGCTCACCACCCAACTCAACAATATCGCGCCATAATTGCATCGGGTCGATGTCTTTTTCATCGCAATCTAAGAGGTAGAGATCATAGCTGCCACCGCTGCAAATTTTATCGATGACATCTTTAAAATTAAGACTTTGATCGAGTTTAAACTGGCGCGCATAGTGGGCATGAAAGAGATTTTTTAGAATCTCCCAATCCAATTTCCCGACATAAAGTGCTTTTCTCATCTATTTTATTATACCCCCAAAGCCCAAGAATCATAACGACAAAGATCAAAAGTGAAATGCTCGGTTTTAAGTTAGTCATTTTTATTGCCCACTTTGAATCTTTTATTGCACCATCAAGCCATGACGAATATCAACACTCCCCTTACCCTTCCCTGTGGCCAGAGCATCAAGAATCGCTTGGGTAAATCGGCCATGAGTGAAAATCTGGCCCCGGATCATTTGCCCAACCAAGACTACCAAAGGCTTTACCGCCGCTGGTGTCAGGGGGGACTTGGACTTTGTATTACAGGCAATGTAAGGTTAAGACAAATTAGACGCATAATTTCTGACTCATAATTAACATTCTAGGGCAGAAAGGTGCTAGAATAAACTGATGGAAGTAAAATATTTAAATAATTTTGGATAAAAATGGTGGGCCATTTATGGTTATTGTTTCTCTCGACCAGTACCAGCGCCGCTTCCTTGGTCACGGCATTGATTTTAACTTGGCCGTGTTCGAATTCAATGTTGGCCATTGAGCTGTTTGGATCAATATCAAAAGTCAGCAAATTGGCTTTTTCATAACATCTCCTGTGCCCAGCTGGGCGGTTATGACAAAGAGAGACTTAAAGGTCAAAAATCCTAGTTTTCGGGTCCAAGGTCAGAAATGTTACCAGATCGACACTGTTTGAATTTGTCTACGCTCCTTTATTGCGATTATCTTTCTTGATGAAGGTGCCACCTAAAGCTTTTATAATTTTAGTATCAAAGAGATGATCAAGAGGAGTCGTTTGCAATAGATAGGCAAAGCCGATCGCCGGCGTGAATTTTTTTTCTGAGATGTATTCCACAAAAAATTCAGCAAATGAGAGAATTTCTGCCATAGGATGAATCTTGTGTCCCAAAATCCCGAGCGGATACCCTGAACCATCTCGCCGTTCATGATGATTTAATATAATTTGAATAACTGTAGGGTGAATTAAGGAACATTTATTCAACATTTCTACCGCTTTGACTGGGTGCTGTTTATATTGCTCCAATTCCTCTGGCGATAATTGATTTAATTTTTTATTTTTAATCGAAGGGTCTAATCCAATGACACCCAAGTCATGAAATAAAGCGGCCATTGCGAACGTTTCACGCGCCAAATTACTATCCCATTCAAGCTGCTGAATGATATTACATGCAATAAGGGTGACGAGGAAGGTATGAGTATAATGGTTTGGATCCATTTCAAAATACTGTCTCAAGTAATGACTAAGACCAGCATCAAACTCCACCAGACTTAAGACACTGCTTATGACCTGCTTGCTTTGTCCCATCGTGGATTCGAGAATATCCCGGTCCTCAAATTCTTCCAAAAACTTCGTCAGGGCATTTTTAGTAAGATAGACCTTCTCTTTTGATTTCACCTTATCGTTCTTGATAAGCTTCTTTGCCATTGTGTTACAAAAACTGATATATCGATTTCTATCTTTATTAAGAATATGCAATTCTTTTGCATTTCGACTTTTATAGCGATCGATTGCTTTGCGATCAAAAGATTCGCCCGCATGTAAAATTTTTATAAATTTTTGGTCGCCAATTTTTATATAGACATCAAAAAGCATAAAGCGAATTGAATAAAATTCATCAATTGGAATAGCGGTAAAATTTTTATAATTGTTGATAATTTCCATCTCGGGAGAATTGGTTTCTCTGAATTCAATTTGCGCCATTATTTGTGTAATACTCTGATATCCTTCTAATTTACTTTGGATCTTGTCAAAATCATTCGGTGCTTGAATAACATCATTAACCCCTAACTTAATAATATCTTTTGTTGCGACTTTGTACCCTTCCAACACAGCTTCTGGAAAAATAAGCAGAAGTACTATCACTGATGGTTTTGAGATCTTAAGAAATTTAATTAATTGTATTGACGAGTGATTTCTCAAATTTAAATCAATCACGATGGCAAAGACTTCGTTTTTTGAAATAAAGATTTGAGCCGCTTGTCCATTTTTAACAGAAGTAACGGCATATCCTGCAGCATTAAAATGCTTTTCAGCATGTTCGGCCCACATTTCATTGTCCGAGGCAAATAATATATTAGATCTATTGGCCATATTAAAATAATATCGTGAGAAATTGATTTAATAATTAGAGCTTAATGCCGAATAAGTTTTATTAAGTGGTACACTCTTACTGGAGTATTCATGTCTTCTACTGTCCGCATCCTAGTTCTTGATAAATTTGTCTCATGGTCTGGGGATAAGACAAATGAAACAAATAATTCTGCTCTATATAAAATCAAGCCATTTGTCACAATCGAAAGTATTAAGGATTACATCATAACTTTTAAAATAGTTGAAGCTAATCTTGTTATAAATTTAAGTCATTATGGCGCCGATGGCATTGAGCTTATTCAAAGCATTGTGCCAAATTATCCTGGCATTAAAATTTTGGTGCTTTTTGAAAGTCAAAAATCTCAAAGACAATTTGGCCTTAGCGTTCAGCAGTTATTAAATTTAGGTGTGTCGGATATTCTCATCAAGCCATTCAACTTAAATTTTTTAATTAAAACAATCAAAAGCTCGCAAGGAATTAAAAAATTAATGTCCACTCCACCGCCTCAAAAAAACGAAATCAAGTTTGAAGTTGGTGATGATAAATTTTATGCCATCCCGATCAATTCATTGGTCGCCAATAAGGATGTCCAATTTGATTTCTATATAAGAATCAAGGAAGGCCATTACGTTAAGATCATTAAAAAAGGTGATTCATTCGATCAATATTTCATCGATAAATATATTGAAAAGGGCGCTACTGATTTGTATATGTCTAGAAGCGATCGCCTAGATTACATTAAGTATTGCAGCAATATCGTCCATCAAACAAAAGATATCATCTGCATAGATAAAGTTGCCCAAAATCAGTCGCAAGCGATTGAAAAATACTTACATGAAGTATATTCGAGAGGCATCGATGAAGAGATGTTGGATATCGGGAAAGCTATCTCATCCAACATTGCAACAATGGTTGAATCCGATAAAGAATTTACGAATATCTTCGCAATCCTAGAAAAGCTTGGTCCCACTCAGCTGGAACACACCTTTTTGGTTTCGTTTTTAGCAAGTATGATAGCCGTTAAGATGGACTGGAGCTCAGAAAAAATATTAGAAACACTAATTTTGGCATCTATATTTCATGATATTGGAAAATCGAAAATGCCAGAGAGCATACGAGAAAAAAATTCGTTTTCAATGAATAAAGCCGAGCGTGAAGAATATGAGAAGCATCCAATATATGGCGCCGAAATATTGAGTGAACATAAAAAGTTAAACCCGACTATTATACAAGTAATTTTACAGCACCATGAGAACTGTGACGGGAGTGGTTTCCCACATGGAGTTGCAGAGAAAAAAATATTAAATCTTTCGAAAGTTGTTCATTTTTGCGATGGCCTCGCACATATCATGGTCGATAAAAAAATAAGCGCCCCTGCAGCTTATAATCTTTTAATGAAAGATCCTCTCGCATCCATGGTGTATGCAAGAGATGTCATGGAAAAATTCTGTGAAATCTGCACAGAAGACAATGTAAAGTTTAATAAAGTCAGCTAACTTTCAATCCACACATCGATATGGTACATAAAAGCATAAACTAAAATAAACTAAACCAACTAAAAGGTACCTAAAAGGTACCTAAAAGGTACCTAAAAGGTACGTCCACACTTGTGGGGCATTCCGCATAAAAGGTACGTCCACACTTGTGGGGCATTCTAACGCAATTCAACGACGAAATAGTTTCAAGCGCAAACCGAATTTCCTCGCAAAAAAAGTACCTTTACTTGTAGTAAATTTATACCTTGTTTTGCTGCCTTTTTGAAAAAGTACAAGTAAACTATTCCTTATAGATAGGAGAAAGTAGGATGTTGAAAAACAAAACAAAAATATTCTATGACGGCAATTGCGTTGTTTGTGACTATGAGATTTCCCATTACATTCGAGTCGCGCCCGAACTATTTGAATTGTTGGATATCAGTAATCCTGCTTTTGATTCGGTCAAATATGGCCTAAATCCTAAGGCGCTGGAAGTTGATATGCACGTCTTGACGCCCGAGGGAGAGGTCAAAATCGGTGTTGATGCTTTTGCCCACATTTGGAGCCGAATACCTAGATACAAATTGGCTGATAAACTTATTCGGCTGCCCGGAATTTATTCTTTGGCCAAAATTGGTTATAAAGGTTTTACGGTTATTCGCCCTTATTTGCCTAAAAAAAATAAATAGCATCGATTAGATTGAGCTCTAGCGCAGCTTTCTGCAAACTAAAACAGGTAGCGCCCGCCAATTTGCCAAGGATGAAAGTCATAATTCTCGACGTCGCCACCGGCCCAGAGTCCACCGACATCAATATAAGTTTGCCAGCGCTCAGATATTTTGTAGTCTGCCCCAAGGGCCGGTCCGAGCGTGTAACTTGATTTTGAACCAGTGTTGCCATAAAAACTCGTTCCGGTGATTTTTGTGTAACCAACTCTAAATTTCACAAACAAAGAAAGTTTATCTTCGATAAATTTGCGCGAAAAAGTATATTTAGGGGCGATGGTAAGCGCCCACATGTTAATAGAACCCGTGCGATTTCCTTCTGTCACCGTGAAATCCATGGTTGATAAATACTCAAGCTCATAGGCGAGGTTTTCATTGTAGATGTAACCTATGCCCGGGGTGAATCCACCCTCAGTTTTCTCAACGCCATCATTGTTTTTCGAAGCTGTTGCCTCTTCAAAATTTCTCGTCCAAACAGTTAACGATAGTTGGGAATACCAGCGACTTTCTGCTAAGGCCGAAAATGAACTGAATACTGCTATGATGACGAACATCTTGTTTAATAAATTAATCATAATGGCTCCTCAAATAAGTAATTTTACTTGTAACAAATTAAAAAAGCAAAGCTCAGCGTTGAACTCTTGTCAGCTTCAATACCGTTTGAGTATTTTTGCAATTATTTTTTTAGCCAAAACTAACAACGCGGTTACCGGCACGAGAGTCATCTTTTTATAAGGTGATTGGCAAGCTTCCTGCCGGATTGAAGAGCTCCGTGAATCGACGGTGATGAAAGGTGATCTCCGCATTCGTTTAGTCCAAGATCTGATTGTGGAGTGATATGAGATGGTAAAAAGGGAAGAGCATTTTTGATGATGTCTGTTCGAAGATGAGTTAGACCTAAATTTCTACCAGCAATAAGATTAATCTCTGATTCAATCGTCGCCGTTGAAATAGAATTATCGACTCCGATTAGGGTGGCTGAAATTAATGGTCGACCTTTTTTAGAATAGGCCGGAGATACGCTACTCATTAGTGCGAGTTGATTGAGATTTAAACCAAAATGTTGAGGGATTAATACCAGCCACTTTTGCCATTCAGGCTTTTGAGCTGCCGTAAAATAATAAGTCGTGACAGATCGAGAACCGGCCTGCCAATTGGGGTTATGTGCTCTTATGACTGATCTTCCTTCAATCGTGGCGCCAGACTCAGTTACAACATGACTTGTGCCAAATTCTATGACTCTGGTGTTGGTCATAATTTTACTCTTATCAAGGCTCGCGGCCATTTGCTTTGGAATTTCCCCCATGCCTAGTTCCGGCACAGAAACCGAACCCAAACCAAAACAACGCACAAGAAATAAAAAATAGTTTGCATCAAGGGAGAGACTGCGATCAATCATGACCCCTGACATAAAAGGTCTCCAAAATTGATCGATAAACCGATTACTAAGGCCGAGGGATTTAAGGTAATCAAGAGTCGTTTGCTGCTTTAAGCTTTCGAAATCGGTAACCCTGGAAGCTGCTAAAATGAGTCGTGAAACTCGAAGTGCATCCTGAGGAGACATGACTTTTGAAGTTAGACTCTTGAAAAGGAGCTGAGGGTGCTTTAAGGGATTTGCGATCAACGCATGAGAGCGCCCTTGGTAAATTATTGCGCCAGAGTTAAAAGGTTGCAATTTAAGAGCATCAAGATTTAAAAAATACTTCAACTCTGGATAAGAATTCAATAGAACTTGAAAGCCGCGATCGAGGATAAATTCGTTTTCGTGCAAATCAGATTGAATTCGGCCTCCCACTTTATCATCGGCTTCAATAACTAAGTAGGGTATTTGCTGGTCGTGAAATATTTTTGCACAAGCAAGCCCAGCGAGACCTGCACCAATAATGAGATAAGGTTTATCAGTTGATTTTAACATAATTTATCTTATCTTCTTTTTAGAAGGTACGTCCACACCTGTGGACGTTCTTACGCGATTCAACGACGAAATAGTTTCAAGCGCAAACCGAATTATCTCGCAAAAAATGTCGCTAGGTGGTTTAGAGGTTAAATGCCTCGAAAACCACTTATACGAACAGACCTTTATTATTACCATGTCACGACAAGGGCGAACCATAAGACTTGGTTTCAGCTTCCAATGGATCGTGTTTGGCAAATTTGTATTAACTCGTTAGTTTTGGCCCAGTCGAAGCATCCTGCTATTATTTCACAATTCGTTTTGATGGCCAATCATTATCATTTGCTCATTAAAACTCCTCAGAGTGATATTGATAAATTTATGTACATTTTTAATAAAGAGTTCAGTACGCAATTAAGATCACAGTCAATGATGACGAATCGAATGTTTGGAAGTAATTACAAGTGGAGTTTGATTCAAAATCAAAATTATTTTAACAATGTCTTCAGGTATATTTATCAAAATCCGCTTCGAGCTAATTTAACCGAAAGGTGTGAAGACTATCCGTATTCGACTTGTTACTACCGAAAAAGGAGGCTGTGTTTGTCGTTTGAGTTTACTGCGATTGATGAGCTTGAAAGTGATTTAGAATATTTAAATTCAGTCTATGGCGATGATCAAGCGCTTGGAATTAGAAAAGGCTTAAGAAAAGCAATCTTTTCTTATGTTTTTCATCGTGGTTGATGATACCGCTTGGCTTAGGTGTGGACGTACCTATTAGGTGTACCTATTAGGTGTGGACGTACCTATTACTACCTATTACCGAGGAGGTAAGTATGGGTTTCCTACAAACTGTATTGGTAAGCATGATTGTCTCATTGTTAACATACACGATTATTGTAATTGTCAACAATGGTTGGGGTCTTTATCCCGTGTTCTTTGGCGATATCGCAGCAATGAAGTGGCCGGGACAGTTTAACTTTGATTTAACTTGTCTCTTGGTTTTTTCGGCCCTCTGGACTTCCTGGCGATACAATTTTTCAAAATTAGGGTATCTTCTTGGGTTCTTTGCATTCTTTGGGGGTACAATATTTTTGGCACCGTATCTTTTGTACCTATCAGTTACAACTAAAGGTGGTATGAAAGAAATCTTACTTGGTAAAGAAAGAAGCCACCAGTAAAGACTAAAGATCTACTCGTATCTCAAGACTCATAAAACGAGCAGCTTGTATTTAACTTGCATTTTCACCTGAACAAAAACGACGAATTGGAGAGTGTTCACCACATCCACCACAAGTGTGGACGTACCTATGAAGTGTGGACGTACCTATGAAATGCAAGTGTGGACGTACCTATGCCTATTATATGAGATGAGCGTACCTATGAGCCTATGGCAGGATTTCGAGCGCCATCTCTTTGGTGGCATTAATTATTCCATCGCCTCGCGTGTTAGATAAAATAACGATGATCAAATCTTGGTTAGGGTAAATGCGAATATAAGAGTTCGCGCCAGTTTGCGCTCCACCTTTGGCATAATACGCATGCCCTGCATGGGTGCCTGTGTCCCAGCCGTAGGCGTAATTTTTCAAATTATCTGGTTTCGTCGTCATTTTAGTGACGCGCGTTCTCGACATGATTTTGCCTTCTAGTAAGGCCTGGCCGAAGCTCGCCAAATCCAATGCCGAAGATTCCATGCCGCCGCCGGCATACTTCCAGCTTAAGTTGTCGGCAATGGCCGGCACCGAAGCGCCTGCGAACACGCTGTAAACTTTCGAGCGATCGCTGTCATCGAGATCGCGGTTCTCGCAGCGCAATTTTAGATTTTGTGGCGTGGCGATTGCCGTTTTTAATAGTGAGCAGAATGTTTTTCCCGTTTTCTTTTCAAGGGCCGCGGCAAAAACAGTATAAGCATGAGTCGAGTAGAGATAATCTTCGCTGACTAGCGGGTCATCCATAAATGACTCGACGGCTTCCCAAGCGTCGGAGACGTTGCCGAGGAAACTGACCGGATCATTGCTTTTGTAATGGCGAATCTTGGAACGATTGGAGAGCAATTGCTCTAGAAGGTGATTTTTGTGGTGAGAGGGCAGTGAGGTCAAAATCGAGCGCGTCTTGTTGCTCAAGTTGATGCTGCCTTTATCTTCTAAGACGAAGCCCAAAGTTCCTGTGACGGCCTTTGAAACCGAGGCCAAGCGATAGACTGTGTTGCCATGGGCGCGTTTATTGTTCCACTTGTCTGCTTCTCCAAAGCCGCGCAAGTACCGCAACACGCCTTTATGAATAATCGCGTAGCTGGTTCCTGCGGCGTTAGTGTCGAGGTGATATTGACTGGCCAAGCTGTCGATGGTGGAGCGCTTACTCCAGTCGATGCGCTCTGGAAGATTTTCGCGCCAAATGCCGGCATAGCGTGTGCCAAAGGCGGTGCTGTAACTCGCGACGCTCACCAAGCGAAAGCCGCGATCGCGATAATCCAACCAATGATTGTGAAATTCGTTGTCGGTCAAGTCCCGCTTGAGGGCGCGTTGGTCATTGCCTTCTTTGATCCAGATGGTGGCGAAATAGGTTGTGAAACCGTTGTTGTAGCCGCTGATTTTATACGGCTTGAATCCTTGGGCAATATACTGATCAAATTCCGCACCAAAATCCGAGGAAGAAACATTGCGCCTGACGGCCCACTCGAATTGTTCTGTATTTCTAACCCAGATAGAAGAAAAGCGCAGCTTTGTTCCCAAGTACGCGCCATCCAGATCGATGGGCCTGAAGCCTTGCGCCTTCATCTCAAGAAATTTTTCGTGAAAGTCGTCACCGGTTTGATTGCGATAGGAATGCCAAAGGCGGTTTTCTTTATTTTTAACCCAAATGCCGCCATAATAATTATCTCCACCTGTGCGATAGGTTTCAATGTCGACTGGTATGTACCCGTCATTTTTATACTGCGCCCATTTGTCGGCAAATTCGTTATGAGTAAGAGTTGTATGAATGCCCCACGCCCGGTTGTCGGCGCTCTTATTAAAGATGATGGAATAACGTTTGCTCAGGCCGCCCTTGATTTCCACATCAAATGGGCGATAACCCAAGGCTTTGTACTCATTTAGTTTGTCGACATATTCATCAGTCGTGAGGTCGCGAAAACTGGCCCAATCAGTGTGGTGGCTACCCTGATAAAGATCGGCCCGCGCCACGCTTGAAAGGAAGCACAGGAAAAGGACAAGAAGTGACAACTTAGAGTTTTTGGCCGACATGTTTTAATCCTTTTTTCAGAGTGTAAAAAATGTGATTTTAAGAGCAAACAGCGTGCCAATGGCCCGCAAAAAATGGCCCCCTAATCGACTGTCTTTATTGGACTCCTGCCTATGAAACTAAGCAAATAACTGACCTATCCCTAACCACCGCTCAATAACTTTACACTACCTAAAATTACTCTTTCTCTCGGCCCCCGCTCCACACTCTTTAACCAAACCAATTCCCCCGCCACCCAAATCTACACTCATTAACTAAATCAATTCCCCAGGCACCCCGGCTCACAGGCACACGGCACACCGGAA
>Ga0172372_10007788_pt1 | contig 14318 bp, 14 predicted proteins | sample LakKiv5m_2_FD_114544 | JGI IMG/M metagenome (GOLD analysis project Ga0172372, IMG submission 114544) | Freshwater microbial communities from Kabuno Bay, South-Kivu, Congo - kab_092012_9.5m | ecosystem: Environmental > Aquatic > Freshwater > Lake | place: Democratic Republic of the Congo...
ACAGTGTATAACTCCTGTGGGAGAAACCAAGAACTGACGAGCCCGTTGCCTAAATTGGGCACGGCGGGTTCTGCGAGGGGGTTATTCCTCTCTTTAACCGGAGAGGAATAACTCTACTCTATGTCCACCCCCATGCAGTCCGTCACCGGTCTTGACATCAATCTCTTTGCGCTTGAACGCGAATTCGGGACCCCGAACTTCATCCTCTCCGAGTCGCGCTTGAAGCAGAATCTTTCGGAGTTCGTCCGGTTCACTGGCTCAGCCGAACGGGTTTTTTTTCCGGTCAAAGCCAACCCGGCCCTCCCCGTACTCACGCTACTGGCCAGCGCGGGATGCGGCGCGGACTGCTCAAGCCCCCACGAAGTCCAGCTGGCGACTTTGGCCGGAGTGCCTTTTTCAAGAATTCTCTACACATCCCCGGTGACCGATCTGGATTTTGCGCTCAAGCTGCTGACTGCCGGAGCAGCCGTCGTCATCGACAACGAAGAGGATCTTTTTGATATCGATCGCAGGCTCGCAGCGCTGGAGAGCCCTCCCACAGGCCGGATCCTCGTGCGCGTCAATCCGGATTTCCCGATCCGTTACGGCAAGAAAGCCGACTACCAGACCCTCACGGCCCATGCGGCCGAGTCGAGTAAATTCGGCATTGCGGCAGAAGCTCTCGTTGATATCACGGCCCGACTTCGTCTGCGGATCTCGGGCCTGCACTTGCACGTGGGCACGCAGATGGACCGCCTCGAGCCCTTTGAAGACGCGCTCACCCACCTGCACAAGTGGGCGGATGCCTTGCGCGCACAAGGGCATCCGGTGGAGCTCCTCGATCTGGGAGGAGGCCTGGGGATCCCATTTGGTCCCGAGGACCATTTCCCAAACGCAAGCGAGTTCGCAGATCGCCTCCTCCCGTTCCGGCGCACCGATATCTATCACTATGCGGTCGAACCCGGTCACGCGCTGATCGGAAACGCGGTCTCGCTCCTCACCGAACTCGTCAAGATCAAGCCCTCGCGCGGCAAGCGCTGGGGAGTCGCCAACGTGGGGACGGACACTCTCGCCAAGGTCACGCTCCTGCGCTGGCAGCACCGGGTTTTTGCCCAAGACCGCGAACTCCCGTGGCAGGGCAACGATATCTTGGCCGGTCCCTTGTGTTTTGCAGGCGATGTCCTGCTGCACGAAACGGACCTGGGCGAGCTCGCAACTGGCACTCCGCTCCTGATATCATCCACGGGGGCCTACTGCGGCGCTCTTTCCAATCGTTTCAACGGGCGACTTGCCGCCGGCATGCTCGTGCAGGGACTCGACGGCAAAGTTCGGAGGGCGCAGGACCCTGAAAACGGGCTCCTCGAGCCCGCCATTCAAGGTTTTGCTTGGGCGTCGCTCGGAGAGACTTCCTCACGACCCATGGGGGACGAAGCACTCTTGGGCGAAGATCTCGTCCGCGAGTTCTACCGTCTGGGCAGTCCCTACCTCTGGCATCTGGCCGCAGCCGACCAATACAAGATCACCGAAGTGCGAAGCCCGCGAACAGGCCTTTACGAGCTCAAGATCCTGACGCGCTCGGCGGTCAATTTCGTATCCGCACCCTTCTCCCTGCGGTTGGTCGGGGATGCTGCCATCATGGCAGCGCTCCACCACGCTGGAATCACTCAAAAAACCAAGCCCGTCTGGGGACGGACCGTCCTGCTCGAGTGCCGCGACCAGATTGCCTCGGGAGGGATCCTCGATTGCCGATTGGAGCTCAGCCCGATCCACCACCACCCGGGATCCGAAAACCGCAAGGTCTGGGTCCGGTTTGAGCTCGACCACAAAAAATTCGTCGGCCACCTGGAGATGGTGCTCTAGCGACCAGCGGAGAAATTCCGATCGAAAAGGAGCCCTCATGGACAGAGTTTCCCGAGCACGGCAAACACGGGGGCCAAACCGAAGGAGAAAATGACCCAATGAAAAACGCAATTCGCGCTCTTGTTTTTGGACTTTTTGGAATCCTGGCTGCTCAAGCCGTTCAGGCTCACCCCGGCCACAGCCACCCTTACCCTGGCTACGGCCCGGGCCGTGAAGTCCTGCTCGGTGAGACCTTCCTCTCGCCTCGTGGCCAGGATGTGGACTGGCTCTTTGTGAACGACTGCCGCGATGGCGCTTGGGACCGCGACTTGGTCGCCGTCCGCGTCGAAGTCCAGGCCGTGCCCGCTGATATCGACTCGATCGTGCTGCGCTTCGGAAACGGCCAGACTCAAGCCCTTGCCATCCGCGAGCGTTTCAACCCCTGGTCCTCCACCCGTTGGGTGGACCTGGAAGGCGGCCGCCGCTGCATCCGCGAGATCCGCATCGCAGGCGATGCCGAAGGCTACAACAACCGCCAAGCACGCGTGAGTATCTACGGCTGGCGCAGCCGCTGATATCAGCGAGCCTTTGAAAGATAAAAGCCCCCCCGGCGCGCGAGAGCGTGCCGGGGGGTTTGTTTTGGTTTGAGGCGGAACAGGAGCCCATCCCTTACAGTCAGAGCCCTCGAGGTTCCAGTTTTAGTCCACAAACGCATGGGCGACTCACCCGGCCTCACGCCGAACCTCTGATCAAGGCCCAAATCAAGGGTAAGAAACGGCCGAAGTGGAACTTCAGAGACGCTGACTGTCAGTCATCGCTCCAAGGCCCAAAAAAATCCCGGCGCTCCCACAGAGGAAACGCCGGGAATTCGGTAGAGCAGGTACTCGCTTACAGCGAGTAAGTCTGCTGCAGGCGCTCGATCCGCTGCTCAAGCGGCGGATGCGAACTGAAGAGGGCCAGGACTCGATTGGGCTTGGTCGATATCTTCATCGACATAAAGGACGGAGCCGAGTCCATATCCACGCCTTCTACATTGGCTTTAAGCCGTTGCAGAGCGCGGATCATGTTCTCGCGTCCTGCGATCTTGGCACCACCGGCATCCGCACGGTACTCGCGCCACCGCGAGAACCAAGCCACGACCATCGATCCAAAGAGCATGAGCACCATCTCGATCGCCATGACCAGGAACGGACTCACGTGGGTCACGCGCCGCTCGCCATCGTCGTTTGAGCGCTGGGAGAGCGCAAACGCGATCACGCGCGAGAGGAACATCACAAAGGCGTTCACCACGCCTTGGAGGAGCGTCATCGTGACCATGTCGCCATTGGCGATATGGGCCACTTCATGACCGACCACTCCTTCCACCTCTTCGTAGCTCATGCGATTGAGGAGGCCGGTCGAGACCGCCACCAAGGCACGCGATTTGGTCGGGCCAGTCGCAAACGCATTGACCTCGGGCGATTGATAGATACCCACTTCCGGCATGGCAGGCAGATTGGCCGAGCGGGCGAGCCGGTGGACCATCTGGACCAAGCGCTGCATGGAAGGATCAGGAGTGTTCGGGTCGATGACCTCCACGCCCATGGCAAACTTGGCCATGATGCGCGAGAGACCGAGCGAGATGAACGCTCCGCCCATCCCCCAGATCAGGCAGAATGCCATCAGATTGCCATACTCAATCCCGGCTGAGGACATCGTCGGGCCAACATTGAACACCGCGAGCAGAATCGAGATCGTCGCCATGACGAGCATGTTGACGATCAAAAACAAGAAAATACGCCTGAACCAGGCCATGGATGAAGACCTCCTTGAGTCTTGAATTCCAAGTGAATCCACTTGTTAGACAAGGTGGGTGCGCGAAAGCCGGGCGTCAAGAGAAGGTTAAAAATTTCGACCCCTTAGGGCTGCTCCGTCCCTATTTCTTGGCCTCGATCTCGCGCGCCATGGCTCGGATGGCGGCCTGGTTCTCGGGACTCAGGGTCTTGAAAAAGCCCTCGGGGTCCTTTTGGGCCTGCTCCAGGGCCCGGGCCATGGCCTGCGGATCACCGCCCTTTTGTTTTTCCAGGTCCCCCAAGGCCTGGCTCGAGATCTGATACAGCTTCTCTTTTTTGGCAGGATCCCCCGCCACCAGAGCCTCCGCCTGGCGGTCCGCCTCGCGGGCCTTGCCGTCCGCCTGCATGACCCCGGCACGCCGGGACGCGTCCTCCAATAGCTTCTGAGCCTCCGCGAGCGGATCGTCCTCGGCGCGGGCAGGAGCGCCGCTCGCAAGCATGAGACCCAGTACCAGCACCAGCAGCCGAGTCAGCCTGGATGATATTCCATTCATAACTTGCTCTCCCTCCCTGATCCTAAACCATGCGAAAGGAGCATCCCAGATGGGTCCCGCGCGACACACGGGGCGCCGAATGGCGTCAGAATTGTTTTCCATCGCCCGCACGAGTGATTCATTCTTTCTGAAAGGGGGGCGCGCCGGCTTGCAAACGGCAGTGCCGCACGCATGAAGATCATCGACGTCTACACACCTTTCATGGACGCATTCTCCCGGTCGGGCTCGCTCGAGCAGGCGACGCAGGCGACTGCGCGCCTTTCGCGCTTTTCCAAGCAGGCCGAGCATTGGGATATCGACTGGCGGGAGGTCGAGCAATGGATGAAGTCGCCCCACTATATCACGCACTCGCGGACTACGGCACGAGCCTACCTGCCGCTCGCACGCGCACTCACGCAAAAGGTGGAATCCCTCCTCAATGCAGGGCGCGAGCTGCCGGGCGAACTGCACCTGGTCCCGAGCCTCCAGGCCTTTGACGGCTTTGCCCGATACGATTCGGGCACGCATACCGTTCTCCTTGGCGTCGACTTCCCGGATGCGAGCGTGGACTACTTGCGCGCGCTCACCGCCCACGAACTCTCGCATGTGTATCGCGACCATCAACCCGATGTCTGGGGCTTCCTGGGCAAGCCACTCTCGGAGATATCACGCGCCGAGTACTTGGACGCCGGCACCGCGCGGGAGCACTTGGTCAGCGAAGGGCTTGCGACGCTTTTTTCACAGCTCCTTTTCCCCGAGATCCCGCCTGCCATTCACCATTACTACCACCACCATGAGTGGGATTGGTGCGTGCAGAATCATTCTCAGATCGACCGAGCCCTTTTACAGACCCTTCACCCCCCGGGAGATGAAAACGTGTGGAGGTTCTACGGCGATGAAGCAGCAGGCCCCGGCAGCCCCCCCCGGACCCAGTACTACTGGGCCGCCCACCGGATCCGCGAATGGCTCCCGGACTACAATCTCAGGTCGCTTGCGATCGCTCACGGCTGGAACGCGGAGCGATTTGAATGTTTCGGCGTATGATTATCCTCAAGATATCCTGACCTGTGGCCGAAGAGACAGCGAGGTGCAGAGGGAGGAAAGATTCATGAACCAAGTGAAAACAATCGGGGTTTTGCTGGGACTGTCCGCAGGGATATCGCTCGTAGCATTCGGACTGAGCTCCGTCCCCCTGCATGCGGCAAAAACCAAGGCTACCCCCAGAAAGGCCTCGGCAGAGCTCAAATGGGCACGCGACCGGATTCAACTTTTTAAGCTCCTGGACAGTTTTGAGCAGCGCCACGGCACTGCCTTTGAAATGGAAGAAACCAAAGCGGCTTGGCGCCAACGGCTCGAGCGCGAAGCGCAACTCCTTCCTCGCTCCGAGGCCTATGTGGACGGCGATGTCTGCATGGTCGGCGGCTACAAGGGGACGTTCCTCTCAGGACGCTGCAAGCTCAAGGGCTCGGTCAAAGGCACCGTCCACAATCAAGCACTCCTGCTGACTCTCGGCTGCGGGAGCACGGAGCAGTTCGCCTGCAATCCGGATCTTTTCGGCCTGACCGAGAACAAGCACCTCGGGATGGAAGGAACCACCGCACGTACCGCTCCCATCTGCATTTCCAAGCGCGAACCGAGAATGACTCTGACCTGCATGCGCGAGAGCCTGAAGGCCGCCGGAGCGGAAATCCCGGCCGATGCGCAGAAGGACATCACCAAGTTTTCCCCAGACCAGGTTTCCGAAGATTCGCTGAAAAAATGGTTCTGGTGGATGAATAGTACCGAAGGAAAAACTTCCAGTCTTGACGCCTTTGAGGCTGTTCGGGACCTCTGTCGAGGCGTCCTTCTGGGAGAATTCAAAGCAGGAATCGGGGTGAACGTGCCTCGAGCGATCCAACCAGGGGAAACGGCGGACGCCGGCCCCCGACCCGACTTGAAAGCTGCGTTTGAGGCCTTGAAGAAAGACCCCATCCGCAAAGCCGACTATCAGGACTGCAGCAAAGTGCAGACCCTCATTGGCGGGGCGCAACCGAAAATCGTTACCGAGGCTCCGCGAGGAGTGAGCACACAGGTGGAACCCAAAGCGGATACCCCCGCATCGGGCGAAACCCCTCAACCGGCCCAAACCGAGGCCTCAGGCAGCGAAAAAAGCGAGGCTGGGCACTGATTCGAAGGGGCTCCGTCCCCCATCCGGGGACGAGCCTCACACTAATCCCTCGCTTTCGGTCCCATTTTCCAGTAAGGCCGCTTCGACCTCCTGCGTCGGGCGGCCTGACTGCTTTTGCGTCACGCCATTCCCCTCCGGAAGGTCGGAATCTTCAAGCCTCATCCAGAAGGGATCCTGACCGATGGCGACCTCCACCAGCCCTGCAAACGCGACCGCGCTCAGCAACAAATTCCCCACCCAGATCAAATACATCGTCGGAAACGAGATCTGCGAGCGCTTCAGCTTCTACGGCATGAAGGCCATCCTAGTCGTCTTCATGACCGATTACCTCATGAAGTCCAACGCCGACGCCAAGACCGACTACCACCTGTTTGTGCAGTGGTGTTATTTCCTCCCACTCCTGGGCGGCTGGCTTGCCGACAAATACCTCGGCAAATACAAGACCATTGTCTGGCTCTCGCTCGTGTACTGCGTGGGTCACTTGTTTCTGGCCCTTTTTGAAAATCAACCCGCAGGTTTTGCCATGGGCCTGGGCCTGATCGCCTTGGGCGCAGGCGGCATCAAGCCCTGCGTCTCCGCGCACGTGGGTGACCAGTTCAATGAGAGCAACAAGCACTTGCTCGATCGTATTTTCAGCATTTTCTACTTCTCGATCAATTTCGGTGCGTTCTTCTCGACGCTCCTCACGCCCGTGCTCCTCAAGGCTTACGGCCCGAGTGTCGCCTTTGGCGTGCCGGGCGGTCTGATGCTGCTTGCCACGATCGTCTTCATGATGGGCAAGAAGCACTACGTGCACGTCCCGCCCGCCGGCAAGAACGGTCCTGCTGGTTATATCACCGTTCTCCTCTACAGCCTGCGCAACCTCAAAAGCCGCAAGCCCGGCCAGGAGTTCTTTGATATCGCGCTCGCCAAGCACTCCAAGCAGGAAGTCGAAGCCGTCAAAGCCGCACACGGCATCTTCAAAGTTTTCGCCGCAGTCACCGTATTCTGGGCGCTCTTTGATCAGCAAGGCTCGAGCTGGACGCTTCAGGCCAAGCAGATGGATCTCAATTTCTTGGGCATGGAACTCGATCCCTCGCAGATCCAGGCCCTCAATCCGATCATGGTCATGGGCCTGATCCCGCTGTTCAGCGGCCTGATCTACCCCATGGTCGAGCGCATGGGCATCCGCGTGACCCCGCTTCGCAAGATGGCGGTCGGGATGCTCCTGTGTGCGGCTGCATTCTCGATGGTTGGAATGATCCAGCTTGCGCTCGATGGTGGTCAAAAACTCTCGGTCGGCTGGCAGATCCTGCCCTACCTCGTGATCACGGTCTCGGAAGTCATGGTTTCGATCACCGGACTTGAGTTCGCTTACACGCAGGCTCCTCGCACGATGAAATCCACGATCATGAGCTTCTGGCTCCTGACCGTGGCGTTCGGAAACATGCTGGCTGCCGTCGTAAGCCAGCTCAACGTGTTCACGGGCTCAGGTGAATTCTTCTTCTTCACGGGCCTCATGGTCGTGATCTCGGGCGTCTTCATCGCAGCGGCGATGGGCTACAAGATCCGCGATTTTGTCGAAAGCTCGAATGATGGCGAAGTCCTGGCCAACGCCACTCAGGCCGGCTGATCGCCCTGCCTCAGCTGATATAAAAACCCAAAGCCCTCCGTCGTGCGAGTCACGGCGGGGGGCTTTTTTCATTCAGGATTTGCCGGGCGCGCTCTTTTGGTAGCGCTTAAAACACTCTTTGAGAATTCTTCCGGCTGCCGCGGCTCCTTGCGCTTTGGGCACCGTGATTTTCTCCCCCTCCAGGATCGAGTAATCGAGGAAGAACTGCCGAATTTCAGCCACGCGATGCGGAGGGAGCTGCGAGACATCGCAATAATGGGAATACTCGGGGTCCCGTTCCGGCACACAGAGGATCTTTTCATCATCCGCTCCCTGATCCCGCATCCGGAACAGCCCGATCGCCCGCAGCCTGACGAGCGTCATCGGATGGATCGGCCGCTGGGCGAGCACCACGACATCGAGCGGGTCTCCATCATCGCAGAGCGATTGCGGGATCATCCCGTAATTGGCGGGATAGACCACCGAGCTGTGGAGCACGCGATCGAGCTTGAGGAGGCCCGTCTTCTTGTCGAGCTCGTACTTGTTCTTCTCGCCCATCGGGATCTCGATCAGAGCCCAAAACGAGAGCTTTTGGTCAAATTCCGGGTCGATATCGTGCCAGGGGTGGAGTGCGGTTTTATTCATCTTTCTCAGTGTGACAGGAATCCGGATTTTTGCCACCTGAGAGACCCTCAAAACCAAAACAAAACGTGACGGGCCCACCCCCCCATGCTAGGCACGGCCTCAGTCCGAGAAGGGGAATTCTAAAAATGAAAATTTCGACCCGCCTGCTGAATCAGGCTGTTGCGCTCATCGGCTCCTTGCTTTTCACCGCCCACGCTCAAGCCGATATCAAGGTCTTCACGCAGACCGGCCCGAGGTTCACGGTTGCAGACTCCCTCACCCTCTCGACGAGCGCCTACCGCGCGGGCGCCCTCAACAAAGGGACCGCAGCCCAGGAGCTCCTCCGCAAGCTCAACACCCTAGCGCCAGAACTCGGGCTCACTGGCAATTTCACGGGCGAGTCCCTCGTCTTCAGACAAGCCAAGGTGTCCGCACGCGGTATATCGCTGCGATTCACCCAGCGTCACAACCGGGTCGCCATCGAAGGCGCCGAACTCATCGCACTCTTCAATCGCGAAGGCGTGCTTCAGTCCCTCAACTCGTCGCTTGTGGCGGCAGGCTCCTTCAACGTGCAGCCGGAAATCTCGCGTGAAGATGCTCTCTCGGCAGCCGCCATGGCGCTCGGATATAACAAGCCGGAATTGGGCGCGGGAAATCGCGATGGCCTTCTGATCGCGCGCCTCCCGGGCGCTCGCACGGGCTTCATGCTGGTCTGGCAACTCTCGTTCCGCGAGCTTGAGAACGGCGAACGCCCGATCGAAGTGCAAGTGATCGCGCGCGGTCAAAACGCAGGCAGCATCCTGCGCGAGCGCTCCCTTGCGCACGCCATGGCACCGGTCTCGATCTACGACTCGAGCATCACGGCCATCATCCCCAACCCCTACTACAAAGGGGTCAAAGTGCTCGAAAACGGTAAGCCCACGCTCGTTGGGCGCGTGCTCCCTCTCGCCGAGGCCAAGAAAGCCAATACGGCTTTTGAAAAAGTCCTGAACTTCTATTCGAGCGCTTTGGGGCGCAACAGCTATGACGATGCTGGCGCGACGATCTCGGCTTCCGTCAATGTCCAGAAATTCGGCTTCCTCGATATCTTGGGACAAAAGCAAAACGCAGCCTGGATGGCGCCGTGGAAGATGTTCATTTTTGGCGCCGGCGGCGAAGAGCTTGGCAATTTTGCCGGAGCACTGGACGTGGTCGGGCACGAGTACACCCACGCCGTAGTGAGCTCGACGAGTGATCTTTTGTACGAAGGCGAAAGCGGCGCACTCAACGAACACCTGGCCGATGTGTTTGGCGCCATGGTGGAAGTGGCGGACGGCACGCAAGGAAATCCCTTCCTGATCGGCGATACGGTCCTCATGCCCGTGCTCAAGAAGGAGGCCGAAGCCCTGCGTGACATGCTCAATCCCGAAAAGGGATTGAGCCCTCAACCCGGCAAAGTGAGCGAGACTCCGGCCGAGTTTGGCACAGGCTGCTCCCCCAGTGGCGGCAATGACAACTGCGGAGTGCATATCTTGAGCGGGATCCCCAATCGCGCGGTGGCGCTCATGGCCGAGAAGCTCGGCTGGGAGACCTTGCAGCCGATCGCTTACCGCGTGATGACCGAGCGCCTGCGCTCGAGCAGCAACTTTGCGGACTACCGCGCTCAGTTTGTCGACGAGTGCGCAGGCTCGCTCTCCCGCAACGCCTGCAAAGTGATCGAGCAGGCTTTCGATGCGGTCGAGATGAAAGCGCTTTGAGACGCTGCAGCGCTCCGGAGGCGCCAATCCCATCCGGAGCGCTGCGATCGTTTTTCTCACCCCGCACTCTGAGCGAATTCAGCTCATCCTTTCCGCCGAAAGGAAACCTGAATCATGAAATCCACGTCCCAATCGAGTGCTAAAATCGCGATATGCCTCGCCACCCTGACTCTGACTGCGTCTGGGGTTCTTCCGCCTCCAGGGGGGCTCCTGCATGCAGCCGACAGTCATGTGGCTCAAGCTAACCCTGCCCGCCCCGCGCAAGCCCTGGCAAGCCAACTCAAGGCCCACGCGGGGGCCCTGACCCAAGCCCAATATCAACGCCTCCTCCGGCGCCAATTCCAGCAGATGCGCTTGCTCGATCAAGCAGGCACCTGGGCGGATCCTTTGCTTGCACGCTATCAGGATCGCCTCCTGCCCGGGAACTTTGGCCCAGAGCAGGCTCTATCTCTGATCGATCAGATCGCAAGCACTTCAGAAAAAAATGACTACTTGCAGAGGTTTCTCGCACGCGCTCAAAACCGCGAGTTCAAACGTCTGAAAGAGCGTTTTGCCCTCCAGGGCCATATCGTGACGCCAGTCCTGGTTTCCTACGCTCAAGCACTCGACTCGCTGACCCGTCTCATGCGCGAGGACTACCGAGTCCTCAAATCCTGCATGACCGTCTGGCAGGAGGCTCGCAAGAAGGAGTCACTCCAAAAGCGTCTCGACTGGTTCGATACGGCCAAGCTCTACTCGGTCGAGATTGGCATCAAAGATATCATCGAGATCCAGGAGTCCGGCGTCGTCCCCCGGGATTTCCTCAAAAAAGTGATCCCCCTCAATATCTCAGAAGCCGTGGCCAAGGACGTGGGCAACGGCAATTCCAAGAATGCGCGGACCGGCATGATTCTGGGACTGAACGGTCTGGATCCCGAAGCCACCTCCTCGCCCGTGGGAGAAGGCCCCGCAGAGTGGTCCAAGGATGGAAAGGCTTTGCTGATCGGCTTGCCCCTGGCCACTCAATGGGCCGATCTTTACGAGAACTGGAATCTCGCGTTTGTCTCCTCGTACACTTACGCTCCCTTTGTCATGGTCAAGCTCCTGATCCCGTCTGTTGCCGACCACTACGGGGAGTCGCGAGAGTATATCTACAATCGGGGCCTCGCACTCTACACGCACCTGCACTATTCATTCTTGGGGCGTGCCGACGGCGCTGCCTCGCTCCTGAATGTCATCGACTGGCAGGACCAGGACCTGACTACCCTCTGGGGCGAAGTCAACTTGGAGAATGCGCGCGAATACAGTGCGACCGTGAAAGCCCGGAAAAGGAACCCCTGAACAGAGTGATATTTTCTTCTACAAACCCGTGTGGGTCTTTCCACTCCAAGGAAATTTGTCAGTCCTCAAAGCTCTGACAGAAATGCACTAAAACTGTCAGTGAATGACATGGATGTCTCCCGCTGAGTCCACTATCGATCAGGCATCACAAACAACGCCGCCTGATAAAGGGCCGGCTAAACAGACCTAATATAAGGATGCACTGATCATGAAATCACTGAAAACCGCCCTGACCGCTTTTGCTCTCTCCACCAGCTTGGTATTCACCGCTGCCACTCCCCGTGACGCTCACGCAATCGTGGGTGCAGTCACCTCCCTCGCCGGTGGCGCAGGAGTGCCCCTGCTGGTGGCTGGTGCAGTTTCGACAGCCACAGGGATACTCGGAGTACTAGGATGCGTGAATGCAAACTGCGGAATCGGGGGCACCCTCCCCCTCGCTGGCATGGCCCTCTTTGGCCCAATCCTCCTCGACGATGGCACCGTGGGGGATCTTGAATTTGTCGCCGTGGATCAGCCCCGTGCAGCTCAAGTCGGCCTGACCGAGAACGAACGCCTGGCATTCAACTCCGAACTCGACGAGATCAACGCCATCAAGGAAACGATCACGTCCGATCTCAAGCGTGACGAGAAACCCACTGCCGAAAAAGCGCACGCCCTCTGGAACGAGTACGGTCAAGCGCTCTCGCAGGATGCGTTCTCGGGACTTGAGAAAATCTCGACCGCACTCCGCATGCAGATGGAAGCGCAGTGAGTTGAGGGGGTTGCGGTCCATTTTTTCTGGAACCCAGGACGCGGAAGCCTTACCGGCGCCTCGCCCTGGGTTCCTTATTTGGTATTAGGGCAGTGGAGCCGCGACAGGTGGAGGCTCGTGGTGCCCCACAGAGCCTCAGCGCGCTCATACTTCCCAACCGCTACTGCCAGACCCTCCATGCAATCCCCTCGAGTCAGAGAGGGAAAAAACGCCATTTTTTGCGGTTACGGGGCCATCGAGGGCTGATTTTCTGGAGTTTTAGGGTTTTGATGGGTCGATTTTGCGGGTTTTAGGCACCGAGTGGCGCTTTGCATCCTGCTGAGTCGCGAGGATCAATCCAAGTCCCGCGAAAGCCTTTTTTTTTGGAACCCAGGAAGCGGGAGACCAAATAGCGCCTCGCCCCCTGGGTTTTCAGGCCTATATCATAGAATCGGAGTCAGGGCAGGAGACTCCCCGTCATCTTGTCCCCCGAGGAATGACTGCACCATGGATCTTCGATTCGAGCCGAGCGGCAGCACCTTGAGCACACCGGAGGCCGACTTATACCAGTAGTAGCCTGCACCCACTTCAACGGCGCCGGCGCTACCGGAGCTGGACTGTTCAAGTCGGGCCCCCACGCCAATCGAAATGCCCAACCCGCTTGAATCAATACCCGCTGCCAATTGGCCCGGCCTCATGTCAAATTCGTAAACTGAGACACCTACAGTGGCAGCAACACCCGCTAAGATCCCAGCCTCCGCACCGAGAACAAAAGCCTGCCTTCCGTCTGAGTTCTTACAGACGCCACCTAGGACTCCTGCCGTAAGACCGACCCCCAAGGCAGCGCTCACCTCGGGACCAGCGACCGTGCAGCTGCCCCTTGGAGATTGATAGGTCCTCAGGGTCCGTCGCACATGAGACGAAAACGCGGAAAGTAAGTCAGTCACAGCCGTCTCACTGTCCTCGGCAGATGCACGGCGAGATTGAGCTCTCATATCGCGAATCGATTCACGGCAGGAAGCATCAATTTCCTTGAGTGCTTCGAGACTCTCAGCCGCTGGTGCAACCTGCTCCAAGTACGAGCCTGCCAGGCTGATTGCCTCAGGGTTTGTCTCGCCGAATTTCTGAACGAGCGTCCGTGCGCAGATCAACACGTCGGAGACGCGCTTGATCTGCTTGGGCGATAGATTCTCGAACCGAGGGAAAGACTGACTGGCCTGGGCCTGTCCTCCAACCACCCCAACTCCTGCAATCAGCGCAGGCGCTATTCTCAAAACCTGAAATCCTTTGCGTTTATTCATGGCTACTCCCGTAACTCGCAACCCATTGCGGGAACCCATCCACTTTAGATGGAGCCCAGGGAAACGTGATTAACTACTGTCAATATCACTCCTAGAAGAAAAAACAGGCTGATAAATGTGATCGGAAGCCGGTGAGTTTTACTCTCCAGTCGCCCACTCCGGAGGAACAGCTCGCTCAATTTTCTCAATCGCAATAAAGACACCTTTTCGACAGACTCAATCCAAGCGGAGACTTGGACCGCCACGAATCAGAAAAGGATAAAACCATGACAAAATCCCGAATAATTGAGCACCTCATGACCTCAAGCCAGATTCAGGACAATGAACCAAAAAGCCGCGAAGGCCTTAAAATACTGCCTAAAAGAGTAATCGCATGGCTATCACTCATCTCTGCAGCGGTTGCCTATACAAGTCCAACCGAGGCAAGTCTGGATTATATGAGCGCGGGAGACTTCTACTTGATGGCTTGCGAAGGATCCGGAGCCATTCAAGAAGGAGGGCGGATCCGCATGCTGGCCTTTACTAATTAGTTCATAAATAAGCGACTATGTGATTAACTCGCGATATGATGATCGACGGCCGAAAAATATCGCGTGAGAAACCAGCCGAGATTCGCCTGGAGGTGGTTCGCCGGGTTGAGAATGGAGAGCGCCCTTCACATGTAGCGAAAGCAATGGGTCTTGGATCGAACCGGGTTTTCGAGTACTTGGCCCGCTATAGGGAGGG
>Ga0172372_10007791_pt1 | contig 14316 bp, 17 predicted proteins | sample LakKiv5m_2_FD_114544 | JGI IMG/M metagenome (GOLD analysis project Ga0172372, IMG submission 114544) | Freshwater microbial communities from Kabuno Bay, South-Kivu, Congo - kab_092012_9.5m | ecosystem: Environmental > Aquatic > Freshwater > Lake | place: Democratic Republic of the Congo...
AAAAGACAGAAAAATTTTATATAAGCTGGCGAAATCAAAAAATCTTTGGGAAAAAAGAATTGCGATAATTTCAACGTTCGCTTTTATTCGGAATAATAATTTTGAAGATACGCTGAAAATTTCCGAAATGCTTTTAAACGATAAGCACGATTTAATGCACAAAGCGGTTGGTTGGGCTTTGCGGGAAGTGGGCAAAAAAGATTTGGCGGTGGAAGAAAAATTTCTGAAAAAACATTACAAAAAAATGCCGCGCACGATGTTGCGATACGCGATCGAAAGATTTCCGGAGAAAAAAAGAAAAATGTATTTAAACGGCTCAATTTGATATTTTGGCGGGGTTGTGGAATAATGGTTTTAACGGAATAAATATAGCGGCTTAATAATTTAAAACTGGGGTGGATTATGGAGAGTAATCCGATTGCATCGGAAATAGATGAAGCGGAAGTTGCGGTAATTGCTATCAGAGGAGAGTTTGCGATTTATATTTTGATAGCGATTCGCGCACGGAAAGGCGAAGAAGTGATTGAAGGCATAATATTAGTTGTTATAAAATATGCTTTTGGGTGCGTGGCAGAGTGCGTGTTTGAATATGAAGATGTTGGAGAAGATGACGAGACGGAGATAGATGAGCCTTTTTATATAAAGAGGCGAGAAAGGAGAAAATAAGAACGGCGATGTCGCAAGACATCAGCCGTTTTTTGATTGTTTATAAATTGTGGATAAATTAGAGGGTAGAGATTAAAAAATCCTTTAAAATAAAGGATTTTTTAATTAACTTTGCCTAAGAACGCAGATTTTAAGTGGTTGACTTAGGTCTCTTAATAAAGCAAAATTAAATGAAAGTGGGGGAATGTGGATAACTATGGGGATAAGTACCGAAAGTGGGGGAAAACTTTATGGTTATCTTTGTTCGAATTTGGAGGCAACGGAAGATCGCGGATTCGACCTATGCGCGATTTTCCGTTCTTCCTTATTCACGCTTTTAAAATATTTTTAATTTTCAAACATGTTTATCGGCGAATTTCAACACAATTTGGACAATAAGGGCAGAATGGCGGTGCCGGCGAAGTTTCGAAATAAATTGACAGCGGGCGCGATTATAACGCGTGGATTAGATCGCTGTCTTTTTGTTTTTGATTCAAAAGAATGGGAAGCGTTGGCTCAAAAAATCGTTTCATTGCCTTTGGCGCAAGCGAACTCGCGCGCGTTTTCAAGATTGATGCTGTCGGGCGCCGCCGATGTTGAATTGGACAAACAAGGAAGAATTTTAATTCCGGATTATCTTCGCGAATACGCCGGATTAAAAAAGAACGCGGTGGTAACCGGTTTGTATAATCGTTTTGAAATTTGGGATGCCGCCAGTTGGAAGCAATATAAAAATAAAACGGAAAATCAGTCAGACGAGATAGCGGAGAAATTGGGAGAGTTGGGAATATGATGCATATACCGGTTCTTTTAAAAGAAGTAATTGATGTATTAGATCCGAAACCCGGAGAATTTTTCATCGACGGGACATTGGGCGCCGGAGGACACGCGAAAGAAATTATAAAAAAAATTTCACCAGGGGGAATATTTTTGGGAATTGATTGGGACGAGAAAGCGATATCAAACGCGAAGCGCGAATCGCAAATCGCAAATCGCAAAAATTTGATTTTAATACAGGGAAATTATGCCGACACTTTGGAAATTTTATCCACCCGAGGCGGATCCGCCTTTGGCGGAGAAAAAAATAAATTGCCGAAAGCGGACGGCATGCTGGTAGATTTGGGCTTGTCTTCGGACCAATTGGAAGAGTCGGGCAGGGGATTCAGTTTTCAAAAAGACGAGCCGCTTGATATGAGATATGACGCGCGGATAAACTCGGATTTCGACGCGGATAAACGCGGATATATCAGCGTAGATCAGCGTAATAATCGGCGTATATCAGCGGCTGAAGTTATAAATAACTTCAGCGAGAAGGATTTGGCGGATATTTTTTGGAAATATGGCGAAGAAAGGTTTTCCCGAAAAATAGCGGACAAAATAGTTGAAACCAGAAGGAAAAAACCCATTAGAACATCCGCGGAATTGGCGGAAATCGTTAAAAGCGCTTTCCCGAAATACAGGGGTAAAATCCATCCGGCAACAAGGGTTTTTCAAGCGCTAAGGATTTACGTCAATGGTGAATTGGATAATTTGGAAAAATTATTGAAGAATTCGGGCCAAATCATGGAAAGCGGGGGACGGCTGGCGATAATATCGTTTCATTCGCTTGAAGACAGATTGGTGAAGAATTATTTCAGGGAAATGGCAAAAAACGGCGTTGCGGAAATTTTGACGAAAAAACCTATAACGCCAACAAAAGAAGAAATTAACAACAATAAAAGATCAAGGTCGGCAAAATTAAGAGCGATAAAGATAAGCTTCTAGCTGTTAGCTGTTAGCTTTTAGGAAAAGATAAATAAAACCTACAAGCTAAAAGCTATAAGCTGAAAGCTAAACTATAATGACAATCATTCAACCACACGCAAATGACTATAAGGCGAACGTTTTGGTTTCGGTTTTAATGATGGCGTGCGTAATCGTGGCACTTTGGGGAATATTTTTGTATAATCAATTAGTTGATCTTCGCCACGAAGTAAGCGATACGCAAGACGGCATTAGGGGAGCGGAGGTCGCGAGCGCGGAATTAAAAAATTCTTTTTACGGCGTTACCAACACCGACAATTTGAAATCCGCGGCGGGCGGCCAATCTTTAGTTTTGGACCAAAACCCGCAATATGTTAAATTGAGCGAAACAAAACAAATATCGGCGAATTAAACTTAAAACTAAAAGCTATAAGCTAACAGCTAAAAGCTTATCGTAAAATTATGCGTTGGCGGATTCATTTTTTGATATTTTCTTTCGGAGCTCTTTTTTTACTTTTGATTTCCAATGTTTACGGAATTCAAATTCTCAAAGGCGATTATTATTTCGCGAAATCGCAAACTCAGGAAGAAATCAGCGGCAATTTTGAAGCGCCGAGGGGAAACATTTATTTTACGGATAAAAACGGCAATTTGACCCAAGCCGCGCTTAACAAAGAATATCCGCGCATTTACGCCGTGCCCAAAGAAATCTGGGCAAATAACGGTTCTGTCCAAGAATATGCGGACAAGCTTAGCGGAATAACCGGAGCGCCGGCGGAAACCATTTTAAAAGGTTTAAATAAGAAAAACGACCAGTACGAACTTATTATTGATAAAGCTTCCGACCAGCAAGTGGCGGATGTTGAAAATCTTAAATTAAAAGGCATTTATACCAATACGCATCTTTTGCGTTTTTATCCTTTCAATGATTTGGCGGCGCAAGTTTTGGGATTTGTCGATTATACCGATGGCACGGCAGACGGCCGCTACGGAGTGGAACTTTATTCAAATGATTTACTTTCGGGAAAAGACGGTGGAGTGAAAAACGGCAAATTGGTTTCCGCGCAAGCTGGCGGAGATGTTAATTTAACGATAGATGTAAACATTCAGGACGAGGCCGAAAAAATTGTTAAAAATTTAATTCAGCAATACGGCGCCGAAGCCGGTTCGGTAATCGTGCAGGACCCGAAGACCGGAAAAATTCTGGCGATGGCGGCTTTCCCGAATTTCGACCCGAACAATTATTCCAAATCCGACATTTCGACTTTTTTGAATCCGGAGGTGCAGCTTGTTTACGAGCCGGGTTCTATTTTTAAGCTTGTTACCATGTCCGCCGGCCTCGACAGCGGTAAAATTACGCCGGACACGACTTACACGGATATCGGCTCTTTTACGGCAAACGGCAAAACGATCAAAAACTGGAATTTAAAAGCCAATGGTTTGCAGACGATGACTAATGTTATTGAGCATTCCATAAATACCGGCGCGGTTTTTGCTGAAAGAAAAACCGGCCCGGATGTTTTTTATAATTATTTGGTTAAATTCGGTTTTAATTCTTTAACCGGAATTTCTTTGCCTGGAGAAATTAGGGGCAATTTAAACGCGCTTAAAAGTCCGGAAGGAAAAGATATTAATTTTGCCACGGCTTCTTACGGCCAAGGCGTGGCGGTTACGCCGATAGAGCTTATCAGCGCCATTTCGACGATTGCCAATGGTGGTATGCTTATGAAGCCGTTGATTTCCGCCGATGAAAAACCGGAAGCAATCAGGCGGGTAATTTCTTCGGAAACCGCTAATAAAGTCGCCAAAATGATGGTTTCGGCGGTTAGAATTAACAGGTTGGCGGACATTCCCGATTATTCGGTGGCGGGAAAAACCGGAACGGCATTTGTGCCTAATTTCGGCGGCAAGGGATATTCGGATAAAGTCATAAACACTTACGCGGGTTTTGCTCCGGCGTACGATCCGAAATTTGTCATTACGATACGGCTAGACAAACCCGCCGGCAGTCCGCTGGCAGGCCAGACGGTTGTGCCGGCTTTCCGTGAACTGGCGCAATTTATTTTAAATTACTATAATATAGCGCCGGACAATCTTAAGCAGTAAGATATAAGAAGTAAGGCATAGGATATAAGATTTAAGAAATGGGCGGGATTTTTACTAAAATTTTGAAATATTGGATGAAACAGCTGGCGCGGCTGACAGTCTGGCGTTTTGAGCCGTTTATAATCGGCATAACCGGAAGCGTGGGAAAAACTTCCACAAAAGACGCGATTTTCGCGGTTTTAAACAATGGCCGAAAAATCAGAAAATCAAAAGGAAACTTAAACAACGAATTTGGCATGCCGTTGGCGATTTTGGGCGATTGGACGGAAGAAGAATTGGCGCTTATCAGCCGCGGCCAGCCGGCAGGAACAAAAAGGATTAAAAAAATTCTTTTTTGGTCGAAGGTTTTGTTTTCTTCAAAAATGAGGTTATTAAAATCATTTTTGGGATTAAAAATTGATTATCCCGAAATTTTGGTTTTGGAATATGCGGCTGACAGGCCGGGCGACATAAAATATCTTTTAGGCATGGCGCGGCCGAACGTGGCGGTTATTACGGCAATCGGCGAGATTCCGGTGCACGTGGAATTTTTCAGCAGTCCCGAAGCCGTGGCGAGAGAAAAGGCAAAATTGGTGGAACAATTGCCGGCGAACGGATACGCGGTTTTAAACGCCGATGACGAGGCGATAGTAAAAATGAAAGAGAAAATCAGAGGCAGGGTGATAACTTTTGGGTTTGACGAATCGGCCGATGTGCGGATAAATAATTTGGAAAATCAGGAAGATGGAATATCTTTCAAGCTTGAATATGGCGGCAGTTTGGTGCCCGTGAATTTGAAAAACACTTTTGGCAGGCCGCAAGCTTATGCCGCCGCGGCCGCGGCTTGCGTTGGATTGATTTCCGATTTGAATCTGGTGGAAATTTCCGAAGCGCTTTCGCAAAATTATCTTCCGGCCAAAGGCAGAATGAATTTAATGAAAGGAATTAAAGATTCCCAAATTATAAATGACGCTTACAACGCTTCGCCGATTTCAATGGCCGAGGCGCTTGAGACTTTGCGCGATTTGCCGGCTAAAAGAAAAATAGCGGTATTGGGCGATATGCTTGAACTTGGAAAATATTCCATCGAGGCGCATGAATCGCTTGGACGTTTGGCTTCCAAAATGGTGGATATTTTGGTGGTTGTGGGCCCGCGGGCGAAATTCGTGGCGGAGGCGGCAAGAGGCGAAGGTTTTCCTGAAAATAAAATAATGGTTTTTGACGCGGCGGGGGAGGCGGCTGATGGGGTTCAAAACTTGATAAAACCCGGAGATTTGGTTTTAATAAAGGCATCCAGAGCCATCGGCTTGGATAAATTGGTTGAGGAAATAAAGTTGGTTAATTAGTGGTTGGTTAATTGTCGAATGCCGCTATCGTCTAGTCTGGTCCAGGACGCCAGGTTCTCATCCTGGTAACCCGGGTTCGAATCCCGGTGGCGGTGCAATAAAAAATAAACCTTTACTTCGCCAGTGTTTTCCGCTCGGATAAATTGAATTCGCTTAAAACAAAAAATTGACGGAAAATTTGCGAATTCAACCTCGCCTGCGGCTCGGGATTCAAACAGCGCAATTTTCCCGCTTTTTCGTTTTTTGCTCGGCAATTTATATCCTCGCTTCAAAATACTGGCTTAGAAAAGATTCGCTTTTAAAACAGATACTTTGCTATAGCAAAGTACCAGGTCGCTATGACATGTCATAGCGTTTTGTTCTTTATTTATAATGTCCAATCGGACTATCGTCTGACTGGACATTATGGCAGGCTGGCGAACAAATTAGGCCGATTTTATTGGTTTTACGGGATTTTTGGGCTGGGTTGGCAAATGGTTCGAGATATGTTATAATAGCAACACTGGAAAACTCGTTAAAAAATTTAAAGGCGGGCATGCCTGAAAAATGCCAGGGCGCCATCCCGTTATAATTGGCAATAAAATCCCTGTCCGTTGTTTGTCATTTCAGTGGACGCAAAAGGGAGAAAGGAGAAAAAAATGGAGAGTAAAGAAGAAATAAGAAAAAGGGCTGAAATTCTAACCCTTGAAAAATTTTCTGCCTGGGAAGACCAGGACAGAAAAAACAGAGAAATCCGCGATTTTATCGCGGACGCGGTGAAGCATGATTTTTGCCGCGTGTGCGGCAAAAACCCCGTCTCCTACGATGGGAGTGATGTTGGGCCGGGAGCCACGGCCCACGGTATGGCATATGCTTACGCAAACAAACACAAAATGTGTTTGGATTGCGCAAAGCAGGAGCGGCGGAACGCATAAAATCGGTTTCCCGCACCCCTTTTCCTGCGGGTATGAGGGGTGGGACCAAACGCTTCGAGAGAAGTATCTCTCGGTAAGTCCGAGAGTCTGACCCGCGCACGGGAGCGAATGCGTTAAACGCAAACGCTCCCAGCCTTTTCTGAGATTATTATTCGGATGTGCCTTTAGCGCAAAGGCTTTCGGACACCGATTTTAGAAAAGGTTTTTTTATTTCTGAACAATATTTTCAGGGCGCTTTGCTATAGCAAAGCGCCCTTAGGTGTTATTATAACTATAAATAGTTGTTTTAAATACGTTTTCGATTATAATATTTTTAATGAATTTTTAATTTACTCTTTATTTTTGCGCAAAAAAGTTTATAATGATTTTCGATATGATTTTAAGGCATATTCTAAAAGACAAATATCTGAGGATAATAGCCGCTTTGAGCGTTTTTGTTTTGCTTTTGGCGGCCATAATTTTTGCCGCCGCCGGACCGTTTAATAATTCGCTGATTTTACATTTCGATTCCTATAATGGCATTGATTTATTGGGCGGCGTTTGGCAGGTTTTCGGAGTTTTATTCGCGGCATTGGTGATATTGGCCGTTAATTTATATTTAAGCGATTTTCTTTACAGCCGCGACAGGTTTCTTTCATATTTGTTTGTTTTTTCCGGGCTTTTGCTGTCCATCTTGATTTTAACGGCGGTATCGGTTATTATATACGTGAATTAAGCTTTTAGCTTGCAGCTTATAGCTTTTAGGTAAAACTAATAACTATAAGCTATCAGCTATAAGCTAACAGCTAAATATGTTTGCAATTATCGAGACCGGCGGCAGGCAACATAAAGTCGCTCCGGACCAAAAACTGAAAATAGAAAAAATTAAAGGCGAAAAAGGCGCTGTTTTGAATTTCGACAAGGTTTTGCTTTCGGTTGACGGTGAAGATGTAAAAATCGGCGCGCCTTATGTTAGCGGCGCCAAGGTTCAGGCGGAAATCGTCAGACAAGCCCGCGACAAAAAGAAAATAGTTTTTAAATATCATTCTAAAACCAGGCTGAGAAAGAAAAAAGGACACAGGCAAGAGTTTACCGAAATAAAAATAGTTTCATTAAAATAACCCCAACAGGGTTATTTTAATTCCTTCTTTCCAGGGCTTCGCCGAGCGTTTGGTCGTCGGCGAATTCGATTTCACCGCCGGTTGGGATTCCTCGTCCCAACCGGCTGATTTTTTCCGTAAAAGGCGTGAGCTCTTTGGCAACGATTGAAGCATTTAGGTCGCCGTAAGTGGTGGGATTAAACGCGATTATTATTTCTTCGGCTTTTTTGCCGCTTTGCTTGATTAAAGTTTTTAAGTGATTCAGCCGGAGTTTCTGGATGCTTTCGAGCACGCCGGCTTTCGAGATTTCGCCGAAAACCAAATAAACGCCTTTGAATTTTTTGGTGCGTTCCAGGGAAATCAAATCAGCCTCGGTTTCGACAATGGCGATAATATCTCTTTTGCGATTGTGATTAGCGCAGATGTCGCAGAGGTTGCCATTGCTTGCCGGATTTTGGTGGACGAAAAAGCACCGGCTGCAGAGTTTTAAATGGCCGAGGTCGGAAATTGCCCTGGCTAATTCGTCGATATTATTTTTGCCGCTGTTTATCAAAAAGAAAGCAATGCGGGTGGCTTGCCGCAAGCCGATGCCCGGAAGGGCTGAAAAAACCTTGATAAATTTTTGAATTGGGTCTGGAAGCATGCTATAATAAATTACCAATATTATAATGTTTATAAGGAATTTTGTCATTATTTCACATATTGACCACGGAAAGTCCACTTTGGCGGACCGGCTTTTGGAACTCACCGGAACCGTGGATAACCGCCATATGAAGGCGCAGTATTTGGACAGTTTGGAGCTTGAAAGGGAAAGGGGAATTACCATTAAAATGGCGCCTGTCCGGATGATTTATCATCCGGAAACTCGAAATTCGAATATCGAAATTCGAAATGAAAATAAAAAAACGGGTTTCGGAATTCGTGCTTCGGATTTCGAATTTGCAAATTCAGGATACATCCTGAATTTGATAGATACTCCGGGCCACAGCGATTTTCATTATGAGGTTTCGCGCGCGCTTTCGGCGGTTGAGGGCGTGATTCTTTTAGTTGATGCGGCTTCGGGAATTCAGGCGCAGACTTTGGCGAATTTCGAGGCGGCAAAAGAAGCCGGTTTAAAAATAATCGGCGCGGTTAATAAAGTTGATATTGCTTCGGCTGAACAGGTGGAGACCGCCATAAGCGAGCTTTCGCACTTGCTTGAAACAAAGCCTGAAAATATTTTTAAAATTTCCGGTAAAACGGGATTGGGCGTAAAAGAACTTTTGGATGCGGTTGTTAAAAATGTTCCGGAGCCGGTAAAAAATAATTCGACCGCTCAGGCTTTAATTTTCGATTCTTTGTATGATGAACATAAAGGCGTAATCGCTTTCGTTCGAGTTTTTGGCGGAAGTTTTAAGGGCGGCGACGACACAAAACTTTTAAGCAACAATAAGCAATTTAAAATAAAAGAAATCGGCTATTTTTCTCCGCAACTTAAAAAAGAGGAAATTCTTAAAGAAGGCGAAATCGGCTATATTGCCACCGGAGTTAAAGACCCGGACGCGGTTAAAGTGGGCGATACAATCGGCGAAAAAGCGGTGCCCGGATTCAAAACTCCCCAGCCGGTTGTTTTCGTTTCTTTGTATCCGGAAGAAGGCGACGATTACGATGATTTGAAAATCGCTTTATATAAACTCCGTTTAAACGATTCTTCGTTCACTATTTTTCCGACAACCAGCGAAGCGTTGGGCAGGGGATTTCAGGCCGGATTTTTAGGTAAGCTGCATTTTGAAATCGTGGTCCAAAGATTAGAAAGGGAATTTGGCATAAAAACCATAAGCAGCTTTCCTTCGGTTTCTTACAAAGTTGAAGTTAAAAAAGGCGATTGGCAAGTAATTGAAAATCCGAAAGATTTTCCCGACGATTACATAAAAGCGCTTGAGCCGATAACGGCAATAAAAATCATTACGCCGTTGGCGCGGCTGGGCGATGTTTTAAAACTAAAAAATTCTTTCCGGTTTGGGCAAATGGAAACGGAAATCAACGGCGAAAAGGTTGTAATTTCGGCAACGCTTCCTTTGGCGGATTTGGTTTCTGATTTTGACGACCAATTAAAATCCGTTTCTTCGGGCTTCGCGTCTTTCAGTTATTCAGTGGTTGATTATCGCGAGGCGCAAGTGAGACGGCTGGATATTCGCATTGCTGGCGGTCTTGCTCATGGTTTAAGCCGGATTATTCCGGAAAAAGACGTTGAAAGCATTAGCCGCAAAATGGTAGAAAAACTTAAAGACCTTTTGCCAAAAAAGCAGTTTAACCAGGCGATTCAGGCAACGGTTGGAGGCAGAATAGTGGCGCGCGAAACCATTACGGCTTTAAAAAAAGACGTTGCCGGCTATCTTTACGGCGGCGACCGGTCCAGAAAAATGAAGCTTTGGAAAAAGCAGAAAAGAGGCAAAAAGAAGCTTCTGAAAATGGCGGAAGGGGTGGAAATCCCTGTAAAAATTTTCAAAGATTTGTTAAAATAAATAAAAGCGACCCCAAATTACGAATCCATCCGAATTATCCGAATAAATCCGAATAACATTTTACGAAGTTTTCGGGTCGATTCGGGATATTCGGGTCAATTCGGGTTTTTAGGGTCGGTAAAATTATGCGAATCGCGTTAATCATAATTCTTTCCATAGTTTTAATCGGCATATCGGCGCAGATTTATCTTGTTTTAAAAGAAAGAAACCAGCTTAAAAATGATTTGGCGGATTTAAACGGCAAAATGTCGGCGTTGGCAAAAGAAAATGCCGATATGAAATCGGCGATTCAATATTTTTCAATTCCGGAGAATTTGGCAAAAGAATTAAAGTCTAAATTTAATTACAAAGAACCGGGCGAGAAAATGATGGTTGTGGTGCCATAGACCTATGACAAAAAAAGAAATTTCCAATTTAATAACGGTAGGCATTACCGGCAACAAAGAAATTCACTGGAAAAGCAAGTTGACGGAAATAGAAAAACTGAAAATAGACAGGGCGTCTCTTTTTTTGGAACAGTTTCCGGGAAGAATTCAGAGAGAAAAAATATACAAGGCGGTTTTAAATTCAAGGATAAAACAAATTCCTTTAATCCATATTTGCAATGAAATGAACAAAGACGAACTTTTGTTTTTGTTGAAAAAATTTAAAAATCCTTGTTTAACTATACACGAGAGCAGTTTTAAATATTTGGGAAAATGGAATGGTTTGCACAAGCATCTTTTTTTGGAGATGAATTATAATAATAGAATTCCCAAGAATGTCGATGTTTCGAAGATTGGCGGTTTTTGCGTGGATTTGGCGCATTTTAAGGCGGCGGAAGAAAAATTTACAAAAGAATTCGCTTACGAATTTTCGGAAAGAAATAAAAAATATTTCAAGTGTAATCATTTAAGCGGTTATTCTTTTAAATCTAATCTTGATGTGCATCAGCCTAAAAGCGTGAAAGAATTCGATTATTTGAAAACATTGCCCGGGTTCGTGTTTGGCAAGACAATGGCGATAGAGGTTTATAATAGCATTGCCGAACAGCTCCATTTCAAGGATTACATAGTTAATTTGTTAAATTCGTCGCAAAATTTCAGAAATAAAAATGAATAAAAAATATTTAGTTATTTTCATATTGGTCGCGATTGCTGTAGTTTTGGTTTTTTTGATTTCCAGCCGGCTTTATCCGATTGCGGTCGTGCAATGGCAACCTATTATGTACGCGGATTTGGATGAAAGCTACAGCGCGGCTTTGGTCTATTACCAAAAAGCGGTTTTAACCTACAATACCGCCAATGCCGATTTAATGAAGTCGGACGAAGTTAAAAATGAAATAAGGCGCGCGGCGTTGGAATCTTCAATAGAAGACATTTTGGTATCGGACGAGCTTGATAAGAAATTGGGCGGTTCGGAAGCGCAGGCGCAGGTTTTAAGAAGCGTTAATACGGCGATTTCGGGCACGGATATTGAAAAGCAGACCGAAACTTTATATGGTTTATCGGAAAAGGATTTTGTTTCCGATTTTTTGGTGCCGCAGGTAAGAAGAGAAATTTTAACGGCGCGCTTGCGTTTGGAAAATCAGTTGCCTAATGATAATTTTGACCAATGGCTAAAAAACGCTAAACAAAAAGCGAGCGTAATGATTTTCTTGCCGGGCTTTGAATGGAAAGACGGAACGGTGGCGGTTAAGAAATAAGAGACAAGAAACAAGCGACAAGAAGGCGGGTGTAGTATAGTGGTAATACGTAACCTTCCCAAGCCCCGTACCACAAGAAAGATATGTTGAGCTAATCTTGCGGGCGTCGTATAGTGGTAGTACATAACCTTCCCAAGGTTAGAGCGAGGGTTCGATTCCCTTCGCCCGCTCAAAAATAAGCAAGCAATCTTTCTTGTGGTCACGGGGCAAGGTTGAGTCGTGGGTCCGATTCCCATCATCCGCTCAGGTTAAGACCACCCTTGAGGGTGGTCTTATTATCTTTACAAATAATAAAAATTGTGTTAATATTTGGTTAGAAGTTTAATTTTTAAATAATGGATGAAAGGGGGTGATTTAGGTGGAAAAAAGAGGTATTGTAGGATTTGCATTCGGCACTGATAGCTCCATTCTTTCAAATGAACGTATTGGTCGGATTGCTTCATATGAGGCGAAGCTGTCTAATTCTGCGGTATTCACTCAACTTGACGTTCATATCGAGCGGGGAGTTGAAATAGAATACATCACTGATGGAGTTGGTAATCCGCCGCCGACCTTGCGGATAGCGCGTGGAGCTGCTCAGTGGGCGAAAAGACTGGGGGTTGCCGAATTAAAAATTGTAGCAGCCTCACCGCATCGATGGCGTTGCAAAAGAGACTTGGAGTATGCGCTTCGGGAAGCTGGCGTAAAAGCCAAGGTGTTGGCGCATATTCCTCTTGGGGATGAAGGTTGGTTCTGTGAGAACTCAACCCAAACGCGTACCCGCTCACCTTGGAGGTGGTGGCCCAGAGAAATTATCCTCAGATTGCTGCCCATGTCTATTTATAAGCGTGTGGCAGGATGACCAAATCGAGCCCTGTTGTGATTTCGTCACAAGGGCTCGTTTTATTTTAAATTTGCCATAAGCGCTATAAATTTGTAGACTTTATGAGTAAATGAAATACCTTTCATCGTTAAAAAATAAGAATTTGTCCGGAAAAATTTGCCTTTTGCGGGCGGATTTTAATATTGAGGACACGGATTTATACGGATATGAACACGGATTAATACGGATAAAAAATGTTCATCCTCGCGTGGCCGCGGTTTTGCCGGCGATAAAATTTTTAAACTCCAAAGGCGCGAAAGTGGTAATTTTAAGCCATCGTGGCCGCCCCGACCCTAAAAGCTATAAGCTGAAAGCTAAAAGCTATTCATTGCGTCCTTTCGCAAAAATTTTATCGGATTTGCTTAAAAAGCCCGTCGGGTTTGTGGATTTTGAAAATTTTAAAAATCTTAGGAAGTCCGACTTCCTAAAATCGAGCAATAATATTTTTTTGCTGGAAAATTTAAGGTTTTGCCCCGGCGAAGAGAAAAACGACAAAAAATTCGCCAAACAACTGGCGCAACTTGGCGATTTTTACGTGAACGAGGCTTTTAGCGTAAGCCACCGCGAAGACGCTTCGGTGGCGGCCATTACGGAATTTTTGCCGTCTTATGCCGGATATTCGCTTGAAAATGAAATAAGGAATCTTTCGCGGGCAATGAATCCAAAAAAGCCTCTCGTGGTTATTTTTGGTGGAATAAAAATATCCGATAAAATCGGTTTAATTGATAATTTTTGGAATAAAGCAGATAAATTTTTACTTGGCGGCGGAATTGCCAATACGTTTTTCGCGGCTCAAAAAATGCCTATGGGGAAATCCATTTATGAGAAAGAAAAAATCGCTTTTGTCCGGAAAATGATGAAATCGCCAAAAATAGTTTTGCCGGTTGATTCGGCAATAGAAAATGGTAAGATTTTGGACATTGGTCCGGAAACTGCCAAAAAGTATGCAGAAATAATCGGCAAGGCTAAAACAATTATCTGGAACGGCCCGATGGGGCAAATAGAAGAAAAGAAATTCAGGCGCGGCAGTGAGGCGATTTTAAAAGCGATTGTTAAAAGCAAGGCATTTGCGGTAATCGGCGGCGGAGAAACAACATCTCTGCTGCAGCAGACGCGGATAAACGCGGATATCGACGCGGATAGACGCGGATATATCGGCGTAAATCAGCGTACAAATCGGCGTAAATCAGCGATATTCATGTCGACAGGTGGCGGCGCAATGCTGGAATTTTTAGCCGGTAAAAAATTGCCGGGAATAACGGCTTTGGAAAAATAAACATATGAAGAACATTGTAGTAATTTATCATGATGATTTGGACGGATTTGGCGCGGCGTGGGCGGCGTGGAAAAAATTTGGCAATAAGGCCGACTATTTTTCAGCCGATTACGCCGATACGGCGCCGGTGATGGTTAAAGGAAAAGAGCTTTATATGCTTGATTTTGGTTATTCAAAA
>Ga0172372_10007793_pt1 | contig 14315 bp, 12 predicted proteins | sample LakKiv5m_2_FD_114544 | JGI IMG/M metagenome (GOLD analysis project Ga0172372, IMG submission 114544) | Freshwater microbial communities from Kabuno Bay, South-Kivu, Congo - kab_092012_9.5m | ecosystem: Environmental > Aquatic > Freshwater > Lake | place: Democratic Republic of the Congo...
AGGCATCATTCTCACTAGAAAAAACCTCCGGTTTGTCCATGCCTTTAAAGGTGAAGATAAAATTTACGACCATGAACTCGACGGTGCTCCTTGGGAGGAGGCCATCATCATGGCGGCCATGCAAAAAGCCCGTGAGCATTTGGGCTTCACACTTCGCGATGATTTTAGACTGCTCGTCGATTTACCCTATTCTCATGCTGTCATCCAATCCGTGCCCTTCCCGCAGGGACAATTGGCTCAAGTGCTGGAGAACTACTTGGAAGAAGAGCTCCCCTACGACATCGAAGACTTCAAATTCGACTTTCAGGTGCTCGAAACGAAGGGGCAACAAAGCTGTGTCTTAGGGTTTTGGATTCGCGCCGACATCTTGTCCTCTTGGTGCCACTATGCTGATGAATACTCGCTAAACTCGCTGGACATTCAGCCCTGTGAAGCTGCACTTCTGCCCTCATTTAAAAGCAATGAATCCATTTTAAAAATGAGCCCCGACCGCGATGGCAAAATTCGCTACTGCGGCATTCAGATTCAAGAGGGATTGCCTTTGCTGCTGCTAGGCTCAATGAAAGCAACCGAAGACCCCGAGCAAGTCAGCAACATGCTTCGTTTTCAAGGCAGCAATTGGGCTAACTTCAACGCCCTAGAACTGACCGAGTCGCTAAAACCCTTGGCCCCTTGTGCGAAACAACTCGGAATTCCCGACACTAAAATTGTGCCCGACTCGACTTTTGGCGACCCCTTTTGCGAGTATGCGCTAGGCAGGAATTCAGCTCGATTGCTTTTTAACTATCGCAAAGGCGAGTTTGCACAAAAGGGTTTGGAAGAGCGCGTGCTCATGCCTGTAGCCATCCTGATTTTGAGTTTGACCACACTTGTTGGAGTTTTGGCTTGGAAAAATTATCAACTCGCAAAGGTCGAAACCTCTAACCTCACTATTCTTACACGTCAAAAAGAAAAAATCTGGGATCATTTGTTCGAAGGACAAAAGGCTCCCAGCTCACGTATGGAACAACAGATGGAAGCCCTTTATAAAAAAATGACCGGTGGCGAGGAGGGCCCCGGCGAAAGTGAAAACATCTCAAGCCTCCAGTCTCTAGGCTTTCTATTCACCTACATCAAACCTGATGATGAAGTGCTCATCGAGCGTGCTAGCATAGGAAAGTCGATCACTCTTTCGGGCATGTCAAAAGAACAACCACGCATTTATAAACTTGGCGAAGGCTTTAAAAATCAAGATCAATTCAGAGAACCAAACATCACTGCCGATGACAAAATTATAAAAAATGAAGCCGGCCAAGAAGAAACGCTGTATAGTTTCAGATTATCCACTTCACTACTCAAACAGGATGCCAAGTGATGAGTAGCATACAGAGAACTTACAGCCTGCTTTTGGTTTTGCTTTTCATTGCCTTAGGAGCGCTTTGGCACTCCAGCCACAAAGTATCACAATCTAAAGATCTCACCCATCGTTATCGCGAACAGGTCCAAAAGGTGATGGCCATTGGAGAGCTCATTTACAACCATCAAAAAATGATTGAAGCGCAAAACACCGTTATCGATTCCGAGCAAAGGGGCAACCTTGAAATGAGTAAAATATTAGACTTGACCAGAAAACACAAACTCAAAACCCCCGCTACCTCCAAAGAAAGTTTATCGATTAAACGAACCTATCGCGAAAGACTGGTCTCGTTGCAACTCAAAGATGAAAAACTCGAAGACGTTATCTTGTTCATGATCGATATAGAAGCGCTTGGCAATGCCGTGGTCACCAAAATTGACATCGCTCGCAATCCCAAGAACCGCGATGTTTGGAATGCCGACATCATGGTGGCACAGCGCATCAAAAAAGACGACGCCTAACCTATCTACGCCCGAACTTTGGCACAGAAGGATTTCTCAAAAAGAATGGAGTCGGTGGACTTTCACGTTCATCCAACCTACAAACCTTTGCCCCTACGCTGCGATGTCTTTTTAACCCAACGCTTTAGTGGTCGCTCACGTAGTCAATTGCAAAAGTTGTTCCATGAAAAGCGCGTTTTGGTTCAAGATAAAGCTATCTCCGCCAGTTATAAACTACGTGGCAATGAAATCATCAAAGTGATGTTATCCAAAGACATGGTGTACATCGATCCTGAAAAAGTCGATTTGGACGTCATTTACGAAGATGACGCCATGATGGCCATCAATAAAAGACCCGGTTTGATGATGCACCCCGCCGGAGGCATTTTAAGTGGCACCTTGCTCAACGCCATTCACCATCATTTTGAAAAGAAGGGCGAAGACACTCGACCCGGATTATTACAGCGTTTAGACAAAAACACATCAGGACTTTTGATCGTCGCAAAAACCAACGAGGCTCATGCCAAACTACAAGATCAACTGCTCGACCACGACTTAGATAAAATATACCTAGCTCTCTGCAAGGGCCAACCAGAACAGATGAGCGGTTTTATTGAAGCCCCTCTAGACGAGGTCTATCACCCTCTATACAAAAAGATGGGAGTAAGTGAATCTGGCAAATACGCAAAGACTCAATATAAAACTTTGGCCAGTTGGGAAGAGTATTCACTTATAGGTATAAAATTGCATACAGGGCGGCAGCACCAAATTCGCATTCACTTTTCACACATCGGTCATCCACTATTAGGCGACACACTCTACGGGGGCGACGGTGAGTTTCCCAGACAGGCTCTGCACAGTTACTTTCTACGCTTTGAACACCCAGAACATCACACTAGCACCCATCTTTATGCCAATTGCCCTGAAGATTTTCAAGACTGGATTCAATCACAAACCGCAGCCATTTATATCGACGAAGCTGTAGATTTTTCCAATTCACTACGACCTTGGGATCCAATCACATGGTTGGATTCACTTTAACCGTTGATCACTGCAACGACTTAGCCGCTTTCTCAAGCTGAGCATCGACATCCTTAGCGTCCATGATCTCGGGCACGAGCTTCTCAATGATCGTGCCCTCATCGTGACGTTGACTTACAAAATAAGTGGCCCAAAAACAAATGCTCAACAAAATAACCATCATCACCAAATTCCAAAGCAGTCGCAAATGCTCCTTAGCCCAGCGACGAACCTTTCTCATAGGAGTTAACGCAACGCCGTTTTGACTTTCAAGTGTCTCTTCTAAATTTCTAAAATAGCTGGGCATACTGCGAAAGAAACGTGATAACTTGTGAATTAATGAGGCAATTTAGCATAGCGCGCCACTTTTAAAGTAAGACACAACTATGACTCAAGCTTCTTCCCCTCCTGCCGTGATGGGAACTTATGGAAGATTTCCACTACACTTGGTAAGTGGCAAAGGCACTGAAGTCTTTGACAACCAAGGCAAGCGCTATCTCGACTTGTTGGGTGGCATCAGCGTATTGTGTTTGGGGAATGATCATGAAGCGTTGCTTAAAGCACTGACTGACCAAGCGCAAAAAATATGGCACAGCTCAAACTTATATCACATTGAACCGCAACAAAAACTGGCCGAGAAACTCGTTGCAAACTCTTGCATGGATCAAGTCTTTTTTTGCAATTCGGGCACCGAGGCCAATGAAGGAGCCTTGAAATTAGCCCGAATCGCCGCTGAGAAAATCAATGGCAATGCTCGACCAACCTTTGTTGCCATGCATAAATCCTTTCACGGCCGTAGCTTTGGCAGCTTATCGGTGACCGGCCAAGAAACTTATCAGGCCCTCTTTCGCCCCCTATTGCCGCAAGTTCGCTTTGCCGATTTCAATGACATCGCCTCACTTGAAGCCCAGATGGGCCATGATGTCGCAGCCGTTATCATGGAGCCCTTGCAAGCCGAAGGCGGACTCAACTCACCTGAGCCCGGATACTTACAGGCGGTTAGAGCGTGTTGCGACAAACATGGATGTTTGCTCATTTTCGATGAAGTTCAAGTTGGCATGGGCCGCATGGGAGCCCTCTTCGCGCATCAAATCTATGCTGTGCAACCGGATATCATGACCTTGGCAAAAGGCTTGGGTGGCGGATTTCCAATTGGAGCTGTCATGGCAAAATATACTTGCAGTCAATACTTTACTCCCGGCACCCACGCCTCCACCTTCGGCGGCAACCACCTCGCTTGCGCGGTAGCATCCGAAGTGGTCGAGCAACTTTTAAAACCCAACTTTTTGACTCAAGTTAAACAAAGCTCGACTATACTTCAAAATCGAATGCAGACATTGGTTGAGCAGCATGCTTATTTGGAGACATTACGAGGTTCCGGACTATTGCTAGGCATTAAAAGCAAAGAGCCTGTGAGTGCCATCATCAAAGCCTGTATGGATAGAGGTCTGCTCATTGGTTCGGCTGGAGCCAATGTCATTCGCCTTGCCCCGCCGCTCAATCTCAGCAACGAACACCTCCATGAAGGCATGGATCTTTTAAAAGACGCACTGGAGTCGATATCAACATGAGAATGTCAAACTTATTGGGCAAACGCACCAAAGAAGCCCCTAAAGATGCACAAACCATCTCACACCAACTCATTCTGCGTGGTGGATACGCCAGACAAGTCAGCACAGGCCTCTTTTCAATGTTGCCGCTTGGCCTAAGGGTCATTCAGAAAATTGAAGCCATTGTGCGCGACGAGATGAACAAGCTCGGCTCTCAAGAAGTGCTCATGCCGGTGGTCTTGCCTAGGGAACTATGGGAAGAGTCAGGACGCTACGAAACTGTCGGTTCAGAACTGTTGCGCTTTAAAGATCGCAACGACAAAGATTTCGTATTGGGCATGACCCACGAAGAGGCTGTTGTCCATTTGGCGCGCAGCGAAGTATTCAGTTACAAACAATTGCCCTTCACTCTTTATCAAATTCAAACCAAATTCCGAGATGAACCTCGTTCACGCGGCGGTTTAATTCGCGTGCGTGAATTCACGATGAAAGATGCTTACAGCTTTCACGAAACCGACACCTGCCTCAACAACACTTATCATGCCATGCACAATGCTTATGAAGCCATCTTCAAACGCGTTGGCCTGAAAGCCTTCATTTCGGTAGCTTCCGATGCTGGCATGATGGGTGGCGGCATCTCGCATGAATTCATGGCCGTGACTGAAATTGGCGAAGACAGTTTCCTCGTATGCCAACAATGCAATTACAAAGCCAACCGCGAGGTTGCCCGTTGCGCCCACCCCAACTTCAACGACGCTTCTTCGCGCTTGGAAAAAGTTCACACCCCTGCAACCGAGAGTATTGCCGATGTTAGTCAACTCTTAGGCGTAAAACCCTCTCAAACCGCCATGGCTTTCTTTTGTCTCGATGCAAAACAACAACTTGTGCTCGTGATGATTCGCGGCGACCTCGACATCAATGAAGCCAAACTCAAAACCCAACTGGGCATGAAAGAGATCGTCATGGCAGATGAAGCGAGTATCAGTAAACACGGTATGGTTGCTGGTTACGCTTCATGTCTGGGCACAAATAGCAGCCAATACCGTTTGCTCATCGACGAATCGCTTAGAGGCAGGAGCGATCTTGTGGTCGGTGCTAATGAAAAAGATTACCATCTGAAAGGTTTTGATAGCAAACGCGACTTAAAAGACATGAGCTGCACTTGGGTCGATGTCAGCAGTGTTCCAGATGGTTCCACTTGTATCGAATGTGGCGGAACACTCAAACTAGAACGCGGTGTTGAAATTGGCAACATCTTTCAGTTAGGCCGCAAATACTCAGAAAGCATGAAAATGACTTATCTGGATCAAAATGGCAAAGCTCAAATCCCCATCATGGGTTGTTATGGCATTGGCATTGGGCGCTTGATGGCCTGTGTGCTGGAAGAGCATCACGATGACTACGGTCCGATCTGGCCAGAAAGCATTGCCCCTTATCAGGTGCACATCAACGTGCTCGATCCGAAAAAAGACGGCGTGAAAGAGGCTTCAGAACAATTGTACCTTGAATGTTTGAAGGCAGGAATTGAAACGATCCTCGATGATCGCGGCGAAAAAGCTGGCTTTCAATTTTCAGATGCCGACTTAATCGGCGCACCACACCGCATTGTCATATCCCCCAAAACCTTAGCCGATGGCGAAGTCGAGTACCGCACCCGTGCCGATAAAAATTCTGTACGTCTGAACATAGTTGGTCTCATCGAAACGTTGAAGCAAAAACTGATCGGTTGACCCTTTAGGAACCTGTTGAACTCAGGTTCCTGTTGCTTAAAGTTTCGCCAAGATGGCCTGCATGGCCTCCCAAGGAGGATCGGTCTTGAACCAATGAGCATGTTGCAAGGCGGCTTGGCGATAAAACATCTCACGACCCGTGATCACCATTGCTCCAGCCTCTTTGGCTTCTTTTAAAAAAAGGGTCATTTCGGGTGTGTAGACGGTATCGAAAACGACCAAACCACCATGGCTGCCCTCAAATTCCATCGGGCTCAAATGCACCTCTGGACTCATTCCCATACTGGTGCCATTGATGACCACATCGTAGCCATGTGCTGAACGATCATCCCAGTGCAACCATTCACTGCCGTCCAGTTCGGCGACCAATTTTTTGGCTCGCTCTGTACTGCGATTGCAAATGGTGACACGCCATCCCACTTGATGCATGCCATGCGCCAAAGCACGTGCCACGCCACCAGCTCCTAACATCAACACCCTTGGCTGCATGGCTTCCGGCAAGAAACACAACACCGCTTCAATCGCAGCCTCAATATCGGTATTTTTAACCGCCCACGTCTCATCATGACGAATCAAGGTGTTGGCCGCTCCAATTTTTTTAATTGGGTCAGCCGCATCACACCACCTCATCAAACTCTCCTTGTGTGGAACGGTGACGCTCACCCCTTTTAAATCGAGCAGTGCTGCAATTTGCATGAACGCATCCACATCATCTACTTTAATACGAGCGTACATCGCATTGAGCTTTTCATGACCATAGTGAGTGTTGTGCAATGCCGGCGATAAACTATGTCCAATGGGGTTGCCTATCACCGCAAATAGCTGAGTTTGCAGATTCGCCTCTGGCAATCGATACAATTGCGCTAACACTTTTGCGTTAAGCTGTCCTGGAGCCGTTGCAGGCGCATCGGAACAACTCGCATAGGTCCAAGGCATGCCCAATTTAAAAGGCAACAAGCGCGATGGTTCACCATACTCGCCCATGGCAATGGCAATTAGAGGACACGGTAATTTTTCCTTGTAAAGTTCCAACACTCTGAGCAACTCACGAGTGCTCGATATGGCAAAAGCTAACTTGATCACATCTGGCTTGGCTGATTGCATCGCAATCAACAACTCTTCTAAATTTTCAGGCAAACTCTCAAAATTGTGGAAGCTCAACAGCTTTTTTGCTTGCTTGAGTTCAATCTTTCTATGCAACTCAGACTGCAACTCTATATCGACATAACTCGCCCCCAATTCATCGCCCCTTTGCAAAAGCACGAGTCGCTCTTGTTCATTGCCTTTAAAATTCCCGTTCTCAGCAGCATAGCGAACGGTCCAAATAAAAGGGATTTTTCCGAGTTTTAAATTTTTAGCTAAAACCTCAATTCTCGGGTCATTAGGTTGCTCCAATAGGTCCACTCTCAATTCAACCATGCTGTAACAACGCCGATCAGCTTCAAGCTGATCAATCCACGCTTCGATCGTCGAACCTGATAAACTTAGACAAATTTCAGCCATGTTGCTGTCTTAACACATTATTCCAAAAAAGTAAGGACCATTCCAACGCCACAAAAAGAGGCACTAGCCCTACTTTATAACTCATTTTTAACCTTGGAAACATCGACTCAATCACCAAATGATTCATCAACCCATAGACAAAAACCAACCCCAACAGCGACGTGCCACTCACCCAAAGCATCGACAGATGCGATAGCGTTCCGTGCAATCCTAACGTCACCAGAAAATAAAAAAACATCAAGGGCTTCACCTTCTTTTCTTTTGGCTCTTCCAACATGCCATAATACAAATGCAACAACCCTAGACCCGTTAAAGCCCCGATGGCAAATCGGGCTGTGCCCCCCGTTAAAAAAGGGTTTGTTGTAGCTTTTTGAATCCACACCTGAAACACCGATAATGAAAGCAAGCCCGCGCCTAAAACTAAACTGTGCAAGGGTCGCAAATTCGGCCGCCAATAGCCTCGGTAACGAAGCACCCACCCCAATAGGAAAAAAATCAAAAAACCACTGTAAATGCCACTGCAACGATGGCAAAGCAACGAATGCAATTCATGGCCGAAATCAAAACTTCGCTCATGACGAAGATGACAAAACGTCCTTAAACCTCGATTTGTAAACCATTCCCACATGCACGGATTCTAAAAACGTAGGATGCCGTCACAAGACGCAAACACAGCATTGTTTTATCATGAAAAATGGGTCGCCGTTTGAAGTTCAACCGGAACCGCTGACGCTGGGATGTGACGGACATCGAGGCTTGTCGTATCAATCTCGGCAAATTGCCGTTCAGCACCATTTTCCCTCTCGTAGTGAACGTAAAGCATTTGCGGCTGAACTCTGCCCAATCCCAACTCGATAACATGACCAAAAACCAATTCAATACCCTCAGCATCGACCAAACTCATTTTATTTGCATCAACACGTTTTAGAAAAACCTTATTCCCAATTACACTTTGGACACTTGGCCTATTCTTGACATGAGTCAATCTGCGAATTTTTCTCAAATGGGAATAGAACAGCCACCCCAATAAAATAAAAGGCAATAATCTAATTAAGAATTTCAAATTTTTCTTTTGTAAACTTCACTTGAGGTTAACATAAAAATCTTTTTAGAAAGTCGTCAATGGATCATGAAATGACCCCACACGGGCGTTGCTCGAAATGGAATGTTTATTTTCAACACAAAGTCACGACGTCACAAAGTTACACCAAAGTGCTAGCGAGCCAAACGCTTTATTCCGTCTTTCATGAGACGTGTTTCGAAATTTAAAATAAAGCCCAATCGTCTATTTAAAAGCATTATGCTACTTAGTCGTTGAGCATTCCAAACTGGATGTTGTCCAGATACAACCTTAATTACACAGATCAGAGTGTTCTCGACAATAACCGTTTCGTAAACTTTTTCCAACAAACCCAGTTTCAAGCTTTGGTGAACCTTTGTGACTTTGTGCTGAAAATAAACATTTCAGCAGGATCGGTCCCATCAATGCCCAACCATCCATTGAAATTCAAAGTTTTACAGAACGTGTTCTAAAGCATTCCAGAAGCTCTCTACTTCATTTATTTTTTAACACCCATGTTAGAAAGTTCATCTTAAAAGTCAGAAACGGCGACTCATATACCTAAGTATTTAAAATTGAGCATGTTAAATTAGAGCAAACCCCAATGACCACAAAAGTCATTTCTTCTCAAAACGATGGGATCGTCAAACAATTTCCAAAAAATATTTTATTTTTATGGTTTAATCCGTTAGCTTTCTTGCTTTCACGTTAATTGATCGATATACTAAATGCAATTGTTTCACCTCAAAAGCAACATTCAAACTTGATGATCGGACCATTTTTATACGTTAAGATTCCCTCATGCCTAACGGTAGTGCTCCTTTTTTTATTGATCACGTCGGGTTTCTCAGAGCAAAATAAATTAAATGTCACTTCAAAAAGTAAGGGTGAAAAAATTTATAAAGAACTTTGCATCGAATGTCATGGGGATCAAGGGCAAGGGGTTAAAGATAAATGCGATGACCCTTTGTATGGAAACCGCACTTTGGAATCTCTGACAAAGCGTATTGAGCGGACAATGCCTGAAGATAATGAAGAGGCTTGCGTTGGTCCAGACGCAATGGCTGTTGCTGATTATATCTATGACGCTTTTTATTCGCCAAAGGCACACTCCCATCTATTAGCTCATATCAAGCCGAAACTGCAAAGATTAACCGTCTCTCAATATAAACGGACTGTCACCGATTTAATCACCTCTTTTAGACAAAATTATCGCAATTCTTATCGTAAAGAAAATTGGGTGACGGTGACGTATGGAGGACGACATCCAACTGAAATGAAAGATGAAAAGAAAATCTGGGTCAAGCACAACGAGAATGCTTCCACCATTGAAAAGCAATTCTCAGATAAATCACCTTATGACGATTTAGATAGAACAGAAAATATCGATATAACTTATCAAGGTTCAATTATTGCCGAAAAGACCGGCTGGCATGAATTCTTTGTCCGTTCTCAAAACGGTTTCTCTTTTTGGATCAACGAACCTCACTGGAAAGCGACAGCGCAAATCGATGGGTCGGTTGTTTCTGGAAAAGATATCAGAGAACTCAGTTACAGAGCATACTTGATGCAAGGCTGGGCCTATCCAATCAAATTAAAATGGAAAATCTCCGGCAAAGAAAGTCAAGCCTCTATGCAGCTACTATGGAAAGCTCCGGATGACATAAAAGAACTTATCCCAACTAGGGTGCTCAACCCTGTATTTGGTCCAAAAGTTGCTGTTGTTTCAACCGTATTTCCACCTGATGATGCCAGTCGAGGTTATGAAATGGGACTGTCTATTTCAAAACCATGGCAAGAGTCCATTGTTAAGGCTGCCACCGAAGCCTCCGGTTTGATTACAAGTGATCTAGACGCCCTTGCGTCTACCAATCCCACCGACAAGGAGCGCGATATAAAAATCAAACTTTTTTGCGAAAAGTTTGTCGAACGGGCGTTGCGCAAACCCTTAAATGAAGAACTAAAGAAATATTATATCGAGGACATTTTTAAGGGTCTTAAAGATGTCGATTTAGCGACAAAACGCGTCGTGCTGCTCACACTATGCAGCGCTGAATTTTTATACCCCGAGGTTGGAAAAGACAAACCTAACGACTATGACATTGCCTCGCGTTTGGCATTGACCTTGTGGGATTCCCTTCCAGATGAAAAGCTTATAGAAGAAGCAAAGCAAGGAAAACTCACTAAAATTGAATCGATTGAAAAACAAGCTGCAAGAATGATTCAAGATAGGCGTGCTCAAATAAAACTATCTGGATTTTTTGATCATTGGTTGGAGTTAGATCGAGCGAAAAAAGTGACCAAAGACGAAAGCGTTTTTCCTGAATTCAATCCACAATTGCTTTCGGATTTAAGAGTCTCACTTGAAATGTTTTTAAAACATGTGGTATGGTCAGATACATCAGACTATCGTGAATTACTCACGGCAGACTATCTCTACTTAAACGACCGTTTAAAGAAACTGTATGATGGACAAGAAGAAATAAACCTGCCTTCACAAGGAGATTTCAAAGCCGTCAAAGTAGGTGATAGAAGAAGTGGTGTCATCACCCATCCCTATTTATTAACGGCTTTTGCTTACCATAATAGCACCTCCCCCATCCACAGAGGTGTTTTTTTGACTCGCAATATTGTAGGTCGTCAACTGAATCCTCCTCCTAAAGCTATTTCATTTTCAAATGTTAAATTTGAACCAAACTTGACCATGCGCGAAAAAGTAACTCATTTTACAAAAGACAATACCTGTATGTCTTGTCATGCGCTCATCAATCCATTGGGTTTTAGTTTAGAACATTTTGATGGCATTGGCCGTTGGAGAGAAAAAGATAAAAATAAACCCATCAATGCCAGCGATGATTTCACGGACGATCATGGCAGCAAAATGAAACTCAATGGAGCTGGTGACGTCGCCAAGTTTGCCATTCAGTCTCAGGCTGCGCAACGCACCTTTATTCAACAGCTTTTTAATCACCTTGTTAAACAAGATGTTTCAGCTTTTGGTTTAGGCGTTTTGGATGATCTGGAAAAATCATTTAAACAAAATAACTACAATATTAAGTCTTTAATGATCAAAATAGCAACTTTGGTTGCAGCAAGTGGGCAAGAACAATCTTTTAATACAGTAACAGGTAAATAAGGCATGCAATATTTACAAAAACGAAGAGAATTATTAAGGGATCTAGGTATTGGACTTAGTGCCGCGCCTTTTTGTATGGGACTTCCTTCATTAACAGGAGCCGATTTAAGCAAAACTCCAAAGCGTTTGATCATCATGTTCTCACCCAATGGCACCATTCCTGATGCATTCTGGCCTGATGAAGCTGGTCCTTTAAAAGCATTCAAGCCCATCTTGCAACCTCTAGAGTCGATGAGGACACGAACGAATGTCTTGAATGGGGTTTACAATCTCGTCCGTGGTGATGGCGATAACCATATGCGTGGCATGAGTTGCTTGCTTACAGGCACAGAACTTTTCCCCGGAAATATTCAAGGAGGCTCACACACCCCTGCTGGATGGGCAAAAGGGATTTCAATCGATCAAGAGATCAAGAATTTTTTTCAATCGAAAGATGACTCTCGCACAAGATTTGGCAGCCTCGAGTTTGGCATAGCTGTTCCCAACCGCGCTGATCCGTGGACACGCATGAGTTATGCCGGTGCTAATAAACCCATGGTTCCCATTGATGATCCTAATCAAATGCTCGATAAGCTCTATGGTGCAACAAAAGATAAAGAGTCTTTATTGAGCATCGTAGATGGTGTTCGAGCCGATCTGCGTCGTGTAGCTTCGCGTTTAAGCCAAGAGGACCGCCACATGCTTGAAGAGCATATGAGCCTAGTTGCAGAAATGGAGAGCGATCTTAAGCAGATCCATTCTCATCAAACATTGAATCATCCTGTGCCTAAGATAGACTCAAATATTGATTTGGCGAACGATAACACGCCGAACATCAGTCGTATGCAAATTGATTTATTAGTCAATAGTTTTGCCAACAACCTTGCTAGAGTAGCTACGTTACAATACATGAACTCTGTCGGACAAGCAAAAATGAGTTGGTTGGATATTAAAGACGGACACCACTCTCTCTCGCATGAACCTGATGATAACAAAGAGGCCAAAGCGAAACTCATTAAAATAAATACATGGTTTGCCGGAGAACTAGCTTATCTCGCCAAGCAACTGGCCAACACACCTGAACCAGGTGGAGTGGGCGGCAACATGCTAGACAATACCTTGATCGTATGGACCAACGAACTGGGTAAAGGCAACAGTCATACCCTCGACAATATCCCCGTAGTCACAATGGGTGGAGAGAACTTGGGCATGAAAAATGGTCAATCTCTGAAATTCCAAAAAACTGCACACAATAAGCTGCATTTAGCCATCGCAAAAATGATGGGGCATGAGCTTCACTCATTTGGACTGGATAGTTTATGTGAAGGCGGCGCCTTAAGCTTGATCTAAAGTCATCAAATCTATTCTTTTATCGTTATTATCTGGTGGATTCTCGCAGACTTGTATTGAATTCTCCATCATTATCGTTACTAAAACAGTTCCACATCTCTTTATGCCCTCATTCTTTATGATTAAACCTAGCTCTTTTCTTTTCGTGATGATATTTTTTAAGGCCACGCTGTGCCACTCAGATGCTTTGCCTGAAACACCTTTCAAAAATATTTTCTTCCAAGATGATTTTTCAGATTCAAAGTTAAAAAAAGCGTGGGGCTCTTGGAAAAGTGAATCCTTGATACGAGATGGTGTTTTGGTAGGCATCACTCCAAAAGATGCTGACCATCCTTCTGTCAATACCATTAAATACCCTCCCTTGAGCAATCTAGAGGTTGATCTCAACTTTAAATTTTCTGGTTCAAAACGTTTTCTTGTCATGTTTAGAGACTTAGACTTCAAGGGTTCTCATGCTGGACATATTTGTCATGTGGAAATCAGTCCTAACCAAATAGTTATTCACGACGGCAAAATGGGGATCTTTGAAAATGCCATTTACGAGAGTAGAAAAGCAGGGAAAAGCCTCGATGAGAAGACGAAAGCTCTCTTAGAAACAAAGGTGAAAAGATCAAAGTTTTCCTTCGATCCTGAAAAGTGGCATAATCTCGTGATTAGAATCCAAGAAAATACTTTAAAAGTATGGATCGATAAAGAGTTTGCGACTAGCTTAGAGTCGGACGGAATAGGGCATACGACAAAATCTAATATGAACATTACCACGGTTGATCGCGAAGTGCATTACGACAATTTTTTTATCAGAACACCTTAATCATATAGGAAGCTCCAAAAACTGCCTCGACTTGCCAATCAGAGCAAAATTATCGGAACCATGATGAGGAGAAGACGTTAATCAAGAGGCTGCGACGGTAGCCTCGACCAAATGATAGGCTCCGTCTTCAGAGGCTTTTAGGAACTCGTTTGACCGCAGGAAGCGATACTTTTTTCGTTTCCTGCTGGTCTTCATCTGAATGGTCTGATTGATGGGGGCATTCAAGTATACCCCCCTATCAATCCTCCCGCCAAAATTTATTTCGTGCGGGAGGAAATCCAGGAATTCAATCCATTCTTCATCGGCAAACCAACATTTTTTATCTGCCAGTTGAGAGGGC
>Ga0172372_10007796_pt1 | contig 14310 bp, 20 predicted proteins | sample LakKiv5m_2_FD_114544 | JGI IMG/M metagenome (GOLD analysis project Ga0172372, IMG submission 114544) | Freshwater microbial communities from Kabuno Bay, South-Kivu, Congo - kab_092012_9.5m | ecosystem: Environmental > Aquatic > Freshwater > Lake | place: Democratic Republic of the Congo...
GACTGAGCCACTTCAATTTGATCCACTACACTGACATGATTCATAGTTATACCTTGATAAATACACAATGCGTTTCGAAGAATTCACATCGCCCAAGGCCATACATCTTACCCGTTTGGGACGATTTCATCGCGGCACTGATGAATTGGCCAAATATGTGCCCGAAAGACTCACACATCAGTTTGCTCTACATCCTGAAAAATGGCAATCAACATTTTTTAGCCTTACCAACAAAGATCCGCGTAAACTGAAGTTTTATGGACCCCAGAAGATTGATATTGTGTCTGGAACACTGGTAGGCGACATGGCCATTGCCAACAAGTTTTACCGAGCCCGAACTGCAGAAGAACGGGAACACCTGGCTCAACAATACAAGGACTCGCTGCGGCCTTGGCCAGTAGATGTAGGCCAATATCGCATGCCGGAACTGTTGATCCCACGCTGATCACGGTTTGATTCCAAATTGTTTTTGAATTTTGTGGGCATACATCTTGCCCCACCCTTGTTGATCTTCCCAATCCTCGCTGCGACAAATGTCGATACACTCTTTAAGAATCAACAGGGCGAACTTTTCTGCGTTCAACTCGCTGGATCCAAAATCGCCTTCTGGAGCATAGGGATCGACCAGTTCCATCGCCTGTTCAGCAAGTTCTCGAATTCGTTTGTTCATCTCTTACTCCGTTTTTTCAGCGTATGCGTGTATTATAACGAAATTCGGATTAATTGTCAACCGATTTTTCTCAGTTGTTTCAGCTGCCAAAATTGTCGCCATTTAACTGCTTGAGGGGTTCGGTGGAGACTTTTATGCCCAGTAATAAAACGACCGTCAACAAGTCTACCAAAAGGGCGGGGGCGCGGCATGCCTCGCAGCAATCGCTCTGACACTTTTTCATAAGGAGTCAACTTGATCATTGTTACACCTTTTGCATTACAATAAAGTAATTATATAAAATATTCGAATATTTGTCAATCTTTGTGAATCTGCGCTACTTCTTTACGCAATTGTTCTATTTCCTGTGCTGCTTCTTCCAATAAGTCCGCAATACGGTCTGGTCTGCCTTCCTGTACACTTTTTCGGTCAGGAATTTGTCTACGTATTTCTGCTCTTTTTCTAAGCCTATAAACTAAATCTTGTTCGTTCATGATATGTCTTCTTTAAGATATTTCCAACCCGTAAACTGTTCCCACTCCTGTTGCAAGCTGTCAATTTTTCGTTTCATTTCTTGTTGAACATGACTGCGCCATTCTGTTACTATCAATCTTGTTTTTTCCGAATTGACCACATCGGCTGCAAAGCCTGTAATAGTGCCATATGTAACTGCTTTAAGAATCCAGTCTTTATCTACTACCATGCTTTTGCTATAATCGAAATGCCAACCATCTTGTCCATCTATCTTGGCATTTAATTCATGTTTACGAGTAAAACTATTTGGTCCACCTAAACAACTTAGTACAGTATATGAATCACCTTTTACATCAACCACAAGAAAGTAAGGGCAAAACCGTTCTTGCCAATAATCTCCGGGTTTTGGATTATCCACTGCTTGTTGATTTTGTTCTGTGTTCATTTTTCGACTTCCCATGCCCAATTTACTACAATCCAATCATCTAAACAATCTTCAAAGTTATACTTACTGTCTACGTGCAATTTTCCAAATCGTTTGCACATTTGATCATACCAATAAGGCCAATACTGTCGACGAATGTCTGATTCGGACACTGTAATTACTAAATTTTCACCAAACAAAGATTCTGGACAATATTCATTATAACTGTAAAATCTCATATATTATAAAGGTTTACCACAATGTGGGCAAGTTTTTTTGTGTTCGACTTTGGCCGATTTAAGGCTTTTTCTTATGTCTTTGATATCACTTAACAAGTCTTTTAATAAAGTTTTATCTCGATCTTTTTTATCTTTCTTTAATTCATCTTTGATTTTTTCTCTTGTTCGATCTACACGTTTTTCGAACACATCTAAAAAGTTTGGTATGGATGATTTTGACATAGTCAAATTATATCAAAATATATACACGAAGTCAAGACTTTTTGATTAGATTGTCTCGAAATATCTCCCAAGCACGGTGCCAGTCCCATTTATGACTGGCTTGATATACTTGTGTTCTATCCAACCCAAGACATTGATCCACCGCTTGATACAGATTATGATCCAAATAACCAGTAATACCCTGTTCCACAACTTGGTTGGGCCCAGTAACAGGAAATGCTGCGACAGGAGTTCCACAAGCCATGGATTCGATCATTACAATACCAAATGTGTCCCAATGACTGGGGAATACAAACACATCAGCATTAGCGTATTCTCTTGCCAAGTCTCGACCTGTTAAAAACCCACGAAATTCTATATTGGAATATTGTTCTTTTAATTTAGACAACATTGGGCCATCGCCTACTATGATTTTACGACTGTTGGGATATTTTAAATCGCAAAATGCTTGAAGATTTTTTTCTGGACTTACTCTGCCCACATATAACAAAGTGATTTCGGGATCACGTAAAGATCTACGCAAGTCGGGATTGAATATGTTTCTATCCACTCCGCGAGTCCATGGTATGACATCACCCCGTATACCATGTTGTTGTAGGGTATCGATCATAGCAGATGTAGTGGTCAACACACGACCACTGTGACGATGAAACCAACGTATATACCACCAACTCCACGATTCTGGAATCCATAACAGTTTTTTCAAGGCTTCGGCAAAGTTGGTATGATAACTGGTATTATATCTCCATTTGCGTCGATCACACAACATTCTTGTGGCCAGGCCCACGGGCCCTTCTGTGGCAATGTGTATATAGTCGGGGTTGATGTCATCTATTATGTCACTGATACCCCAAGGCCAACTCAAATCCACAGCATCATAGCCAGGTGCCGGCATGCTGGGGAAATTGTCAGGGTCAACAAAACAAATTTGATATCCGTCTTGTTGAGCGTGTTCAGCAATGTTACGATAAGTTGTGACCACACCGTTGATTTGGTCAGGAGTATTGTCAGTTGCTATTAATATTTTTTTTAGGCTCACAGCGTCCCTCCACACGAAAATTACGAAACTTCAATTGATATGTCATACTATCAAGTGCCTGTTGACAGATCGCCAGACTGGGCAGAGTCAGCTCTACTCTTCCGGGAATGTCTTCGGGATTGTATATGTTCAAGGCTAATAATATTAGCAGATACATCATCGCTCTCCTTGGTCCAAGTTATGATTTCCCAACGCCCATCCCAATGCTCAACTAATGCAGTGCAACTTTCTTGCCAATCACCATCATTCATGTAGACAATGCCATCAATGTTTTTAATTTCTGCTTTGTGTATATGTCCACAAATTATACCATCATACCCTTTTTTACGACAATATCCTGCAAGATTTTGTTCGAATTTAAACATGAAATCCACTGCACGTTTGACTCGTTGTTTAAGATATAAACTCAAACTCCAATAACCAAATCCCATTTTGCGTCTTAACCAATTTAATTTGGTATTAAGTCTCAATAATACATCATATGCTTGATCCCCTAAAAAGCTCATCCATGGAGCCAATCTTGTAATGCCGTCAAAAAGATCTCCGTGAACAACAAGATAATGACAACCGTCAATTCCCACATGTTCAAATTGATTGTAGATTTCTATCATGCCAAAATTCAATCCCAATGGTATCATGGGTCTTAGAAATTCATCGTGGTTGCCTGCTATGTAAATCACTCGTGTACCGCGTTTGGCATGACCCAATACACGACGAACTACATTGGTATGACTTTGTTTCCACCTCCATTTGCCTCGCCGAATTTTCCATCCGTCGATGATGTCGCCCACCAGGTATAATGTATCGCAACTGTGATGTTTTAAAAAATTGTTGAGTTGTTCAGCTTTACAATCCCGAGATCCCAAATGAATATCGCTTACAAAAATTGTTCTATATGTTTTTTTCATTGCGTGATCCCTTAAAAGATAAAGGGGTCTTTCGACCCCAATATGCTGGTTACGGGCATCCAGCACTACCCTATTTTGTAGTCGATTTTACTGCTTAATTTGACTCCAAACTCGCTGCCTGATCTGATCTTGTAGATCTTTTGGTAAGTGAACATAATCTAATTCTTCGCTCATTTTAGCACCATTACGAAATGCCCAATCAAAAAACTTAATTGCTTCCAGACTGGCTTTCTTATCTTTAGGATCTTTATACATAATAATGAAACTGGCAGTTGAGATAGGCCAAGTGTTTTTGCCAGACTGGTCAACAATGCTTAATCCCATACCTGAAACGCTGAACCAATCGGCACCAGCAGCCGCGGCTGCGAATGTAGCGTCATCCGGATCGACAAAAACGCCGTCCTTATTCTGTAACTGCATATAGATCATATTGTTTTTCTTAACATAGGCATATTCTACATAGCCTATAGAACCCTTTACACGACGTACATTAGCAGCTACACCTTCATTACCTTTTCCGCCCACTGAACTGGCAGCGGGCCATTTTACAGCCGCACCCCTGCCAACACGATCAGCCCACTCTTTACTGACCACAGTTAAGTAATCAGTAAAGTTAAATGTAGTACCTGATCCATCGGCACGATGAACAATGGTAATTAACATATCAGGTAAACGTTTGCCTGGATTCAGTGCTGCTAGTTTGGGATCATTCCATTTAGTAATCGTACCCATAAAAACTTCAGCAAGTACTGATCCAGTGATGCGTAGTTCTCCGGGCTTGAATCCGTCTAGATTGACGATGGGCACAGTGCCGCCGATAATTGCAGGAAACTGTATTTGCCCTCGCTTATCTAAATCATCTCCTTTGACTGGAGCATCAGTTGCACCAAAAACCACAGTGTCTGCATTAATTTGACGTATACCGCCCGAGCTACCAATACTTTGATAATTTAATCCCACTCCACTTTGTTTATAGTAAGCTTCTGCCCATTTAGCGTAAATTGGGTAAGGAAAAGTAGCACCAGCACCTGTGATCTGTGCTTGTGCCGATACAGCAAACATACCAGCAGCAAGTAACGTTAAAAATCTTTTCATTTTTCTTCCTTATATGTGTTTAGAATAAGGGACCGAAGCCCCTTATATGTTATACGCCTATTAATCCGCCGTCAACTCTTGTAATAACAATTGTTGCCGAACGCGGACGCCCTGTAACACCGTAGCCTTCGTTACCTGGCCACTGACTTTGTGGAGCAGTTCCAGTCCAAAATGCTGCGGTAGTATCTTCACCTGGATGTTGAACATTGACAAATATAGCTCGACCATCTGCAGATTCTGCAATACCTGTGATTTCGCAACCTGCTGGACCAGTTAAGAATCTACGTAGTCGAGTTTCACCTAGTTCAGCACCAACAAATGTTGCTTGAGTTGAAGCAGTACCACCCAAATCCTGTGTGATAGTCATTGCTTTTCCATCACCAACCTTACCAGGAATAGCCACTAACAGTTGATTATGTACTTCATCGGTATAAGCACCATCGTCTGTTTGAATCCAGCACAAACCAGTGGCCTTGCTGAACCATAAACCATCGGGACTACTAAATGAATTCTTGGCAGTTAGTTTAGAAATATTGCTCATAGCATTATCTTCTTCGGAGCCAAACAAGAAAATATCCCACTGGAAAGTAAGACCAGTAGTGCCTTCACGCCAGCGAATAATATGTCCATTGGGATTGCCTGAACCTTTCCGACCATCTGGATCATTGTAGGTTCTTGGATTGGCAGCATCAGTGGTGCCTGGTTTACGATTTGTTGAGTTGTTGTTGGTTAGAGCAAAATAAATCTCACCATTGGCAGGATTTACAGCACCCCACTCTGGACGATCCATTTTTGTAGCACCCACAGCATCTGCGGCTAAACGTGTGAATACATAGATTTCAGCCTGATTGGCAAAAGCAAATGTGGCATAACCTGAAATAGCAGGATTAGAAATAGATAATTCTAACCATTGACCATTGCCATCACTGTTAAACTTAGCCACATATAGTTTGCCTTCGTTTAGATATTTGTCGCCGGCTGTTAAGCCACCGTTGGCATCTGCTGGATTCCATGCTTGAGCACTAACCCATTTGTAAATGTACTCATTGCGACTATCACAGCCCATATAAAATGTTACAGGCTTACCTGCTTCCAATTTACCATATACAGCGGCTTCATGAGCAGTTCTACCCATTGATACACGTTTTACTGGTTGACTGTTTGGTACAGTGGGATCAATTTCCACTATATAACCAAATGTGTGTGGTTCATTACGGAAATCATCTTGTGCAGTAGCACCTTTGATGCTAACATCCCAACGACTAAATCTGCTGTCAGTATCGGGCAAATCAACTACAGTATGCCAACCCTGTGTATTCGAAGTGGTTGCTGTGGCTGCTGTAGCGGCATTGCGAACACCATAACGAGCACGACTTTGACTCATTTTTGCGTCGGGTGCTGTACTGCCTTTAGGCATGGCAAAATATGTGGCCCAGTTCTCTTCACAGGTTAGAAATGTGCCCCACGGAGTAATACCAGTACCGCAATTGTTTAGTGTGCCGCGGCCGGTAGCACCAGTTGTGTCGTATTTGGTTGCTAACAAAGCACGAATATTGGCAAGGTCAGCAGCGGGCCCAGCAATCTTTGCGACTGTTTGAGTAGTAATACGACGATTAAAAGCACTGTCTAGTTTATAAGTCCAGCTGGTGCTAGTCTTATTAATTTCAACCACGCTGACACCATGATGATTCATTTCTTTCAATGCTTCTAGACCTGGGCGTGTGCCTAAATCCCAAGCACCGAATTGATCATACTTCTTACCATTTACACCATTGCTGGTCTGGCCATTAGGATGGAAGAAATGAGCATCTGCTGAACTTTCGTGATTCATTACTAATAAAGCACGATCAGTTACTGACTTAGACAATTTGCCTGAGGCATCTAAGTGAAATAGTTCAACTCCGTCATGATGATCGCCCACACGCTTTGACCAATCATCTAGTTCTGTGCCTTTGTTTGAGTATGCGGCTACGGTGCTGTCTAATCTATCACCAGTGGCATGAATCACGCTGAATTTGTACCCTGGTGGTAGAGTGATTTTATCTAAGATATTTTTTGGTACTGCTTCGAAATTAAGTGCGGTTAATGGAGTGGAACCTGATGTGCTAACTAAATCATCGCTGCCACAACCTGCCAGGCTTACACCTGCTGCCGCCGTTAAAAACGCCGAACTTCCTTTTAAGAAACCTCGGCGTGTGGGATTATCTAACATGTCTTTTAACACATCAGAAATGTGTTGATTGTTAGAGTTATTTTCTGTCATATACTTCTCCTTAGTGTATATAAATATTTAAACACAATATTGTTACATTTTTATTACAATTTTGTATTTTGGTAAATAAAATAAAGGACAACAAATGAAAACATTTCTAATAGCAGCAATTTTATCTATTTCAACCTCAGTATTTGCACAAAAAATGCCGCAGGGAGTAACTTACCCTGCACAAATACTAAACGTCACAGATGGTGACACGGTTGTTATATCAGCACCTTTTTTGCCTGCACCTTTAAAGCCTCGGTTAGCTGTTAGAATTTTTGGTGTAGATACTCCAGAAAAAGGCCATCGAGCTAAATGCCCCAGTGAAGCACAACGTGGCGAAGCAGCAACTCAATACACAAAAAAACTAATCGCGCAGGGACAACAATATCAAGTAGTGCTGTATAGGTGGGACAAATTTGGTGGTCGTGTTTTAGGTGATATTATTGTCAATGGTCAAAGTGTTCGACAGGGGTTGATTGCTAATGGTTTAGCCAGAGAGTATTATGGTGAAGCCAAGACCAGCTGGTGTTAAATACATATATTATTATAGGAGCCACTCATGAAAAGATTTCTAGTGGCGTCATTATTCTGCGCAAGCACTATAGTCAACGCTCAATCAAATACGCAATTCGTAACAGTTAACAAACCAGTAATTTGCGGACCTTTAGACATAATGCTAAAAGGCCTTGCTGATAAAGACATAGATGAAAAGCCAATTTGGACTGGTCGACGTGATGATCAAAAAACTGAGTTTTTTATCTTTTTAAATTTCGAAACTAGTGCATTTACAATTATTGAAGCTGGAAAAGAAATTGCTTGTATTATAGGTTTAGGCGGAATATCGAATTTTTTTCAACCACCTACTGATAAAAAATCTAAGCTTAATGTTCTATTAAATTAATAGGCTGCAAGCAGCCTATTAATTTTACTCAGACACAATTTCTGCACTTACCGGATTGTAATCAGACACGAAATTGATCCAATTATTAGCATCATTAATAGTAGTCCACTCTCTATGAATCACTAATCCTTCCGTGGCAGATGATTGTGTAAAATTTCCATCTGTTGCACCTTGATTTTTTAAAATGTCTATTTGTTGGTGTAAAAATCTTTTACCTTCTAAGGTTGGAGTACCGTATGCCCAAACCACCTGTGTAGTAACAGTCATGTTGTGATCCTCTAAACGTTAGTAATATTTATTTTTATATTAACATAATAGGGATTAATAATGTTAATTACTCATAACACGACTAACTGCAGTCATTACAGCAGCGATACGGCCAATGTCTCTTAGTTGCTCCACACTATAACCTTCTTTCTTCAAGGTATCATAGTGGGCTCGAACGCAAAAATGGCACTTGCCCACAATACTAGCAGCAAGACTATATGCTTCAAATCTTGCCTTAGTAGTTCCGCCATGTGTGGCAATAGCATTCATACGTAGTTGAGCGGGCAAACCTGATAATTGTTCGTCCGCAGCCATTTCAACATAAGGGTACCAGACATTGTTCATGGCCATAAGTGATGCTGCGGTAATAGCAGCATTAACTTCTGCCTGGCTCGAACCAGCTATTTGACCACTGATCCATGTCCATAATTTACTATTACCCGTAGCAAAGGATGCGGCCAATGCCACACATTGTGCTTCCTCGGGATCTAATGTGCTACGTTTAATAACTGCGTCCAGATTAAGTCTGGTATCTTTAGCATAATCTGGCAGTCCTTCTTTTAATTGATCAACCCAGTTCATATTTTTCCTTTTTTATTTTGCTGCAAGCACGATTTTACAAATGTGTTCCAGTCGTTCCATATGCTCAAATGCACGCCATGGACTTGTATCTACAGCAATTGCACCATGTCGATCCATTCCAATAATGTTATACTTAACACTACCGTCTTGCCCTACTCCCAAACTTTCAATACAAGCATCTGCCAGTTCTTGAGTAATAGGCGGAATCATTGGCACGGTTGGGCCCACTGTGGTGTATCTACTTAGCTCAGGAAATTCATCTGCTAGTTTTTGAAGATTGATTCCTTTGTACATGGCAGCATTAATGTATGTGGGATGCATATGTAAAACCACACGAACTTCAGTGTTGATTCTACGTTGCACTCCCCAATGCATAGGAATTTCACCACTGGGTTGAAGGTTGGCACTGATATCAGTATAAGGAGCTACAGTCCAAGAGTCTACCATGAACGGTGGTGCTGCACTGGTAGTGGTTTGCAACTGTATTTTCTTGAACATTTCAGGCTGTAGATTTTGTTTTCTTACACCCCGGGGAGTGATATGAAAATGATCTACTGCCCGATATCGAACACTGGCATTGCCATCACGAGTGGTTACCCACCCACGACGATAACCTTCTCGAAAAATTTCCCCAATGGTTTCTAACATATCAATCCTTACACTTTAAGCGTATCGCCGCCTACTGCACGATTGCAAGCACAGAGTTCGCCAGTCTGCAGACTGTCAAGAACACGCAAAGTTTCTTCGGGGCTACGACCTACATTAAGATTATTAACAGTGACATGTTGAATAACGTTGTCTGGATCTACAATAAAGGTAGCACGAAGCGCAGCACCTGCTGGGCTAAAGAATACACCAAGTTGTTCAACAAGACTTAGATTCTTATAACCATCTTCTTCGTTCCAAATTTCGCCACGACGCTGAGTATCGGCAAATTGGATATGACGGATCTTCTGTAGATCTGGATGGGCTTTTTGCCAGGCCACTTTGCAGAATTCGTTATCAGTACTGCCGGTTAGCAGAACTGCATCACGGTCTTCAAAGTCTTGGAACAGTTTATCGTAGGCCACAATTTCTGTGGGGCAAACAAAGGTAAAATCTTTTGGATAGTAAACAATTACTTTCCATTTACCTTTAAAACTTTCTTCGGTAATATCAAAAAATGCATCTTCGGGCTGTCCAGGTCGGACACCGGTAACAACAAAAGGTTCGAGGCGATCACCAACGGTTTTCATATATTATTTTCCTTGTAAAAAAGTAATTATACAGATTCGTAAAACGTTTGTCTACTACAATTTTTTAATTTTTTCAATCTTATCTAAAAAAGATTGATGTAAATGATTTAAATCATTCACTCCAATTTGTATACTAATTCGAGCTCGATTAATATTTTCTACACTGTGTAAAACTTTGGTGTTGAATAGTACCCATGTTCGAACAGGAAACTGCACGGACTCTACTAATTCTAATTCTGAATAATCACAAACTACAACGGGTTTGTTTTCAAGTCTTAAAAAATCGTAGCCTTTTTGCCGCCAAAAACAATTTTCAACTTGTTCACCACCAGCATCAACAATATACATTAGCAGCCATAGTCTAGTTATATCAGTGTGAGGACCGTGCGATTGACTAGTAGGAAATGTAGAACTATAGCTACACTCTGAAAACTCTTTGCAAATATTTGCTTTAACCCATGCTTGGCTTTGACCATTTAAAGGGGTTCTGTCAGATTTTGTTGATGGATATTCTTGACCGTTTTTTTTCAAGATTCTATCTTTATATCCAATAAAATTAAATTTTTTATATAATTCTTCATTTTTATCTTGAAACGAATTATTTTTATAAAATTCTATTTCTGAAATAATATAATCAGGTAAATTGAGTTGATCTTTAAATGTATGATGCAGAATCATAATTCGGTTACATCCTTTAATTATATGTAATTATAAACAATATAAATGTCTATGTCAAATTTCAAATTTATAAATATTCTTACTCAAGGCAAGGTTACTTATGGACAGATACAGTGATATAGAAAAATTAATTAAAAAATTTACCAGAACAATACCAGATACAGAAGAATATAATAAAAGACTAGAAGAAGAATTAGAATTAATCGTCCAACTAGGTTTTGCAAAACACTTTTTACGTGTTCGTGAAATACTAGATCTTACCAAAGATATACCTCACATTACCCGTGGGTCAGCAGGATCAAGTTTAATATGTTGGCTCATGGGTATTTCTAGTGTAGATCCTGTAGCAGAACGTATACCACTTTCACGTTTCATGAACCCCAAACGTGATGATCTACCTGATATTGACTTAGACTTTCCGCATTGGCAACAAGAGACGGTAATGAATCGTATCTTCCGTCGTTGGCCTGGCCAGAGTGCCAGAGTATCTAACTACGTGACCTATAAGGAAAAGTCAGCACTGAGAGAAGCAGCTAAACGTTATGGTGCTAAAGGTAAACTAAAACGTAATTTTAAATTAGAAGATGTAGTACCCGAATATGTAGATGATGCCAAAAGGTTGGCTAACAAGTTACTGGGTAAAAAACGTTGTATATCCAAACATTGTGGTGGCATACTGATATTCGACCGCGCAGTACCTAAAAGTTTGATCAATGCCGAAAATCAAATACTGTTGGACAAGTATGAAATAGAAGATCTTGAACACTTTAAAATAGATATATTGGCCAATCGTGGACTCAGTCAGTTATGGGAAATTGAAGAACGCGACTTGTTAGACTATCCAGAGTTTGATGATGCTACCGCAGAGTTACTATCACACGGGGATGTATTGGGAGTAACACAAGCAGAAAGCCCCGCAATGCGTAGACTGTTTAGAGCTATACAGCCTAAAAGTCGCAATGACTGTGTGTTGGCCACAGCCCTAATTAGACCTGTGGCCACACAGGGTCGCAGAAAGGCCAGTTTCTTTCAAGACTGGTCAAAGGATGGATTTGAAAATACCATAGTGTTTGAAGATGATGCGATAGAACTTATATCAGAAATTTTAGGGTGCGATCATTATGAAGCCGACATGTGGCGTCGTGCATTTGCAAAAAAGAACGAAGAAAAAATGTTTGAGTTTATGCAATTAGTGGGCAATCATCCAAGGCGTGACGATGTATTTGCTGCATTGAAAGAGCTAAGTCATTTCGGTCTTTGTCGTGCACATGCTACTAATTTAGGAAGATTGATTTGGGCTCTGGCCTACCAAAAGGTACACAATCCTAAAAAGTTTTGGGAAGCAGCACTTAAACATTGTCAAGGCAGTTATGCACGGTGGGTCTATTGGCAGGAAGCTAAACTTGCAGATGCGGTACCCAGTAGTCTAATAGAGGGCAACGAAGTCTATGAATTAAAAACTTTAGGGCGTTGGTCCAGTAATAGATTTATGCCAGGGTGCAGAGAAATACGTCGACCTGGGGAAGTTGAATTAATGGGGTTAGTTGCTAATTACCGTGTGTTTAAAGCTGGACCTAAGGACTATATTACTTTTGCCACACTTGGTACGGGCAATGGACGTTACTTAGATGTAGTACTACGTCATGCTACTAGCTTTCATGAACATCCTATTCTGTGGGGAATGGGCAAATTAGGCTACAAAAATAACACAGAGTATGTTACACTATATAAACACAAGAAGTTAAAGTTAGACGACATTAAACACCTAGAATGAAAACAAGATTACATCTCCATACCAATTCAGGCCCAAAGACAAGAGCATATATTGTTGGCGAACCTCAGGCACTAAGAGATCTTGCAAGAGCAGCTGAAGCAGCATCGCGTGGTATAGTTGGTATGGAGACTGTAACATTTTATACTAGTGATGGTCACGAATACGAACTGTTCATTGCCTGCGATGTCAGTGAAGAAGAATGGCAATCTTTGCCGGTACCTTACGATCGCAAATCTAAGCCTGAACAATTGCGTATTGTTCAAATCTATGATGAACTGAAGCCAAAAAAATAAGCCCCTGGGGGCTTATTGGTAGTTGGGTTACAAGGTCTTTCCTACCCCGTGGAGTTTAAGCGGCTAGCCTGAGATCTCCAAAAAAATGCGTCCTAATTCATAAATACCAATAAAGGAAATTAATATGTTTTTGCCATATGTGTATAAAGTTACAAACCGAAATACCGGAAAATTTTATATAGGAATGCGATCTGCTAACAAAGTCAAAGCAGAAGAAGATTTAGGAATTTATTATTTTACCTCATCTAAATATGTAAAAAACAATTTTGCGGAATTTGACATTTTAATTTTAGCACACTTTGTTGATCAAATTTCTGCCTTTGAATTCGAAAACACCTTGATAGAGAAATACTGGGGCGACCCGTTGTTATTAAATAAACATTACCAAAAATCGATGTCAAAATTTTCTATGACCGGAAGCAAAAGACCAGACCTAACGGAGTATAACAAAAAGACTAAATCTAAGCCAAAAGAAAAAAGAACTTATACTTGTGTTGTTTGTCAATCCGAATTTATTCGAATTGAATTTTGTCATTATCCAGTTAAAGAATCCTTTGTCTGTGGGCATAAATGTAATGCTATTCGAAATTTAAGTAAACGAAACGGAGTATCAAAGAGTATCAAAGAAGAACGCAATTATACCTGTGTAATTTGCAATTCAATAAAATTAAAATTAGAGAATTCGTCTAAGCCAAGAAAAGAAGAATTTGTTTGTAGTCGAACATGTAGTGCAATTAATAATGGAAAAAAGGCCAAAGGAAAACCTAATTTAAAATTAAAAGGAAAATCTGCTTGGAATAAGGGATTGTCTAATCATACTGCCGCTGAAAACGGCAGAAAAGGTGCTGCAAAACAATCATCAACTGTTAAAGGAAGAAAAAGAAAGTATTTAGACGACGGATCTTGGACTTGGGAATATCCAACCACTTCTGTTACCGAGCAGGTTGGGACCGTCTCTGAGTCTTAATTTAACCTCAAGCGGCTAAACGAACCTCGAAATGCTCATCATTTGCATTTACTTTTTTGCTTCTCTTACGGAGAACGCCTATCGTGTTGTCCAGTCGTCTATTACACGCCAATCGATACCATGTCATCCCCCCAGATTTGGAGATGAGGGGAATCGAACCCCTGTCTTGCTCGTCTTTCAACTTCCTTCATACAACCATATACTACAGTATATATTTATTTCTGATAGTTGTCAACTCTATATCTGGGTGGAGATCCTGTAATTTTACGTGTGACATAGTCCGAAAACAAAAAAGGCAAGATA
>Ga0172372_10007797_pt1 | contig 14310 bp, 17 predicted proteins | sample LakKiv5m_2_FD_114544 | JGI IMG/M metagenome (GOLD analysis project Ga0172372, IMG submission 114544) | Freshwater microbial communities from Kabuno Bay, South-Kivu, Congo - kab_092012_9.5m | ecosystem: Environmental > Aquatic > Freshwater > Lake | place: Democratic Republic of the Congo...
CAAAAGCTGACGAAGGTCGTAAAAAGTCTTTTTGTGCGAGGATGAGTGGAATGCCTGGGCCTATGAAGGACGAAAAGGGTAGGCCCACCCGAAAAGCAGCATCTCTTAAAAATTGGAATTGTTAACGAAAGGAATTAATCATGGCAAATAGTAAATCGATTGGCGTAGCATACGCTGACCCACAGTTTGATAGTCTCATCGTCACGGGATCAACCTCGTTTGAAAGCGGAGTTAATTTAACCGGCGGCGATTTAAACATTACAACCACATCTAGCAGCACCGACGGATCAACCAGCGTTGAGCCCGTATTGGTTAGCACTACGATGACCGGTGCAGGCGGAGTTGGTGGTCGTGCAAAGTTCTTAACCACAATCAACGCTGCGATGGGCGCATGGTCAAACGCTGTTAAAGGTGAAGTGGTATATGGTTCTGCTGGCCGCACAACCGGTTTAGGTTCTGCCGTCTTGGCTGAAATGACCTTATCAGAAGGCACATCGTCTGGAACTTATGCGCCACTAGAAATTGAATTAAATCTACCAAGCGGAGCATCCACCGGAACCTTGACTAGCATGATTTACGCATCGGTTAACGGTGCGGACAAGGCCACCATGGATACAAATGGCCGGTTTATTAACCTTGCTGGCGTGACCGCTGGCTCTGGCAAAATGTGGGTTACTGGAACAACTCTGGGTACAGCTGCAGGCGGTTTGCGTTGCCGGATTGCTGGAACTGATTACTGGCTCCCATTCTATGCTGCGCAACCAACCTAATGGTTGATAAAAATTATTTAATAGAATTGCGACAAGGCAGCCTAAATGATTTACAGGCTGCTTTGGAACGCGTCCAGCAACTCAGGGGCGCTATTGCGATGTTAGATGTATTGATCAATCAAACCCAACAGTTGGAGAAATCAGATGAGTAAACCCGGCTTATATTCAAATATCCATGCAAAAAGGGAAAGGATTGAGCGCCAAAAGGCTGCCGGCAAGACCCCAGAGCGCATGAGAACCCCAGGCACTAAGGGTGCGCCCACCGCCAAGGCGTTTAAAGAATCCGCTAAAACTGCGAAGAAAAAATAATGCCTCTCATTAAAGACATCGGTAAAAAAGCATTCCAAAAGAATGTAAAGGCAGAAATTGTTAGTGGCAAGCCAGTTAAGCAGGCTGTGGCGATTGCGTATTCAGTTAAGCGCGAGGCTGCAAAAAGCAAGAAAAAGAAAAAATAATGGCAACTTTAGCCGATGTTTTGCGTGAGGCAGGATATGTGACACCAAGCGGTCAAGTGACAGGGCCGCGCACAACTTTAGCTCAAACACAAAAAAATTATTTAATGAATATTGGGCCGAATGCTATAAAAAATCTTGCAAATCAGAGAGCAGACATTGAGGCTGCTTTAATAATGGGAGATGCAGGCATTCAAATCGGAGATAAAGACGCTTTCGGACGCTTAATTTCTGAGGTTCCTAATGTGGCTGGAATGTTTATTGGGCCAAAATCATCCGCTTGGAACAAAGCAAATTACGAAAAAGCTGTAGAAATGGAAAAAGCTGGAGCCAGACCAGTAGAAATTTGGCGCAAAACCATGACCGCCCGCGGTTTAGATAAAAACTGGCGGCAAGAAATACCAGATACAGCTGCGGTATTGAACATGGAAAAAATACCCAAAACGCCAAATAGAATTGAATTAGCAAATCAATATTTGGTAGATAAAGGAATAGTTCCACCAGAGAAAAAAAATATATTGGGAGTTGGTTCATCTGAAAATTTGGTTCCTCGCGTTGCCCAGCAAGAGGCCTTAAATTACGCAGATAATTATTTAAAAAGCAATACAGTTGAGGCGGTGCGTTTACCTGCGGCGTTTCAACATAATTTACTTGAGGAGGCATATCCAAATCTTGTAAACAATTTAAAAATTGCCAGAGAAACACGACCAGATGTTCGTGGCACATATGACCAACAAAACAGATTAGTTACTACCGGCGGCGGTGTTTTTGCCGGCCAAACAGCAGATGATCAACTAAAACAAGCAAGATCAACCCTGCTACACGAAATCCAACACGCCATCCAACAGACAGAAAACTGGGGGCGCGGTGGTAGCCCAGGATCGGCAAAGTTAATTGCTCAAGCACAAATTAAGTCTGAACTTGCGCCATTGGCCACACCATATGCAATTAATCGCAAACATTGGGACGATTACGGCGCAGCGTCTCGGTCTGAATATATGATTCGATTAAGAGATATTGCAAACCGTAGCAATATTAAACCTAGAACTATTTACAGTCTTCAAGATTGGTATAAATACGGTGACGATTACCGCCGTGAGGCTGGTCCACAACCTAAAAAGCCAGGAGAAGCTAGAGATGAATGGTTTAGGGGTGCGGCGCGATACATCAAAAGTCGTAGTTTTTCGTCTGATTATAGGTATCAAAACTTGCCTTATGACAATTTGCGCGATGCCAAAAATGCTCAAAAACGGGCTTTGACACAAATTAAAAAGACTGATGAGGCTCGCCAGCAATATCAAGAATTAACTACAAAACAAAAACTATTTGAGGAGTTGTCAGATGAGGAAGCATATCGCCGATTAGCTGGTGAGGCCGAATCCAGACTAACCCAGGCTAGAGAAAAGTTGACGATGGATGAGCGCCGCGAAAACTTCCCATTTAATGAAAGATTTGAAAAAACAATATATGGAACCAGCCTAAATCCTGCTCCCTATGGCGCAAAAGAAACCATTAATCCTTACGGATTAGATGTGCCAGCCAAAGAAACTGTTGCGTATACCCAGTTTGGAGACATATTTGGCGATCCATTAATGAAGTTTATTGGTAACAAACCAACGAATGACCCACTGATGATGTTTATTGCACCTCCAAAGAATCGATAACCTGGCCGGTTTTGGACATAATTAAGTCCATTGCCCGGTTCAATACTGCGAGCCGTTCTTCACTAGGCAGCGACTCAAACTCTTGCGAGAATGCAATAACCCCTTGGTTTGTAATACAGATATGTAAGTTTTCCATTATTTACCCTTTCTCAAGGCAATATGTTTCTGTAGGATGTACCAAAACTCTGATTTAATGATTTTCATGATTTTCCTTGTTGTCTAATTCTTGTAATTTAGCCAATAAACGCTCAACACGCTCATTCCAAACTTGAGACTCAAAAGACTCTGGCCAAACGATTAAATGTTCTTTTACGACCTTTTCTATTTCTGCAAGTGTCATATTCTCTCCTATTGAATAAACAGTTTACACAACAATATTAACACAAACAAGAAGAAACGATTTATTATTTAGTTACTGGAACTTATTGATTGAGTTAATCACTATGGCCGCACCGATAGGAAATTCTAATGCCGTAAAGGGCAAGATGTTTTATGACAAGCTCCGAAAGGTGCTGACTCAAGAACCTCAAAAGCTGGAAAACATTGTTAAGCAGCTAGTCACGCAAGCTGAACAGGGCGAGGCCTGGGCCGTTAAAGAGATTATTGACCGGCTAGACGGTAAGGCCGTTCAGACTACGCAAATGGAGAACTCCGATGGAACTCCATTGCTGGCTGGAATCCAAGTCATGTTTGTAAAGCCGAATGATTGAAGACTTAACAGTTGCCGAGCAGCTGCAGCAAGTAGTTGCTCAAGCTGAATTCCCTATAAAACTGGCTTTTTTGTTTGAGCCCAAACGGTACAAGATTCTGTACGGTGGGCGCGGTGGCGCAAAGTCTTGGGGAGTTGCCAGGGCGTTATTGATCAAGGCAGCCAAAGAACCGATGCGCATACTCTGCGCCCGTGAGTTCCAGGTCTCAATCAAAGATTCTGTACATAAATTACTGACAGACCAGATTGACAGTCTTGGCTTGCAATCCTTTTACGAAGTAACCCAGATCAGTATTAAAGGCAAAAACGGGTCCGAGTTCTTCTTTATTGGCCTTAAAAATAACATTACCAATGTCAAATCCTTTGAGGGCGTAGACATCTGCTGGGTCGAGGAGGCGCAGACTGTTTCTAAAACTAGCTGGAATGTCCTAATCCCAACCATCCGTAAAGACAACTCTGAGATATGGATTACCTTTAACCCAGAACTAGAGACCGATGATACCTACCAGCGGTTTGTTGTTTCACCGCCGACTAACGCAATAGTCCAAAAGATTACCTGGCGCGATAACCCATGGTTTCCCCAGACCCTGCGGGAGGAAAAGGACAATCTCCAGGTTAGAGACATTGAGGCCTATAACACCGTCTGGGAAGGTATTTGCCGTAAGACCGTTGATGGTGCTGTATTTGCCAATGAAATTACCATGGCCGACCTAGAGCAGCGGATCACCCGCGTTCCTTATGACCCAATTAAGCCAGTTCATGCGGTCTTTGACCTTGGCTGGGCCGATAACACGGCCATTTGGTTTGTGCAATTTATTGGGTTTGAGATTAGATTGCTGCGGTACATGGAGGACAACCAAAAAACCATGTCGTATTACATGGCCGAGATGCAGAAGTTTGGGTATGTGTTTGACACTATTTGGCTGCCGCACGATGCCGAGAACTCAACATTGGCAGCGTCTGGCCGGTCTATCGCCGATATTGTCCGCGCAGCTGGTTACAAAGTGCAGATTGTTCCCAGAACACCAACGGCAGACTCGATCAACGCAGCCAGAACCATGTTTGGCAAGTGTTATTTTGATAGAGAAAATTGCCATCAAGGATTACAATGTTTGAGACATTATCGGTACGATGTGGACCCAGATACGAAACAATTTAGTAAAACGCCGCTGCACGACATATATTCACATGGCGCAGATGCGTTTAAATATCTAGGTTTAGTAGTGAATGAGCCCCGTAAACCGGTAGCTAAACGAGCCGCATTACAACCGGCTGGATCATGGATGGGATGATTATGGCAGACGATAAGCGTATTGAAGACGCAAAGAAATATCTCAGATTCGCTAATGATGCGGATTCTTACAACCGCCAGGATGCCCTGGATGACCTTAAATTTTCATCTGGAGACCAATGGCCTGTTGAAGTCCAAAACTCCAGAAACTTAGAGGCTAGACCTTGCCTCACGATCAATAAGCTAGACGGATTTATTCGCCAGGTCTGCAACCAGCAGCGCCAGGCTAGACCCCGCATGAAGGCTCACAGCATGAACTCGGCAGCCAACGCAAAGGTCGCTGACATCCTGACGGGCATTTTTAAGCACATCGAAGTCAACTCGGATGCAGATACTGCCTACGATACGGCGTTTGAGTTTGCGGTTCGCATGGGATGGGGCTATTGGCGCATCGTGACTGATTATGTGCGGGAAGACTCATTTGATCAAGAAATCTATATCAAGCCGATTCCGAATCCATTTACCGTTTACTACGATCCAAACAGCCAGATGCCAGACGGCTCGGATGCCGAATCCTGCCTGATTACTGAAGTAATGAGCAAAAAAGATTTTAAAGCCCAATACCCTAACGCAAACGATGGTGGCAACTTCAATATGCGCGGAACTGGTGACGCAGACGCGGATTGGATCATGAAGGATGACATTCGCGTTGCTGAGTGGTGGTACACCGAGCGCAAAAAGACCAAGCTGCTCCTGTTTTCTGATGGGACGCAAGTTTACAAAGAGGACGCGCCCAGCCCAGAAATCATGGATGCTGCTGGAATCGAAGTGGTGGCCGAGCGCGATACCATGCGCAAAACCATTAAGTGGGCTAAGTTGACCGGCATAGAAATATTAGACGAATCGACTTGGATTGGTAAATACATTCCAATCATTCCGGTGTACGGCCAGCAGCTGGTCGTTGACGATAAGCGTAAGAAATACGGCATCGTCCGCATGGCCAAAGACCCGCAGCGGATGTACAACTATTGGCGCACCGCCCTTACTGAGTCTGTGGCTCTCGCGCCCAAGGCTAAATGGTTATTGGCAGAAGGCCAAGACGAGGGACACGAAAACGAGTGGAACCTAGCAAACATCAAGGCCACACCGGTATTGCGTTACAAGCAAAAGGACATTGAAGGCCAGCCCGCGCCCGTACCGCAAAGGCTGCAACCAGAGCCACCCGCAGCTGGAATTGTTGAGGCTACAAGCGCGATTAACAACGACTTGCAGACCGTAGTTGGTATTTATGACCCGAATCAATTTATGCAGGGCAATCAGTCCGGCAAGGCCATTCGTGGCCAGCAGATGCAGATTGACTTGACCAATTTCCATTATTACGACAACCTGACCCGTTCTCTCAAGCAAACTGGGCGCGTAATCCTAGATTTGATCCCCAAGATTTACGATAAAGAGCGCGTGATGCGGATCATTGGCTATGACAACCAGCCCGAAATGGTGACCATTAACCAGCGAATTGTTGACGAAAACGGCGCAGAAAAGATTCTTAATGATGTGACCGTGGGCGAATACGATGTTTATATGGATACTGGCCCAGGCTATCAATCTAAGCGCCAGGAGGCAGTTGAGGCGATGGTTCCTCTGCTCCAAGCTAACCCAGAATTATTTAATGCTGCCGGTGACCTAGTATTTAGAAACATGGACTTCCCAGGAGCCGATGTGATTGCGGATCGTTTGGCTGCGATTAATCCGATGGCGCAGATTGACGAAAAATCCGATGTTCCGCCCCAAGTTCAAATGCAACTCATGGCCAGCCAAAAGATGGTGGCCGACTTGCAGCAACAGATTGCAGCCCTAACCTTGAACTTGCAGCATCAAACCGATGTGCAGCGCATGAAAGAAGAAGGCCAGACTAAGCGCAAACTCATGGATGTAACCTCTAGGGCGTACAACACCGAGACCATTAACGAGGCAAAAGTTAACCAAAACATCATGAAGTCAATTACGGATCAAAACCGTACTGAACTGGATGCGGTAACTAAGTTATTGCTAAAAGGCATGGATTCTCGCGCCCTACAGGAAGAAATTGCCCGCAGGGATGCAGAACTAGGCCAGGCAGCAGCGTTTTCTGAACGCGAAGTTCATATAACCGACTCACCATTTTTGCAGCAAGAAATGCAGTTAGCGCAGCAACCGATGATTAATCCTAACGTTGATGACCAGATGGCCGCGCAGTTTGCAATGCAAGAGATGCAGCCGCAGCCGTTACAGCAGCCAGCCATTCCTGGCATACCGATGAGGCCTCGTTGACAACTATTAAAAAACAGATTCTAATAGATTTAACCTACCGATGGGTTCATCGGGTTTATTCTTGGAGTTAATCCATGTCAGATGCAGAAGTAGTGCAGGAACCAGCAAGGAAACAAGCTGCGAACCTAGTAACAAGTGAAAATTTAGCCGAATTCCAAGCACAAAAACTTGGTTTAGCCACCCAGGAAGTTCCAACTGAGGCCGTAGAGACGGAGCCGGTTGTTGAGCAAGGTAGGAGTGAACCAGAGGCCGAGAGTGAGGCAGTAGCAGGTGAAAAGAAACAAAACCCGAAACTTGAAAAGCGTTTTTCGGAACTGACCAAGCAGCGCGAGGCGGCCCGTCTTGAGGCGGAACGCGAGCGTAATGCGAGAGAGGCTCTTGAGGCGCGATTGAAGGAATTGGAAGAAAAGGTAAATCCACCGAAAGCGGATGAACCGGACCCCAAACCTAATCCATCGCAATTCAATGATGCCCTTGAGTATGCGGAGGCTCTGGCCGAATGGACTGCAGACAAAAAATTGCGGGAGCGAGATCAGGCAGATTTGGCGCGTAAGGCCGAGGAGGAGCAGTCGCGGATGCGGCAGAAGTTCCAAGAAAGGCTAGATGTTGCCAAAAATGATCTGCCGGATTATGACGAGATGATTGCCTCTAGTGATGTTGCGGTCTCAGGACCGGTCACCGATGCAATTATTGAGAGTGATGTAGGCCCACAAATCCTATATTACTTGGCGGAAAATCCAGATTTTGCTCGATCCTTGGCGGATAAAACCATCACGGCGCAATTAAGAGCCATCGGGCGTTTAGAGGCTAAATTTGAGAAATCGGAACCAGCCCCCAAACAAGTTGCTAAAGAGCCTGTTGCAAAGAAGTCAAATGCTCCGGCTCCGATTAGCCCTTTAAAGGCCGGCAGCAATCCTAGCGACATAACGCTAGATGCTGACCGACAGTTTCACGGCACTTACCAGCAATGGAAAGCGCAGCGAATCGCAGGGAAAATTCGGTAATGGGTAACTTTAAAATTTATTTGGAGAATTACCATGGCAAATAACTTGCTAACCATCTCCATGATCACCAACGAGGCGTTGATGGTCTTGGAAAACGAATTGACCTTTACTGGTCGTGTGGATCGTAACTATGATGATCAATTTGCGGTAGTCGGTGCAAAGATTGGTAACACAGTCAATGTACGCCGCCCAGGTCGTTTCATCGGGACCACCGGTCCAGCCCTTAATGTAGAAGACTTTAACGAGACCTCTACGCCTGTAACCCTCTCAACCCAATTCCATGTGGACACTCAGTTCACGACTCAGGACTTGGCTCTGTCTTTGGATATGTTCTCGGATCGCGTATTAAAACCCGCAATCGCTGCCATTGCCAACAAAATTGACTTTGACGGCACAACCTTGGCAGTAGAAAGTACCGCAAACACCGTTGGTACGGCTGGCACAGTTCCATCTGACATTGCAACATTCTTGACCGCCCAGGCTTTTTTGGATGGTGAAGGCGCTCCCCGTGACGGTAAGCGTTCTTGCGTTGTTGACCCATTCACCGGCGCAAGCATTGTTGGTTCTTTGAAGGGTTTATTTAATCCTCAAGGCACTATCTCTGGCCAGTATGAAAAGGGCATGATGGGGCGCGACACTATCGGTATGAACTGGTATATGGACCAAAACATTGTGTCCCATACCTATGGTTCATATGCAACTTCTGTCTTGACCACCAACACCTCAACCTTTACTGGTTCGTTGACAACTGGCTGGGCTCAGACCTCAACCATCACCATCGCAGCTGCAACTGCTAACGCCGTCATTAATGCTGGCGATACCATTCAGATTGCTGGTGTGTTTGCAGTCAACCCACAAAACCGCCAACCCTACGGTGGTAATGTATTGCGTAACTTTGTAGTAACCTCGGATGTGACTATCACTTCTGGTGGCTCTGCATCTGTAACTGTTTCCCCAGCAATTATTACCGCTGGTCAGTTCCAGAATGTGGCCGTATTGTCAACCTCGGCATCTGCTGCAGTAACGCCGTTTGACAATACTGGTACTGTTTCTCCACAGAACTTAGTATTCCATCGCAATGCATTTACTCTGGCAACTGCCGACCTTGAATTGCCTGATGGCGTTCATTTTGCTGGTCGTGCTAGTGATAAGGACAACGGTCTGTCGATTCGTGTGGTGCGTCAATACACCATTAACAACGACTCCATCCCAACCCGTTTAGATGTTTTATACGGCTGGGCTCCGTTATATCCAGAACTCGCCTGCCGTGTGGCGGCTTAATAGGAAAGGAACCTAATCATGCCAAATCCAGGACCAGCAAGTAGCACAACTAACCACCCGTCAAACCTAGCAACCAATCAGGCACTACGCCTATTGGCCTCGGCTCAATCGGTGAATCTAAACGCAGTTGGCGATACTATCGCAAAACTGCTCAACGATTCCGGTTCAGTTAGTGTTCAATCCATCATTGTTGCGAATGCCTCAATTAACCTGACTACTGCTCAGTTGGCCGTTTTTACCGGCCCAGGAGCAACTGGTACAGCAGTTAAAACTGCTTATGCTCTAACTGGTAACTCCAGCAGCGCAAAAGTAGTGGTTACGGCTGCAACTTCAACTGATTCGATTGATGTTTCAGAACTGTATATCCGTTGCACAACGGCTCAAGGCGCAGCTGCCACAGCCGATGTGTTTATTTATGGATATGACTTAACATTCCTCTCTTAAACGAAATGAGAATGTGATCAGAGGCCGCCCTTAAAAGGGGTGGCCTTTTTTTGTTATTTTGGTGTAAAAACTAAAAAACATAGGATAATTTAACTGTCTCATTTGAGAGGAAAATCATGGATTCTTTGAAAATTCTTAGCCCAACTTTTAGGCTTGATCTAACAAGTTCGGCATCAACGGCGTTACAACTGCTACCCAATACACCGACTTTGGCATTTCGTTTGGCGATCCTTAATACTGGAAATGGTACTGCAGCCATTACTTTTGGGACAACAAGCACTAATATGGCTACTCCAGTAATTGCCTCATCAGGTGGCAGCGGCGCATTTATCTTAGCCCCTAATATGTTTTTGCCAATTATTATTGATTGCCCAAGGCCTAATTTTTATATTAAAGCTATTTCGTCAACAACTAATGTGCTTTATTTGACCCTCGTAGCCAACGAATAAGGGATTTATCATGGCTAATGATACCGCCAAGACTATTACAACCAATATAGTGCCGGTCCAAGGGACTTTTGAGCCCTTGCCGCCGTATGACTGCATTAACTTAATTGGACCCGCTGGAACCCCGTTTTACGCGCCCGTAAACCCTGATTTAGATGGCGTAAATATCACAAATAGCACGATTAACAGCACTACGATTGGCGTTACAACCCCTGCAGCGGGTGCATTTACTACCGCTAGCGCAACTAATCAACCTGTTGGAAACAATGATTTAACGACAAAGCTGTATGTTGATTCTTTGGCGCTTGGTATTTCTTGGAAACAGCCAGTAGTTGCGGCTACATTATTAAATATTACTCTGTCTGGTGCGCAAACAATTGACACGGTGTCCGTTGTTGCGGGTGATCGAGTATTAGTAAAAGATCAAACCGCGCCCGCAGAAAATGGTATTTATATTGCAGCTGCAGGCGCTTGGAGTCGTTCTCCGGATGCAAATGCATGGGATGAGTTGGTTTCTGCCCTTGTTTTTGTTGAGTCTGGAGGCCAAGCTGGCTCTGCATGGTATTGCCCAATTCAGCCTGGCGGTACTCTTGGTGTCACATCAATTACTTGGAACAACTTCTCAGTTGGCGGCGTTTATTTTGCTGGAACCGGTTTAAGTCTTACTGGTGGAGATACATTTAATATCGCCAACACAGCAGTTACCGCTGCAACTTATGGCTCGGCCTCTGCCGTCCCAGTTATTGCGGTCAATCAACAGGGCCAAATCACTAGCGCAACCAATACAAATATTGCAATTGCAGCATCCCAAATTACAAGCGGAACTATTGATTCTGCCCGTATTTCTGGGTCTTATACCGGAATTACGGCAGTTGGAACTCTTTCAGCATTGACAGTCAGCAGCACAATTACTGGCTCAATTTCTGGTAATGCTGCAACTGCAACAACCGCAACAAGTGCAACAACTGCAACAACCGCAACAAACCTTGCGGGCGGTGCTACTGGCTCAGTCCCGTATCAAAGCGGTGCAGGAACAACCACTTTTGTAGGAATTGGCTCAACTGGCCAAGTTTTAACCGTTGCTGGTGGTGTACCAACCTGGGCAACACCGACAACTGGAACGGTTACCTCGGTAGGAACTGCTGGAACCGTCAATGGCTTAACCTTAACCGGTGGACCAATTACTGGCTCTGGAACGGTTACTTTGGGCGGTACATTAGACTTGTCTGCACCGCCAACCATCGGAAATACAACGCCAAATACCATTGCGGGAACCACCGTAACGGCTAGTACATCGTTTGCAAGCCCTGTATTTAAAGCAACATCATCTGCGGGCGGAACCTTACAAAATGCCAGCGGAACTCCGCAAATGCAATGGGGCTCTGGAGGCGGTAATAATTTGTCTCTTGAAGTAGCAACTAATATCAATCCTGCAAACGCAGCGGTCAGTATTAGCCCAACAGGAACCGGAACTGTTGCAATTTCCCCAGCTGGTGCGCTAACAATCAATCCGACAACCGCATCAACTATGAATAATGTTGCGATTGGTGGAACAACTGCTGCTGCAGCAAAGGTTACAACCTTAGATATTACCAGCACATTAGCACTAGCTGGATCAACTGGAACCGCTGGATATGTATTGACTTCTAATGGTGCATCTGCGCCAACCTGGCAGGCCAACTCAAACGGCGTAACGATTACCGATGACACAACAACCAACGCAACCCGTTACTTAACATTTAGCGAATTAACTACTGGAACTGAGACAACTCTTGATGTTTCATCGACTAAATTACAGTTCAACCCGTCTACGGGCGCGTTAACGGCAACATCTTTAACCCCAACAAACGCTCTCACAGTAGCGTATGGTGGAACTGGTGCAGCAACCCTTACTGGTGTATTAAAAGGCAACGGAACTTCGGCATTTAGCGCAGCAACTGCTGGAACTGATTTTGTAGCGCCAGGAACTGCAACAACCTTTACTGCGTTGCAAACTTTTGCTGGCACTTCAAGTGTTGCAGCATTAAAAACAACAAACATTAAAGAAGTTGCCACAGTCTCCGCTACGGCAGCAACAGGCACAATCAACTATGACATTACTACCCAATCTGTTTTGTATTACACCAGTAATGCAAGCGGTAACTTTACAGTCAATTTTAGGGGCTCTAGTGGAACTTCTTTAGATACTTTAATGTCTACTGGTGAATCAATGTCGGTTACTTTTTTAGTAACTAATGGATCAACTGCTTATTACAATTCAGCAGTTCAAGTTGACGGCTCCTCTGTAACTCCTAAATGGCAAGGAGGAACGGCCCCAACTAGCGGAAATGCTAGTTCAATAGATTCTTATACCTATGTCATATTTAAAACAGGAAGTGCAACATTTACAGTTCTTGCAAGCCAAACTAAATTTGCATAAGGTTATAAATGCCACGCTTATCTAAAATTGGTGCAGCAGCCCTAGCAGCTTTTGGATGGACAGGATTACAGACTGTTACTGTTGATTATCTAGTAGTTGCTGGAGGTGGCGGTGGTGGATTTGGAGATGGAAACGGTGGCGGCGGTGGCGGTGCTGGTGGTTATCGAACTTCATCAACAATCCTAACAAGAGGAACTCAATATACTGTTACTGTTGGTGCTGGCGGTAATGGAGCAACAACTGCTGGCTCTGCTGGTTCATCGGGAAGTAACTCTGTATTCGATACAATCACATCTGCTGGTGGTGGCGGTGGCGCATCTAATTCTACAAATGGCGCTAATGGTGGTTCTGGAGGTGGTGCAAATCGTAATGCTCCAACAAATGTTGGAACAGGAAACACACCTACTCAATCTCCATCTCAAGGTAACAACGGTGGTCAAGGTCTTGCTGGAAACGGTGAACCTGCTGGTGGCGGTGGAGGTGCATCTGCCGTAGGAACAAACGCATCTAGTCAACAAGGTGGTGCTGGTGGTGCTGGAACAGCATCAAGTATTACAGGCTCATCTGTTACTTACGCTGGTGGCGGTGGTGGTGGTTGTAGAACTACTGGTTCTGGTGGTTCTGGTGGTTCTGGTGGAGGTGGCGCTGGTAGTAATTCATCATCTGCTGCTGGAACTGCTGGCTCAGTCAATACAGGCGGTGGTGGTGGTGGTTCTGGAGGAAACGGTTCAACATCAGGAAATGGAGGTGCTGGCGGTTCTGGTGTAGTTATCCTATCTATACCAACATCTAAATACTCAGGCACAACTACAGGCAGCCCAACTGTAACTACATCAGGCAGCAATACTATTTTGACTTACAACTCATCAGGAACTTATACAGCTTAAAAGGAGTAAATATGGCGCACTTTGCAAAAGTAGAAAACGGAAAAGTGGTTCAAGTCATTGTGGCTGAACAAGACTTTATTGATAGCGGTGTAGTCGGTCATGGATGGGTTCAGACTTCTTACAATACTCATGGTGGACAACATCCACAAGGCAGACAGTTGCGGAAGAATTATGCTGGTATTGGTTACTCTTACGATGAGCAACGAGATGCGTTTATTCCTCCACAACCGTTTCCAAGCTGGTTACTAAACGAAGAAACTTGCCTATGGGAATCACCAGTTCCATATCCTACCGATGGAAAAATGTATGAGTGGAATGAGGCAACAACTTCTTGGGTAGAAAGAAATGATTAATTATCAATCTAAAATTCTACAAACAGTTGTAATTGATGGAATATTAAAATCCGTAAAATATTGGTTCAAAGCAACGGATAATGAGCATTCGGTAGAAACCGAAGGCAATTGGAAAATGCGAACAGTTTATGTCATGAATGATGATATATCTGAACACCAAGTCCTACATTGGCTGGATTTAGATACTACCGAAAACGGCAAACATCTTATAAAATACAGATTACAAGAGCAACTGGATGCGCTTAGTTCAGAAATAACAACTAAACCGCCCTGGGCCGTGGACACATTTAAGGTGACGATATGACACAACCAATCGACATCATCTCTCGCGCCCTCAAAG
>Ga0172372_10007798_pt1 | contig 14310 bp, 9 predicted proteins | sample LakKiv5m_2_FD_114544 | JGI IMG/M metagenome (GOLD analysis project Ga0172372, IMG submission 114544) | Freshwater microbial communities from Kabuno Bay, South-Kivu, Congo - kab_092012_9.5m | ecosystem: Environmental > Aquatic > Freshwater > Lake | place: Democratic Republic of the Congo...
AGTAGTCGCCGCCCGCGAAGTGCGGGTCGGACGTGATCGCGAGCTGCTGGTTGGACGAGCCGGCGAGCTGCTCGGCCGAGGCCCACGCCGAGGTCGCCAGCAGGAACAGCCGCACGACGCGGTCGGGGACCGTGATCGCCCACTCCAGGGCGCGCATGCCGCCGGCCGATCCGCCGATGACGGCCTGCCAGCGGCCGACGCCGAGCGCGTCCGCGACGGCGATCTCGGCGGCCACCTGGTCGCGCACCGTGGTGTCCGGGAAGCGGCTGCCCCACGGGCGGCCGTCGGGCGCGAGGCTCGCCGGGCCGGTCGTGCCCTGGCAGCCACCGAGGATGTTGGTCGCGACGACGAACCACCGGTCGGTGTCGATCGGCAGGCCGGGCCCGACCAGACCGTCCCACCAGCCAGGCGCCGCGTGGCCCGGCGCGACGGGTCCGACGACGTGGGAGTCGCCCGTGAGCGCGTGCTCGACCAGCACCGCGTTGTCGCCCGTGAACGTCCCCCAGGTCTCGTAGGCCACGCGTACCGCGGGGAGCTGGTCACCCGACTCCAGCACGAGGCGGCCAATGTCGACAAATCGACGTGAACCGACAGGATCTCCCTCCCGCCACGCGCCGGTGACGGGAGGGAGATCCAGGGACTGCTGCGACGAGAGGGTCACTTGGCGGCGCGGAGTCCCGCGTCGAGGTCGGCGAGGATGTCGTCGATGCCCTCCAGGCCCACCGCGAGGCGCACGAGCCCCGGCGTGACGCCGGTCGCCGCGTGCTCCTCGGGCGTGCCCTGCGAGTGCGTCGTGCTGGCCGGGTGGATCGCCAGGCTGCGCACGTCACCGATGTTGGCGACGTGGCTGAACAGCTCGAGCGAGTCGATGAACGCCTTGCCCGCCTCGATCCCGCCGGGCAGCTCGAAGGTCAGCACGGCGCCCGAGCCGCCGGGCGTGTACTTGTCGGCGAGCGCCTTGTACTCGCTCGACGGCAGCGACGCCCAGCGCACGTTGACGACGTCCTCGCGCGCCTCGAGCCACTCGGCGACCTTGCGGGTGTTCTCGACGTGACGCTCGACGCGCAGGCTCAGCGTCTCGAGCCCCTGCGCCAGCAGGAAGGCGTTGAACGGCGCGATCGCGGCACCGACGTTGCGCAGGTACTGCACGCGCAGCTTCGCGATGTACGCGGCCGGGCCGAGCGCCTCGGCGAAGACCAGGCCGTGGTAGCTCGGATCGGCCGTCGTGAAGCCGGGGAACTTGTCGCCGTGCGCGCCGTAGTCGAAGGTGCCGCCGTCGATCACGACGCCGGCGATCGCCGTGCCGTGGCCACCGATGTACTTCGTGGCCGAGTGGATCACGGTGTCGACGCCGTGCTTGAGCGGGTTGAGCAGGTAGGGGGTCGCGACGGTGTTGTCGACGAGGAACGGCACGCCGACCTCCTTCGCCACGGCCGAGATCGCCTCGAGGTCGAGGATGTCGCCCTTGGGGTTGCCGACGGTCTCGCCGAAGAAGGCCTTGGTGTTGTCCTGCACGGCCGCGCGCCAGGCTTCGGGGTTGTTGTTGTCCTCGACGAAGCTGACCTGGATGCCGAGCTTCGGGAACGTGTGGCGCAGCAGGCTGTCGGTGCCGCCGTAGAGGCTGGCGGAGGCGACGATGTGGTCGCCGGCCTCGGCCACGTTGGTCAGCGCGCCGGTCGTGGCGGCCTGGCCCGAGGCGAACAGCAGGGCGCCGACGCCGCCCTCGAGGGCCGCGAGGCGCTCCTCGACGACCGACTGCGTCGGGTTGATGATGCGCGTGTAGATGTTGCCCGGCTCGGCGAGGCTGAACAGCGCCGCGGCGTGATCGGTGTCGCGGAACTGGTACGACGTCGTCTGGTAGATCGGCAGCGCGCGGGCGCCGGTCGTGGGGTCCGGCACCTGGCCGGCGTGGATCTGCTTGGTCTCGAACGACCAGTTCTCGCTCATGGGGACTCCTGGGGTGTGGTCTGCGTCTACCGTCGACAGTGCCACGCGGAGGCCCGGGCGCGACCTGGTCTCGCATCGTGGACCCGGCGTCCGACGGCTGTCAGGTCATGTCGTGCGGCTGCGACGTCGACTCGAGCACGCTGAGCCAGAGGTCGCCGTCGGGAGAGACCCCGTGGGTGCGGTGCGTGACGTACGCGATCGGCACGTGCACGAACCGGTGGCGGCGGCGACCGACGACCAGGTCGGTGCGACCCGCCATCCCGGCGTGCACCGCGGTCTGCGCGAGGCGTGCGCAGTACACCGAGTCGGCCGGGTCGGCGGGCACGGAGCGGATGAAGTAGCCCGGGTCGAAGTAGCGGAACAGCGCCTCCTCGCCCCGCTGCGTGAAGTCGTCACCGATGCGCTCGCGCAGCAGGCGGCCGATGTCGGCGAGCTTCTTGTTGCCCGAGGCGTCGGTGCTCTCGGCGTCGGGCAGGTGCTCCTGTCCGGCCCCCTCGGCGACGACCAGAACGGCGTGACCCTGCTCGTCGACCTTGCGGCGCACGTGCGCGAGCAGGCCGTTGTCGCCGTCGAGCGCGAACGGGACCTCGGGGATCAGCACGAAGTCCGCGTCGTGGTTGGCGATCGCGGAGTAGCACGCGATGAAGCCCGCGTGACGGCCCATGACCTTGACCAGGCCGACGCCGTTGAGCGCCGCCTCGGCCTCGATCTTGGCGGCCTTGATCGACTGCGCCGCGCGGGAGTACGCGGTCTGGAAGCCGAAGCTCTGACCGATGTGCGGGATGTCGTTGTCGATCGTCTTGGGCACGCCCACGACCGCGATGCCGGCGTCGCGGGCGAGCGCCTCCTGAGCGATGCGGTGGGCGCCGCGCATCGACCCGTCGCCGCCGATCACGAACAGGATGTCGATCCGACGCCGCTGCAGCGTGTCGACGATGACGCCGACGTCCTGCGCGCCGCGCGACGTGCCGAGCACCGTGCCGCCGCGCTCGTGGATCGTCGCGACCGACTCCGGCGTCAGCTCGACCGGGGTCAGGCCGAGCTCGGGCACGAGGCCCGCGTACCCGTTGCGGAACCCCGTGACGTCGGTGACGCCGTAGTGCTCGTGCAGCTCCAGCACGAGGGCGCGGATGACGTCGTTGAGCCCGGGGCAGAGGCCGCCGCACGTCACGATGCCGACCTTGGTCGTGGCCGGGTCGAAGAACAGCTCGGCGCGCGGACCGCCGGTCTCGAAGGACGGGAGCTCCTCGAGCGGGAGGCCGCGGCCGCGGATCAGGCTGATCGTGTCATCGAAGAGGATCCGGTCGTCCTCGCCGACGTAGTACTCGTTGGTCGCGCGCCCGCCGACGTACGACGCGAGCGGGGACGCGACCGTGCACGGGCCGAGCCGGGTCACCTGCAGGTCCGCGAGCGTCACCATGCCCCGACCCTATCGACGCCTACGAGGCGAGCGTGTAGTCCGAGAGGGGGAACCGGCCGGCCTCGGCGAAGGCGTTGAGCGTCGAGGTGGGGCGCAGCAGCGTGGCCTCGCCGTGCTGGTTGAAGTAGTAGCTGCGCGACGTCGCACAACTGCCGTGCTCGAAGACCGACGAGCCGACCTGTCGGCGCACCTTCGCCAGGAAGCGCGCGTTGGCCTCCTCGGTCACCTCGAAGCGGTTCGCGCCGCGGCGGTCGACCTCGGTCAGCAGCCGGTCGATGTGCTTCATCTGCGACTCGATCGTGGTGAAGTACGACAGGCCCGAGTACGACCACGGCGAGTTGAGGCTGAAGAAGTTGGGGAACCCGGGCACGCTGATGCCCTCGTACGCCTGGAAGCGCTCCGAGCGCCAGAACGCGCCGAGGTCCGTGCCGCCCGTCCCCTCGATCGTGAAGGCGGGGAAGTTCGCGTCCCACAGGTCGAAGCCGGTCGCGAGCACGAGTGTGTCGATGTCGCGGCGGCGGCCGTCGGTCGTGACGATGCCCCGCTCGTCGACGTGGTCGATCGACGTCGTCTCGAGCTCGACGTGCTTCTGGGTGAACGTCGGGTAGTAGGTGTTGGAGAACGTGGGTCGCTTGCACCCGAAGGAGTAGTCGGGCGTCAGCTGGCGGCGCAGCTCGGGATCCTTGACCTGCCGGTGCAGGTGCCGGGTCGCGGCGCCGGCCGCGGTGCGGTTGAACAGGTGGAAGCGTCGGTAGTGGAGGACCCCGGTGACCATGATCGCCTCGAGGATCGCGCTCCCGACGCCACGAGCGATCCGCTGCGTCAGCGGCACCTTGGCGAACAGGCCCTGCACGGCACGGGGGACCGGGCCGTCGAGCTTGGGCGTGACCCAGATCGCGGTGCGCTGGTAGACCGTCAGGTGGCTTGCGACCCGGGCGATCTCGGGCACGAGCTGCACCGCGGTGGCGCCGGTGCCGATGATCGCGACGTCCTCGCCCGTGAGGTCGTGGTCGGCGTCCCAGGCGGCGGTGTGGATGACCTTGCCGGCGAACGTCTCGACGCCCGGGATGTCGGGCAGGCGCGGCTGCGACAGGAAGCCCGTCGCGGTCAGCAGCAGCCGGGCCCGCACGGTCTGGCCGTCGGACTGCGTGACGGTCCACGCAGTCGCGTCCTCGTCCCAGACGGCCTTCTCGACCGTGACGCCGAACCGCATGAACGGGCGCAGCTGGAACAGCGTCGCGACGTGGTCGGCGTACTTCTTGAGCTCGGCGCCGGGGGCGTACAGGCGCGACCAGTACGGGTTGGGGGCGAACGAGTAGGAGTAGGTCGCCGACGGGATGTCGACCGCGATCCCGGGGTAGCGGTTGACGTGCCACGTGCCGCCGAGGTCGTCCTCGCGCTCCAGGATCACGAGGTCGTGACGGCCGCGGTGCCGCAGGGCGATGGCGGCACCCATGCCGCCGAATCCGGCACCGATGATGACGGCGTCGTGGACGTGCGGGGCAGGTGTCGTCGCCCGGGTGCGTGTGGCCATGCACCCACGTTTCCAGATACCGACAGTATCTGGCAAGGGTCCGATGCCAACAAGGTCAAAATGGCCTCTGACCTGCACCGATGCCCCGTCGGCCACGTGTGACCTGGGTCCCGAACATCGTGGTCCGGGCGCGGGCGTGAGTACCGTGGAGGGCATGACCGCCGACTACGCCAAGCGCGAGAGGCGCCTGTACGACGCGACCGACGAGCCGCGCGGGGGCGTCCTGCGCGTCGTGCGCCGCGGCCGTGGACCCGTCCAGGTCGTCGACGAGCACGCGATCGTGCACGAGACGCCGACCCTGCGCGCCCGCGTGCTGGCCCGCGGTCTGCGCCTCGTCGTCAAGCCCACGCTGACGCTCCTGCCGTTCAACGACAGCACGATGCGCTTCATGCGCCGCGTCGACGCGATGACGGCGCGGGGACCGCGCTCCCGCTACGTCGAGCCCGTCGAGTACCGCCTCGGCGGCGTGCGCGTCGAGGCCATGACGCACCGCTTCGGGCCGAGCAGCGAGATGACGGTGCTGTACTTCCACGGCGGCGGCTTCTTCTCGTGCGGCATCGAGACCCATCGCCGCGTGTGCGAACGGCTCGCCCTCGCGACCGGCGGCACCGTGATCTCGGTCGACTACGTGCAGCTGCCCGAGGGCGCCGTCGCGGACTCCGTCGCCGACGCCGTCCGCGCGTACGAGGCGCTGCTGGACGAGACCGACCACCCCGGCAAGATCGTCGTCGCGGGCGACTCCGCCGGCGGCTACCTGGCGATGAAGGTCGCCGAGGTCGCGACGCGTCGCGGCCTCGAGCGCCCGGCCGCCGTCATCGGATTCTCGCCGTTGCTGAGCCTCGACCCGGACCGCTTCGACAAGGGCGTCGAGCAGGTCAGCCGCATGAACGACGCCTACCTCCCGCTGCGGAAGATCCGCGTCGTCCGTCGCCGTTGGCTCCCGGAGTCGAGCGAGATCGAGGGCTTCGACTCCCCGCTCGACGCGGCGGAGCTGATCGACTCGCCCACGTTCCTCGTGGCCGTCGAGGACGAGATCCTGCGGCCCGAGGTCGAGGCGATGGCGGTGCAGCTCGCGGCGCGCGGCGTCGAGGTCGAGACGCACCTCTGGCGGGGGCAGGTGCACGCCTTCCCCGTGCTCGCCGACGTGCTGCCCGAGGCCCGGGAGGCCGTGCGGCTCGCCGGCCGGTTCGCGCGGCTCGCGGTCGGCGAGGACGTCGAGCCCGAGCCGGACGTCACGACCCGCGAGGGCGTGCGCGAGGAGCCGATCGTCGGCGAGATCGTGCCGGAGGAGCCCCAGGGCGGCGAGGTGCTGGACGGTGTCGTCGTCGACGGGGTCGTCGTGGGCGAGCCGGTCAGTGCCACGCCGCCGGCAGCCGCGCCCCCACGTGCCCCGGCGCCCCGGCGCTGGTGGCAGTTCTGGCGACGTAGCTGAGCCCGCCCGCTGGCTGAGGTGCGCCGAACGCAGCGAGGAGCCTCGAAGCACCCGACCTGTCGGTCCTTTCGAGGCTCGCTCGTGCCTCGCTCACACCTCAAGGACCGGGGGCCTGACCCCCGCGGTCAGTCCTGCGGGGTGAAGCTCAGCTTGGCGCTGAACGACACGACGCGATCGTCCTCGAGCCACGTCGTCACGCCGAGCGCCCGCAGGAACGACAGGTCGTCGAGGTCGTCGACCGGTGCGCCGAGCGCCTTGAGCGCGTCGATCAGGCTCTCGACGTCGACGTACAGCCCGCCCAGGGTCTGGTCGTGGTCGTCGATCACGGTGCCGAAGTTGTCGGTGCCGCCGAGACCGTCGTCGGACTCGATCTTGTCGGCGGCGTCGCCGTTGGTCGCGACGATCGCGCCGCCGTCGGTCTCGGTCAGGTCGAGCGGGATCCCGGTGTAGTCGAGCAGCGTCTCGAGCACCCCCGCGACGTCGCCCTGCGAGCGGAACTCGATGCCGGCACTGAGGATCTCGAGCGCCTCCTCCAGGTCGTCGGCCCGCCGCAGCTCGTCGACGCCGTCGTCGCCGACGTAGACGTTGAGCTCGTCGCCCAGCAGCGTCGCGAGGTCGTCGGGGAAGCTCAGGCCCGTCTCGTCCTCGAACTGCTCGACGGTGTCCTCGAACGTCGGCGGCGGGGCGCACTCCTCCTGGAAGTCGTCCTCGGGCTCGGGGGCGGTGCCGTCGGGATCGGTGCCGTCGGGATCGGGGGCGTTCGGGTCGAGCGGCTCGAGCTCCGGCTCGACCGGCGCCGGGTCCGCAGGTTCGGGGAAGCAGTAGTCGTCGTAGTCCAGCGCGCCGAAGCCGAAGAACAGCTCGCCGAACGACGTGACGCTGGCCCACAGCTCGTCGGCCAGGCTGCTGCCGCCGACCAGCGACAGACCGATCATGGTGTCCTCGGGCAGGCCCGCGAGGCCCTCCGCGTCCGGGACGTCCAGGTCCTCGGTCAGGGTCGTGACGCCGGCGGCCTCGAGCGAGTCGTCGGCCGCGCGCAGCGTCAGCGCGGCGGTGTCGACCTGGCCGTAGTAGTCGAGGATCTCCTGCACGTCGTCCGGAGCATCGTCGCCGAGCTCCTCCAGCGCCTCCTGCGCCTTGTCGTACAGGGCGCCCTGGTCGTACCAGAGCGAGGCCACGCCGTCCTCGCCGAGGCGGTCCATGTCGTCGGTGAACTTGGCGTTGTCGGCGCCGAGCGTGCCCTCGTCGGCAGCCCGGTCGATCGCGTCGGCGCTGTCCTGCGAGATCGTCACGAGCGCGTAGCCGTCGCGGAAGACGATGCCGGGCTCGTCGAGGTCGGTGCCGAGGTCGCCGCTGATCGACTCGAGGATGCCGCAGTCCTGCGCGAGCTGCGTGATGCCGTCGCGTGCCGCGTCCTCGTCGCTCACCTGGATCACCAGGACGGCGTTCTCGGCGATGTTGAGGGCCGTCTCGTCCTCGTCGTCGGTGATGTCGAAGCCGCCCACGAGCCCGAGGCCGACCCGCTCGCCGATCCACGGCTTGACGTCGTCGTCGTAGTCGACGCCGCACGCGTCCTCCAGGCCGAACCAGTCGGTGAAGGCGACCTCCCGCAGGTCGGCCTGCGACTCGACGTCCTCCAGGCCCAGACCCTCCTTGACCTCCGGGACCCGGTCGATCAGGTCGAGCAGGGCGATCTTCTGGCTCGCCGACGGGTCGAGGTCGAGACGTGTGTACGCGACGGTCGTCGCCGGGAGCACGTCGGCCGGCTGGGCGCCTCCGCCGCTCAGGGTGTCGTACACCTTGAACCCGGCGAACGCGGCACCGCCGAGCAGGACCAGGCCGAGGAAGCCGAAGCCCAGCTTGAGGCCGAACGGCACGCCGCCCCCGCCGCTCTTCCCGCCGCCCGGAGGCGGCGGCACGGCACCCGTCGGGGCGGACGTACCGGGCGGCGGCGGCAGAGAGCTCATGTCGTGGGTCCCCAGGGTGTGGGCGGCGGCCGGGTGGTTCGACCGGTCGCAGCCCCCTGCCGCGACTGCCCGCAGGATAGCCAAGTTCGGAGCCGGGGGTGGGACAAGAAACCGGCAGGCTTGACTGTTTCTGCGCGCCTCACCATGCTGTGGGGATGTCGACCACCCGGGTGCCGCAGGGCGAACGTACCCGGCTCATGCGACTGCGACTCATGGAGGCCACCGTCGAGTGCCTCGTCGAGCTGGGGTGGACCGGCACGACCACGACGGTCGTGAGCCAGCGCGCGGGCGTGAGCCGAGGCGCGCAGCTGCACCACTTCCCGACCAAGCAGGACCTCGTCGTCGCCGCGCTCGACCACCTGACGGAGCGGCGGCGTCACGAGGTCGCGGCCTCGGTCGCGGACCTGCCCGACGAGGGCCGCACGCGCGCCGCGCTCGACGCGGTGGCCGCGCTGTACGTCTCGCCGGTCTTCTTCGCCGCCCTCGAGCTCTGGGTCGCCGCCCGGACCGATCCTGCGCTGCGCGACGTCGTCGTCCCGCTGGAGCGGCGCTTCGGTCGGGACGCGCACGCCTACGCCGTGACCCTGCTGGGCGTCGACGAGAAGCGCGGACGCAACCGCCAGCTGGTGCAGGCGACGCTCGACCTGGCGCGCGGCCTCGGCCTCGCCGCCTCGCTGTCCGACGACAGCGCCCGCCGGGCGTCGATCCTCGACGCCTGGGCCGGGACCCTCGACACCGAACTGGAACGCTGACGGGCTGGAGGCCTGACATGACCGACGCACCGACCGTCCTCGACGACCTCGCCGCCGAGAGCGCCCAGCTCGACGGGTGGGTCGCCGACCTCGCGGACGAGGCCTGGGCCACCGTGACGACGCCGGAGGGGTGGACCGTCGCCCACCAGGTCGCGCACCTGCTCTGGACCGACCGGGCGAGCCTCGCCGCGATCGCGGGCGGTCAGGAGTGGGACCTGTTGCTGAGCCTGGCGCAGAAGGACCCGTTCGGCTTCGTCGACAGCGAGACGGAGCGGCTCGTCGAGATCGCCCCGGAGTCGCTGCTGCACCACTGGCGTGACTCGCGGCAGCGCCTCGCCGACGCCCTGGCGGCGGTGCCGGCGGGGGAGAAGATCGCCTGGTTCGGCCCGCCGATGAGTGCGACGTCGATGGCCACCGCGCGCCACATGGAGACGTGGGCGCACAGCCACGACGTCGCCGAGGCGCTGGGCCTCGAGGTGCCGCGCACCGACCGCGTCCGCCACGTCTGCCACCTCGGGGTGCGGACGCGCGGCTTCGCCTACCTGATGCGCGGGCTGGAGGCGCCGTCGGCCGAGGTCCGCGTCGAGCTGACCGGTCCGTCCGGCGAGGTCTGGACGTGGGGCCCCGAGGGCGCCGAGAACCGGGTCACGGGTGACGCCTGGGACTTCGCCCTGCTCGCGACGCGTCGCCGGCACCGGGTCGACGTCGACGTCACGGCGGACGGCGAGGCCGCCGACGGCTGGCTCGACGTGGTCCAGACCTTCGCGGGCCTGCCGGGCAACGACCCGGTCCCCCTCGCGGAGCGGTGAGCAGCGCTCGCGCGGCACGGGCCGGATCGTAGAAACAAGCAGGGTTGACTGTTTGTTGATGAGGGGGCACGATGCGAAGCGTGACGATTCGTGTCGGCAACTGCTCGGGCTACTACGGCGACCGCCTCTCCGCGATGCGCGAGATGCTCGAGGGTGGTGACCTCGACTACCTGACCGGCGACTACCTCGCCGAGCTCACGATGCTGATCCTCGGCCGCGACCAGATGAAGGACGAGAACCTCGGCTACGCCCGCACGTTCCTGCGGCAGCTCGGCGACTGCCTCGCGCTGGCCCAGCAGAAGGGCGTCCGCATCGTCGCCAACGCCGGTGGCCTCAACCCGGCCGGCCTCGCCAGCGCGATCCGTGAGCTCGCCGCCGAGCAGGGGCTCGACGTCGCCGTCGCCCACGTCGAGGGCGACGACCTCCGTGAACGGGCCGGCGACCTCGCCGCAGGAGTCGGACTCCAGGGCCAGGTGCTCACGGCCAACGCCTACCTCGGCGCCTTCGGCATCGCCGCGGCCCTCGCCGCCGGGGCCGATGTCGTCGTGACGGGACGCGTCACCGACGCCTCCGTCGTCGTCGGCCCCGCGATCCACGCCTTCGGGTGGACGCCCGACGACCTCGACGCACTGGCGGGCGCCGTCGTCGCCGGCCACGTCATCGAGTGCGGCACGCAGGCCACGGGTGGCAACTTCAGCGGCTTCCGCACCCTCGACGCCGAGGTCCTGCTCGGTCGTGCGCCCCTCGGCTTCCCGATCGCCGAGATCGCGGCCGACGGCACGTCGGTCGTCACCAAGCACGAGGGCACCGGCGGCACGGTCACGGTCGACGCCGTCACGGCGCAGCTCGTCTACGAGATCCAGGGTCCGGCGTACGGCAACCCCGACGTCGTGACGCACCTCGACACGATCACGCTGACGCAGGACGGTGACGACCGCGTGCGCATCAGCGGCGTCAAGGGCACGCCCCCGCCACCGACGACCAAGGTGTGTCTCAACGCCCTGGGCGGCTTCCGCAACCACCTCGCGTTCCAGCTCACCGGCCTCGACGTCCCGGCCAAGGCGGCATGGGTCCGCGCGCAGGTCGAGGCGGCCCTGGCGGCCGACGTGCCTGACGAGGTCGAGTGGCGGCTCGAGCGGACCGACGTCTTCGATCCGCCGACCCAGGCGCAGGCCACCGCAGTCCTGCACTGCCACGTGCGCAGCAGCCGACCCGACCCGGTCGGTCGGGCGTTCAGCGACGCCGCGGTGCAGATCGCGCTCGCGTCGTACCCCGGCTTCTACCTCACGGTCCCGCCGTCGAAGGGCGCGCCGTTCGGCGTCTACGGCGCGGCCTACGTGCCGCAGTCCGAGGTGCCGCACGTCGTGGTGCTTCCCGACGGCTCGCGCCACGAGATCGCACCGCCGACCGTGACCGCCCCGTTCCCGCCGGAGGCACCGGCCGACCCGCCCTTCGACCGCCCGGCGTCGCAGGCCGAGGTCGAGACGAGGGCGGTGCCCCTCGGCGAGGTCGTCCACGCGCGATCGGGGGACAAGGGCGGTAACGCGAACATCGGCGTCTGGGTCCCGGCCGACCACCCGCGCCGCGACGAGGCGTTCGCGTGGCTCGCGGCCGACCTCACGCCCGACCGCGTGCGCGAGCTGTTGCCGGAGGCCGCCGACCTGGCGGTCGACGTGCACCCGCTGCCGGGCATCGCGGCCGTCAACGTCATCGTCCACGGCCTGCTCGGCGAGGGCGTCGCGTCGTCGACCCGCCTCGACGCGCAGGCCAAGGCCGTCGGCGAGTGGCTCCGCGCCCGCGTCGTCGACGTGCCCGTCCAGCTGATCCCGGAGATCGCCGTCGGAGGAGAGGTCGCATGAGCACCGTGTGGGACACCCCAGAGCGCAAGGCCCTGAGGAGTGCTGTCGAGGAGTTCACGCGCCGTGAGATCGTGCCGCACCTGCCGCAGTGGGAGGACGACGGCGAGCTCCCGCGCGAGCTGCACGCCGCCACGGCGAAGGCCGGCTTCCTCGGCATCGGGTTCCCCGAGGACGTCGGCGGCGAGGGCGGTGACGTCCTCGACGCGTGCGTCGTGACCGAGGCGATGCTCGCGGCCGGGGGCTCGACCGGCGTCCAGGCCAGCCTCTTCACGCACAGCATCGCGGTGCCGCACATCATCGGCGCGGTCCAGGCCGGCGCGTCGAGCCCCGACCTGGTCGACCGCTATGTGCGCCCGACCCTGACCGGGCAGAAGATCGGCTCGCTCGGCGTGACCGAGCCCGGCGGCGGGTCCGACGTCGCGGGCCTGCGCACGCGTGCGGTGCGCGACGGCGACCACTACGTCGTCAACGGCGCCAAGACCTTCATCACCTCGGGCGTGCGTGCCGACTACGTCACCACGGCGGTGCGCACCGGCGGGGAGGGCCACGGCGGGATCTCGCTCCTCGTGATCGACAAGGACACGCCCGGCTTCACCGTGAGCCGCAGCCTGCGCAAGATGGGCTGGCACTGCTCCGACACCGCAGAGCTCGCCTTCGACGACGTCCGGGTGCCGGTCGGCAACCTCGTCGGCGAGGAGAACGGCGGCTTCTACCTCGTCATGCAGCAGTTCGTCGGCGAACGGCTCGGTCTCGCGGTGCAGGCGTACGGCACGGCCCAGCGAGCCCTCGACCTCGCCGTCGCGTACGCCCGTGAGCGGGACACGTTCGGCAAGCCGCTCATCAGCCGCCAGGTCATCCGCCACAAGCTCGTCGAGATGCACTCGCGCACCGCGGCGGCCCGGGAGCTGACCCGTCGGGCCGTCGAGCGGGCGCTCGAGACCGACCGCTCCGACATGTCGCTGATCCTCGACGCCGTCGTCGCCAAGAACCAGGCCGTCGCCTGCGTCGAGTTCGTCGTGCACGAAGCCGTCCAGATCCACGGCGGCATGGGCTACATGCGCGAGTCCGAGATCGACCGCCACTACCGCGACGCCCGCATCCTCGGCATCGGCGGCGGTGCCACCGAGGTCATGAAGGACCTCGCCGCGAAGCTCCTGGGCTACTGAGAGGCCACCCCACATGAAGACCGTGATCGACCCCACGACGGCCGCGTACGCCGACAACCGCGCGGCGATGCTCGAGCGCGTCGACGACCTCGCCGCGCAGCACGCCAAGGCCCTCGCCGGCGGCGGCGAGAAGTACGTCGAGCGCCACCACCGCCGCGGCAAGCTCACCGCGCGCGAGCGCATCGAGCTGCTGCTCGACCCCGACGCCCCGTTCCTCGAGGTCGGCGCGCTGGCCGGCTGGGGCACCGACTTCACGGTCGGCGGCTCGATCATCACGGGCATCGGCGTCGTCGAGGGCGTCGAGTGCATGATCGTCGCCAACGACCCCACCGTGAAGGGCGGCTCGTCCAACCCCGTCACGGTCAAGAAGGGCTTCCGGGCCGCGCAGATCGCGCACGAGAACGGGCTGCCGACGATCAACCTCGTCGAGTCCGGCGGCGCCGACCTCCCGACGCAGAAGGACATCTTCATCCCCGGCGGTGCGAGCTTCCGCAACATCACTCGCGCGAGCGAGGACCGTCGTCCGACCGTCGCCCTGGTGTTCGGCAACTCCACCGCGGGCGGCGCGTACATCCCGGGCATGAGCGACTACGTCGTGATGGTCAAGGAGGGCGCCAAGGTGTTCCTCGGCGGACCGCCGCTGGTCAAGATGGCGACGGGCGAGGAGTCCGACGACGAGTCGCTCGGCGGCGCCGAGATGCATGCCCGCACGTCCGGCCTGGCCGACTACCTCGCCCAGGACGAGCACGACGCGATCCGCCTCGGTCGTCAGATCGTCCGGCGGCTCAACTGGAGAAAGAAGGGTCGACCGGCCGCGGTGGACTACGCCGAGCCGCTGCTCGACGGCGAGGACCTGCTCGGCATCGTGCCGACCGACCTCAAGATCCCGTTCGACCCGCGCGAGGTCATCGGGCGCCTGGTCGACGCGAGCGAGTTCGACGAGTTCAAGCCGCTGTACGGCTCGAGCCTCGTCACGGGTTTCGCGCAGCTGCACGGCTACCCGATCGGCATCCTCGCCAACGCGCAGGGCGTGTTGTTCAGCCAGGAGGCGCAGAAGGCCGCGCAGTTCATCCAGCTCGCCAACCAGGTCGACACGCCGCTGCTGTTCCTGCACAACACGACGGGCTACATGGTCGGTGCCGAGTACGAGCAGGGCGGCATCATCAAGCACGGCGCGCAGATGATCAACGCGGTCTCGAACTCGAAGGTCCCGCACCTGTCCGTCGTCATGGGCGCCTCCTACGGCGCCGGCCACTACGGGATGAGCGGGCGGGCGTACGACCCGCGCTTCATGTTCAGCTGGGTCGGCGCGAAGTCGGCGGTGATGGGTCCGGCGCAGCTGGCCGGCGTCATCTCGATCGTCGCCCGCCAGGCCGCCGAGGCGAAGGGCCAGGCGTACGACGAGGAGGGCGACGCCCAGATGC
>Ga0172372_10007799_pt1 | contig 14309 bp, 11 predicted proteins | sample LakKiv5m_2_FD_114544 | JGI IMG/M metagenome (GOLD analysis project Ga0172372, IMG submission 114544) | Freshwater microbial communities from Kabuno Bay, South-Kivu, Congo - kab_092012_9.5m | ecosystem: Environmental > Aquatic > Freshwater > Lake | place: Democratic Republic of the Congo...
TAAAGGTGTTCGTAGATGTCCCAATCGCCCGGCGCCCACCAACATAAGGGATCCGATGTCAGTTGAAACTCGGTGTCTTCGTGGGCAACCGTAATATTTGCTATGTTGCTATGGAATTCGTAACGGAAAGCAACGCCATCGTCGTAGGTCCTGAAGCGCACCGCGTAGTCCATTTCCGGATCGTCAGTTTTGGTAAAATTGACCAATAGCTCCTCGCTGCGGTCGGTCATCTGCCGCTGTTCGCCCCAGGGCTGTTCCCAGGTTTCGTTGATGGACTTCGTTTCGCTGCCGGCAATCGCAAAGCCCTTGCCGAAGTCGCTTCCGTCCGCCCAGCGCATGCCGAGCCTCGAGGTGTCCAACACCAGGCTTTCGCCGAAACGCACGGTGTAGGCGGGTTCGCCGGCTGGCGTGGTGAATACCTGAACAGTCAGTTTTTCGTCAGGCGATTGCAGGGTCAGGTTGGCTGGTTCGGGGGCGCTGCAGGCCGCCAGACCCAACAAGCTTAGGATGAAGAGGTTGCGGTACATGGCACGAAGATAGGGGGTGGGGGGGATCTCAAAACCCCTGCATCTCCACCAAACGGCGGTAAACCCCGTCATGGGACATCAGTGCCAGGTGGTTGCCGCGCTCCACGATGCGGCCGTCTTGCATGACGGCGATTTGGTCGGCGTGTTGGATGGTGCTGAGGCGGTGGGCGATGACAATGGTGGTGCGGTTGCGCATCAGGTTGGTGAGCGCTTGCTGGACCAGTTTTTCGCTTTCGCTGTCCAGGCTGGACGTGGCTTCGTCCAGGATCAGGATGGGCGGGTTGCGCAACACGGCGCGGGCAATGGTCAGGCGCTGGCGCTCGCCGCCGCTGAGTTTGAGGCCGCGGTCGCCGATCATCGTCTGGTAACCGTCCGGCAGCGCGGCGATGAAGTCGTGGGCGTTGGAGACGCGGGCGGCCTGCTCCACATCAGCCGCGGTGGCGCCTTCCACACCAAAAGCGATGTTGCGGAAAACGGTGTCGTGGAACAGGATGCTTTCCTGGGTCACGATGCCCAGCAACCCCCGCAGGTCCCGGAGTTTCATGGTGCGGATGTCGCGGCCGTCGAGGAAAATTCCCCCGGAACTGGCTTCGTAAAAGCGCGGCAGCAAGTCAACCAGGGTGCTTTTGCCCGACCCGCTCTGCCCCACCAGCGCCAGCACCTGGCCTTTGGGAATGTGCAGCGAAATGTCCTCCAGAATCACCTGCCCCGGCTGGTACGAAAAGCCGATGCCGCGGTACTCGATGGCGTGTTCCAGCCCCCGCACGGGATCGGCCGTCAGCGGTTCGGGCAGGTCGTTGCCCGCGTCCAGCAGCCCTTCGATCCGCTCCATGCTGGCGATGCCGCGCTGGATGTAGTAGTAGGCGTTGGCGAAGGCCTTTGCCGGGTTGATCAGGTTGGCAAAAATCAGAATAAAACCTATAAATACTTCTGCGCTAAAACTCCCACTAATTACCATTTTGCCTCCGAACCAAAGCACCACGGCCACCACCAGAATGCCCAGAAACTCCGACAGCGGCGAGGACAGATCGCGGCGGTGCAGCGCTTTGGTTTGCAGCCGGTAATGCTCCTGAATGGCGGTCTCGAAACGGTCGCGCTGGTAATGCTCCGCGTTGAATCCTTTCACAATCCGCAGGCCACCCAGGCTCTCTTCAATGAGCGAGATGATCCAGCCTACCTGGTCCTGCGCCCCGCGCGAAGGTTTTTTGAGCGACTTGCCAATTCCCCCGATAATCAGGCCGGTCAGCGGCAGCAAAATGAGCACAAACAGCGTCAGCGGCAGGCTGATGCTGAGCATGGCAATCAGGAAAAACAGGATGAGCACCGGCTCGCGAAAAGCCGATTCCAGCGTATTCATGATGCTCCACTCCACTTCGGTCACGTCGGTGGTCATGCGGGCAATGACGTCGCCCTTGCGCTTCTCCGAAAACCAGCTCATAGGCAGCTCCAGCAGGCGCACGAAAAGCTGCCGGCGCAGGTCGCGCACAACGCCGGTACGCAGGGGGGCCAGGCAGTACATGGCCGCATAACGCGACGCATTCTTCAACATGAAAACCACGACGACAACCGCGCAAACCACGACAAGCCCTTCGACTTGACCTTTTTCTGCTACGTAATGGCCAAAGCGATAATTGAATATGCCGGCCAAAGCCCGCCCGGACCACGCAAAGGCAGGTTCTTCCGGGGGAATGGCCACCGTGCCAAAGAGCACCTGCAGGAACGGGATCACCATCAGCAGGCTGAACAAGCTGAACAGCGCGTAGAGCAGGTTGAACCCGATGTTGGCCAGCGCGAGGCCCCGATAGCGCGAGGCCAGTTGTAGAATACGGCGGAAACTCTTCATGGCAGGCGGTCAAAGTTAGTACCCTTGGCGGGAAGGCTGCGGGTTAAGGCTCCCGAGGCTGGCCACCTCTGCAGGCCGCGCCCTCCCCGGGCAATGCTATCTTTGCAGGTTATGGATTCCCGACGGCAGCAACAGGTAGGCCAAATGTTGCAGGAAGAAATGGCCTCGCTTTTTCAGCGCCACGGCGCGGAATGGTACGGCCAGGCCTTTGTGACCCTCACCGAGGTGCGCGTTACCCCTGATCTGGAAATTGCGCGCTTTTATTGCAGCGTGTACAACATGCCCGACCCGCAGGGCACCATTGACCGGCTCAACGGCCAGTTGACGGACATCCGCTTTCAACTGGGAAAGCGCATCCGGCATCAGGTTAGGAAAATTCCTATAATTGAATTTGTGCTGGATGACAGCCTGGACCGCGCCTTCCGCGTCGATGAACTGCTCCGCCAACCCTGACGCATGGTCAAGCGCAACCTTGCCCTGAGCTGGAAAATAGCCCGGCGCTACATTTTCTCCCGCAAAAGCACCAATGCCATCAACATCATTGCGGGGGTTTCCATGCTCGGCATCATCGTCGGCGCTGCCGCGCTCATTATCGTTCTTTCGGCCTTTAATGGGTTCGAAGGGCTGGTCAAAAAACTCTACTCCTCGTTTTATCCCGACCTGTCCATCCAGCTCGCCGAAGGCAAACATTTCCTGGCCGACAGCCTTGACGTAAACGCGTTGCGCGCGGTGCCCGGCGTGGCCGCGCTGAGCCTGACGCTGGAGGAGAACGCCATCCTGGTCTACGACGACAAAGAGCACATCGCCATGGTCAAAGGCGTGGACGACTCCTTCGCCGACGTCACCGCCGTGGACGACAGCGTCATCGTGGGCAAGTACCGGCTCTCCGCGCTGCGGCTGGATTCGGTGGAAATTGACGGCGCCGTTCTGGGCGCCGGTGTAGCCGACATGCTGGACGTCATGCTCGGTCCCAATGCCGGCTACCTCAGTCTGTACATGCCCCGCCGCGGGCTCAATTCCGGCATTGGCGCCAGCCGCGCATTCAAAGAACAACGCATTCGGCCGGTGGGCATATTCCGCATCCAGCAGGAATTTGATGCCAAATATATGATCGTGCCCCTCCGTTTTATGCAGGAGCTGTTGGAATACAAAGACAATCGGGTCGGTTCGGTCGAAATCAAAGTTGCACCCGGCGCAAACGCCTCGCGCGTCCAGCGCGACCTGCAACGCATCGCCGGGGATCGCTTCACGGTCAAAACCCGCTACGAACTCAACCCCACCGTGTACCGGGTCATGCGCACCGAGAAATGGGCCGTTTATCTGGTACTCACCTTCATTTTGATCGTGGCCGCCTTCAACATGATCGGCTCCATTTCCATGCTGGTTATCGAAAAACGACGGGACATCGGCACCCTTCAGGCCCTGGGTGCCAGCCAGCAGCAAATCCAGGCCATTTTCCTGCTCGAAGGAATGTTGCAAACCTTGCTCAGCATGGGCATCGGTTTTGCGATTGCGCTCGTATTGTTGTTGGGTCAGCTCTGGTTTGAGTGGCTCAAAATACCCGGATCTGGCACATTTGTTGTGCAGGCCTACCCCGTTGACATTCAGGCCCTGGACTTTCTGCTCGTGGCGACTACCATCTTGTTGATTGGTCTCGCGGCGGCCTGGTTTCCAGCCCGCCAGGCCGCAGCAGCGCGGTACATGGTCAAGGCGGAGGTTTAGGCCTGCTTTTAAACTACAACTACCGCCTCATGAAGCAATTAACTTTCTCCATGGCCTTGATGGCCACTCTGCTTTTTGCTCAAAACCTTAGTGCTCAAACAATTAATGCCAACAAAGTTGTTGAGCCCTTCGAACTGCCAAAAAACTTCCTGTTTGCCGAACTCGGAGGAGCTGCGCGCAACATCGTCCTCTTCAACTACCAGCGGATTATTCCCATTACAGATGGCAGTGCACTGACCGCCCGCGTCGGTTTCTTCGGCTTTGGCAACAGCCGCCCTGGCGGTACCGAAGCGCAAATGGACGCCAGTGGCTGCCTTGGTCTGTTGTTGAGCACGCAGGATCAGCACAACCTCGAGATTGAGGCGTCGGTCAACCGCTTTCTGGCCCGCGAAGAAGACTACCGAAACCTGGACCAAAACCGCTACCTGCTCACCGCCGGCTATCGTCTGCAACCCGCAAAATCCGGCAAGGGATTCGGCATGCGCGTCGGCTTAGGCATGCTGGCTTATACTGAACAGGAAGAATGGCTGTATGAACCGCAGCCGTCAGAGGTGACCAAATCCACCGGTTTTCACCCAATGGGTTACCTCGGCATCGGCTACGCATTTTAGGGTACCCTGAGGTAAAAAAGGCTCACCCCTCGCGGAGACGATACCGGAACTGCCGGCCCTCCGCATCCTGCCAATGCAGGGCCATGACCCGGGCGTGCAGCGAGAAATGCTGAGGATTGAAGTACCAGTCTTCCAGGGTTTGCCAGTTATTTTGGAACGATCGTTCCAAGTCTGCCTTCTCTGCAAAATGCGGTTCCCATTCGCCGTTGCCCAACTGCGTTTCCAGTGTCCAGCGAAACCGGTCTGCTGCGGCACGCACCTGTTCCGCAAAAAGCTGCGGGCTGTTGCTCCCTTCCGGCCAGGCAATCGGCACTGCCAGCCGGCCCCACCAGGTAAAGCGATCCGGTACACCGTGCGGCAGGTCAGCCAGCGCGCCAGGGTTGTCCAGCCTGCAAGGGAGCAGGTCCGCATTCATGCCCTCAAACATACCTGAATCTATGTTGGCAGGTGCGCCCGGCCAGCCCGGTCCAAAGGCCAGAATCCGGCTGTAAACATGCCCGTTGCTAGCGTTCAGCCACAGCTGCCGCTGAATGGCCACCCCGCGGATGGGCCCGCCAGACATGGTCCGGGCTTGCAAGTTTTGGCATTGCGCCGTCCAGGTGGCCAGCAGCAGTTCCAGGTTGCCCGACAGCACCTGCAGGCCGGAGCTTTCAAAGGAAAGGCTTTGCCACGGAGGCAGCGCTTGCACCCCGGCAGAAACTGGACCGGTATCTGTGGCAAGTGCAACGGACACCGGTTGAGCATGGCTCGCCCGGGGAACCGCAAGCCCCAGCCCCAGTAGCACCGTGGCTGCGAGCCACCGGGGCCCTTCGCCCGCAAGACGCGCTGGCTTGAACAGGAGCAGAACCGCTGCGTTGAGCAGCCGGCCCCCTTCGCCCGACCTCATGCGGACTCGGCGTCCTGGCACAATTCCACCAAAATTCCGTTGGTGCTTTTGGGGTGCAGGAAGCAGATGATTTTGCCGTCGGCGCCGGGCACGGGTTCTTCGTGCAGCAGGCGAAAGCCGGCGTCGCGCAGGCGGGCCATTTCCGCGCGGATGTCGTCCACGGCAAAGGCGACGTGATGCAGCCCTTCGCCGCGTTTTTCGATGAACTGGGCAATGGGACTCTGTTCACGCGTAGCTTCGAGCAGCTCTACTTTGCTGTCGCCCAGGCGGAAAAACGACGTGCTGACGCCTTCGCGCTCTACGGTTTCGGTTTTGTAGGGCGAATGGCCGAAAAGTTTTTCAAACAACTGGTTCGCTTCTTCCAGGTTGCGAACGGCTATGCCCAAATGTTCAATGCGGGGTAAGGCCATAGGGTAACATTTTTCGATCCCTGCCGGGGCTCGGGTTCTGCTCAAAGTCCGCATTAAATTTCCAGCTTTTCCAGACATTCGCAGCCATGCCCCCCCCGAAAGCACCTATTTACCTGGATTATGCCGCCACAACACCGGTTGACCCCGCCGTTTTGGAGGCCATGCTGCCCTACTTTCGCCAGCATTTTGGCAATGCTTCGAGCCGCAACCATGCATACGGCTGGGTAGCTGCCGAAGCGGTGGCGCTGGCTCGCGAGCAATGCGCGGCGCTGATCGACGTGTCGCCGGAGGAGCTGGTTTTTACCTCTGGCGCCACCGAAAGTTTGAACCTGGCCATCAAAGGCGCAGCCGCCCGCTACGCGACTAAAGGCCGGCACATCATCACCTGCGCCACCGAGCACCGTGCCGTTTTGGATACCTGTGCGCATCTGCAGCGGCAGGGGGCGGAGCTGACCGTGTTGGGCGTCGATGCCTGGGGCGGGCTGGATCTTACGGAACTCGAAGCCGCCATTCGCCCGGATACGATTCTATTGGCGCTGATGTGGGGCAACAACGAGACCGGAGTTTTGCATCCGGTGCAAAAAATTTCGGCGCTCGCGCAAAAACATAATGTTATATATTGTTGTGATGCCACGCAAGCCGTAGGAAAAGTTACGATTTCGCTCCGCGACAGCGGTCCCGATCTTCTGGCGCTTAGCGCGCACAAATTCGGCGGACCCAAAGGGTGCGGTGCGTTGTTCGTACGCCGTCGTCAGCCACGGGTTCAATTGGAGGCCTTGCTGGACGGCGGCGGTCACGAGCGCGGTTTGCGTTCCGGAACGCTGAATGTGCCTGGCATCGTCGGGTTGGGCAAAGCGGCGGAACTGGCCTTGGCACGCTTGCCAACGGACGGTCCGCGCTTGGCCGCGCTGCGTGATTCGTTGGAGGCGCACATGGTGCGGCATTTCGGGGCAGTGGTCAACAGTGGCGCCGCGCCACGTTTGCCGCATATCAGCAACCTTCGGTTCCCTGGCCACAAGGCCGAATCGTTGTTGTCTTCCTGGTCTGCGGTGTTGGCCGCCTCTACCGCATCGGCTTGCTCGTCGGCCAGCCTGGAGCCATCGCATGTGCTGACCGCCATGGGCCTGAGTCGCCCGGATGCGGATGCTTCTTTACGGTTGAGTGTTGGGCATGAGACGACGGAAGAGGGGGTGGGGGAGATTTGGAGCAACTTTTTTCAAGGTTTTTGACCGCTGAATGCATGGGATCCATGTGGATGTAACACGCAGAGGATCAAAGCATAAGGTTGAAAATGCTTATTAAGTTCATATAGGGGTAACGTTGGCATCGTAATTATTTAAAATCAAAAGTTTGGAAATGCAGGGGGGGCAGGTTACTATTGTGCATTATTCGTCATTAAACCTCCTGCCATGAGAACTTTTTCCCTGTTTTGGTTATCTTAGGGAGTATGCGTTTTGGTGTTCAAGCCCAGGTAGCTTGTCCTATCTCCCCAGCTATTGACTTCTGGAGCGGTACTACGCTAACCAGCAGCTTTCTGTTTACCACGTATGCAGATGAAGTTGAAATTAGTGGTACGCTTGAAGTGAATACAACACTCTTCATTTTTGATGGAGCAGAAGTTGGGTTTAAAGCATTTAGTTCAAAGATTGTAGTCAATCCTTCCTGTACGCTCAGGATTATCAATGGCAGTATTTTGACCAATTTGGATCCTTTCAATCGTTGGCTGGGAATTGAAGTATTGCCTGGCGGCCGTTTGGAAGTAGATGGTTCGGAAATATGTGGTGCTCAGGATGCCATTCAGTGCAACAATTCCTTTTCAACCGGAGCAGCAGAATTTGATGTGCGCAACAGTTTTCTTCGCTTCAATGAGACCGGTATAGTATTAAACGATTTTGCGGCAGGTCCTTACCCGGGCATCGTGTATAATACTCATTTTCAAGGGGGAGCAATGCCGAGTATGACTCCACCGTATAGCTTACGGGGAGTTAGTGCAAGCGATATTGACCCATTGACGGGTCCTGGATTGCAAATTGGAGAGCTGACTTCTACAACGACCCCCAATCTTTTTACGGATCTGGAGTATGGGATTCAGGTTTTCAATACTACGCTGGAGGTTTTTAACAGTGAATTTGAGTCCATACAAGACTTAAGTGGACTAGGTACAGGTTATGCGGTGTTTGCGCCAGACAGGAGTCCAGGCAGTTATTATCTGGGAGTAGGATTTTTTGTCGGCAGTGGCAGCGCCGTTTTGGGCAATACGATGAAAGATTGCTTACATGGGGTTTATGTTACTGGATACGAGACTGTGGTAATCAACAACAATACGATGACAGCCCCAAGCGACAGTTTTAGAACGGGCATCATAGTTGAGCGAACACGCTTAGAAATTTCAGTGTTAAACAACGAGATCCGGCAGTTCGGAAAGTTGGGGATATTGCTGGATGATAACCCAGGTTTGGGCGGCGGGCCAAGTCTAAATGGAGCGGTCAGTAACAATCTTATACGCGGCGAAAACCTGAAGACGAAGGCTATTTTCGTAGATCAGTATTTCGGAGGGCTGACCATGAAGCAAGACACCATTGATCGGGTATGGCGCGGTATAGGGATACAATCAAGTGACGGAGTTTTTAACATTCGGGACAACCAGGTTGATTTCCGTTACCCCGGTTCAGTTGTAACCTCTGAACCTGCAGCAGGAATCTATGTTTTGTCAAGCGATGAAGCGCTTTTGTTGCGCAACACGATTTCGGGTAATTGTCCGGTACCTGCAGGAGGTGGACCTTGCAATGCTTACTCGGTAGCAAACTCCAGAGTCCGCGGTATCCAGTTGAACCAGACCTTTAACACGAGGGTTTACAACAATAATATACAGTATGCAGGGGCTGGAGTTTACGTTCAAGGTCCAAACTTTGAGGGCAATATGGTTTGCAACGACTTTTTTGACAATTACACAGCTGTTTTGTGGGATAATCTTCCAACGGATGGGTTTGGAGTGACCGGTGGTGGCACGTATTCCAATCGTGTACAGGGATTAGGGACGGTGGCCCCCTACGAGGATTGGAGTGAGAATACGTTTACTTCCTCGGTGCCAAGCCCACCGCCATTCCGTTCCTGGAGCATCAATGGCGCGGATGCGGGAAGTGTAGATTGGTTTTACCAGAGTGCTCCCAATTATGATTTTCCAGGGGGAACGATTGGCTCAATAGTACCTAGTACCTCTTTATCGCCTTCAATTGGTAGTTCAACAAATATTTGTTCGCTCCTGCGATTGGCCGGAGATGCTGATACAATTCTAACTCAGCAGAATAGCTCTGAATCGGAGAATCAGGAAGCTTTGGATGCTACTATTCGCTCTCAGTTATCGGACTTGAATGAGGAAGACTTTTATCATCAATTGGTGGCATGGTATCATATGGAACTATCAAGTCCGGTGATGGATTCCTTGTTGTCTTTGACATCAATCAGAGAAATTGATCAAGCACAAAGTATGTGGCTTGCCGGTGATTTAGATGCATTGGATGGGTTGATGGCCGGTGTAAACCCTGTAAACTCACACGAAAGCTTAATAAAGCATGTTTGGGAGATTAAGGCAGGAACAGCACGAACTGCGATGAGCTCATCAATTTCTTTATCCACCCCCCCTCATAGCCTGTTTTCATCAGAAGATTTGGCACAACTTTCCGCAATAGCTTTAGATACACTGTCAGGCCATACACAGGCTCGATACATGGCTCAAAGCATGCTGAATTGGTCTTTACTGGATGATCGTTGGGTGTTTGAGGAAGCGCAAGAAAGGATAGCAAGCCTCCCTTCAATTAACCAGCGGGTAAAAGTTTATCCAAATCCGACAAAAGGCCTTCTAACGGTGCAGAGTGATGATGGGATTATCGCAATCAGGGTATACAGCATGATCGGCGATCTTGTTCATCAGGTAATTGGATTCGCTAACTTATCAGTAACCATCGATTTAGGCCACTTACCCAAAGGAGGTTATACTTTACAGATCCTGCATTCGGATTCAAAAAGTTCAACAGTCAAAGTGCTCTTGCCATGATGTGCAAAGCATGGTTGATCTTGCTGATTACATTGATTTTTTGTATCAATGTACAAAGTCAGGGCCGTACGGCCAATTGGGTCTTTGGTGATAGCCTGATTGTACAGTTCACTCCTTCGGGACCTGTGCTGTCAGGTGAGCGTTCTGCAATGAGTTCATTTGAAGCTGCCGCGAGCATTTCAGATACATTAAGTAATTTGTTGTTTTACTCCAACAATGTTGCTATCTGGAATAAGAATCATGAGCCACTTCTAAACAGTGAAGGGATTAACTCGGTTTCCGTTTCATATGTCTCCTCTAAGACGAATGGGTGTTTGTTCCTCCCTGTTGCTGGAGACTCAACTGATGCTAAGTTTTGGGTTTTCATCACGGATGAAACTGATCACAAACTGCGGTACTCACTGATTGACAAGACTCTCGATGCAGGCTTAGGAGGAATTGTTAATGATCAGAAGAATTTAGTGTTGTGGGATACACCCATCGGAGAACAGGTGACTGCCGTAAGGCATGGTAATGGAAGAGATTGGTGGATAGTTATAAGAAAGGGCTATCCCAATTCTTCGCAGCTTGTTTCCATTCATCTTAGTCCATCCGGGATCTTAGAAACCAGAGAATTTGAAGCTGGAATTAAAGCAAAGTATCAAGGAGAATTGACCAGTTCACCAATTGGCGCAAGCTTGGCTTTTGCAGGCGAAGGACAAACCGGTAAGGCTATTCTTGCAATTTATAATTTTAGCAGGTGTGATGGCGAAATTCATTTGCGAGAACTGATCCAGTTTGATAGTCTCAACCAGGGTCTCTATGGTGTTGCGTTCTCTAAATTAGGAAATAATTTGTATATTACAAATCCTTCTTTTGGAAAGGACATTTTATATCAAGTGCATATGACAATGGATACATTTTACTTGAACAAGATATTCGAATTTTACTACCCCGGTACCTCCACAACTGGAAACATGACGGGGCAGTTGGAGTTAGGTCCTGACGGCAAAATTTACGTTTCAAGACGTTTGATAACAGGTTTGGCAGGAATCTCATCCTATGCAGAGTATTTAGGAGTTATTCAATATCCGGATGAAATTGGAGCGGCATGTCAGTTTGATACATTCGGCTTCTACTTAGAAGGCTATGTCAATAATAATACCTACTCCCTCCCCAACTTCGCCAACTACGACCTCGGTCCTCTCGTCGGTGGTCCCTGTGATACGCTCTCTCCGCAAGACACCACCCAAACCAGCATACAACCTGTTTTTCCCTTACAGGGAGAATGGTCCATTACCCCGAGCCTCAGCAGCGGATGGTACCAATTGAATAGTAAGAAGAAAGGTTGGTTGGTCGTGTATGACCTTTACGGCAGGGAGGTGCTTAAGCAGTGGCATGAGGAATTGACCAACTTCGACTTGACTACGCAACCCGCAGGGATCTACCTGGTTTACCTGAAGGCTGCGGATGGAACGCAGACCCGTCCCAGGAAAATTGTTAGGCAATAGCTGGTTAATTAAACTGCTAAGATGCGCAAGCAATGGGAAGACAAAGAGCGGGATGCCTTATCTTCCGGATGTGAGGCAACTTAGTGTAATCGGCTTTGGGCGAAGTGCTTTTGGGTTAACGGCGCTGGTTTTGGTCAGTTTTTAATTTTCGCCGTATGGCTGTAAGCTCAGGTGTTTCGTATTGAGCGGCAAACTTTGGATGTTATAAAGCAAGTGAAGAGGTTTATAATCATTAAAATATGTTATTTACATAATCAAATAATTGCCATGGGAATGTCTCCTGTTGCTGTAATTCTTGCGAATGGTGGTATTTCCACAACCAAACTCGTGGTACAATGAGGCGGGTGAAGTGGCTGATGGTTTTGATGCTCTTGGTTTTTTTTGTACCTGCTTTTAGTCAAAACCGCATGGCCAATTGGGTGTTTGGCGATAGCTTGATCGTTACTTTTACTGATTCAGGTCCTGAGCTGTCGCTTGAGAAGTCTGCCATGATTGCTGCAGAGGCTGCAGCTTGTATTTCGGACACTGTTGGCAATTTATTGTTTTACTCAAACAACATAGGCGTTTGGAATCGATTGCATCAACCGCTTGAAGGGAGTGAAGAACTTAATTCTGCATCATATGAATATGGATCCTCCAAGACCAATGGTACTTTGTTTCTTCCGGTTTCTGGAGATACCTCGGATAGCAAGTTTTGGGTTTTCATAACCGACGAAACGAATCACAAGCTCCGTTATTCACTGATCGATCGCAATTTAGATGGTGGTTTAGGGGGAATAGTGGATGGAAAGAAGAATCTGCCAGTCTGGGATAGGTCGATAGGTGAGCAGCTAACTGCTGTTAAGCATGGAAATGGACGTGATTGGTGGGTGCTATCCAGAAGTGAATACTTGAATTCGTATGTATATTTATATGCTTTGTTTACTCCGAATGGACTTTTTACTACAAGTCAATCAGACACTTTAGTCCCTTTTGGTAGCCTTGGTGGAGGAGAAATGAAAGCAAGTGTCCAAGGAGATAAAGTAGGTCAGGCCGTACCTGACCCATTGGACAATGATGTATTTCCTCATGTCTTAGTTTTTAACTTCGATCGATGTTCAGGATTCTTGAGTTTGGATCAGAACTATTTTGGCAGCACTCTAAGTTCTAAGTTTTATTCTATTGAGTTCTCAGAAGATGGAACCAACATTTTCTCGGGAACATTTTATACAAAGAAAATGTATAAGCTAAATATTTCATCTTCAATTTTGTCTGATACGTTGTTTTTTGAGTCTGAAGACAATCGAATTGGACAGTTGGAGTATGCTCCAGATAATAACATTTATTTTACACTAAATTATTTTGGTGGAGGTACGACTGCAGCAAACAATTCAAAGTTTCTCTATCGTATCTCAAAGCGGCCAGCGGTAGAGGATGACTATTTTATTGATACTTTTCGATTAGATTTAGGAGAATGGAACTATACTGCTTCCCTCCCCAACTTCGCCAATTACGACTTAGGTCCTCTCGTAGGCAGCCCTTGTGACACGCTATCCCCGCAGGACACTACACAGACCGGGATATTCCACCCCTCATCAGCCAGCGAAGACTGGTCCGTCTTCCCAACCATAAGTCCAGGCCTTTATACCTTGCAGGGCGACAAGGCCGGGTGGCTCATCATCCATGATCTGTACGGCCGTGAAGTGCTCAGGCTTTGGCACGAGGAACGAACCGCCTTCGACTTGACGGCGCATCCTGCAGGGCTCTATTTGGTGCACTTGCGCGCTGCTGATGGGAAACGGTCGCTGCCCCAAAAGATCATCCGGCAATGACCCGAACCGGCCGCCAAAACCAGAGCACACCGAGGAACAGCACGTTGACCAGGCCCATGTAGTGGTAGTAATCCAGGGTATTGACGATGCGGTCGCCGACAATGTCGCGGCCCATGAGGGCCAGTACTATTAGCAAGAGACCGCAAATAACCGCAACCATAGTGTCGAGACGCGGAAGCCCTTCCCCCGAAGAGAGACGGGTCAGGACATGGCGAATCACATACGCGCCTGCGGGCACAGAGTAGAGCATCGCGTACTTCATCTGGTGGGGAAAGATCAGCACCGTGGCCAGGCAGACGTACGCAAACTCCCAGAGCAGCGCACGATCGGGAGGCACGCGGCGACGATGGCTGTAAAACACCAGGCCCAAAATGGACAGCGCCAGCGCTATGCGCGACCCCTGCAACACGAGCGAAAGCGTTGGCTCACCAATACGTGCAAGCTTGCGCCCGGCTTCATAGCTGGCGGAGAGTTCGGCTTCGGGAAAGTCGTAGAAGTAGGCGGCCAACAGGCAGTTCAGCGACTGGCAGCCGTTCGTTTTTTCGAAGACGTAGTTGTCGCCGCCGGGCATAATGCGTGCCAGCCATTGCTCGTGCAAGTCCAGGTTGGCTTGCCATCCGATAAGCAAGGCGGGCAGCAGGAGCGATGCCGCGGTGAACAAGCCGGCATACAGCGAAGCGCGCACGCGGCCTTTCGCCAGCCAGTAATAGCCCACGAGCAGCGGAAGGATTTTTATGTTGATGCCCAGCGCCAGCAACGCCGCGCCCCGAATGGGCTGACCCTGCTGCACCGCCAGGTGGCTTCCAGGCTCAGCCAAAGGATGAGCACGGTGATTTGACCGAGATTGAAATTGTGGTTCAGAAAGCCAAAGGAGAGGAACAGCACCAGCCAGCCGAAAGCTTTTGCAAACCTGGCCGCAACTTGGGCCAGTTACTGAACGTCAACCCGAGCAATA
>Ga0172372_10007801_pt1 | contig 14308 bp, 13 predicted proteins | sample LakKiv5m_2_FD_114544 | JGI IMG/M metagenome (GOLD analysis project Ga0172372, IMG submission 114544) | Freshwater microbial communities from Kabuno Bay, South-Kivu, Congo - kab_092012_9.5m | ecosystem: Environmental > Aquatic > Freshwater > Lake | place: Democratic Republic of the Congo...
CTCGATTTCGCAAACTCCCTTTGCACGGCCATTGCGGGCGGCCTCGTGGAACTTCCCGCCATCGACGACTCCGATGACGAACCCCAGAGCCGGCTCGAAGCCGAGGCCGACTCGGAAGCCGCCCGAATGAATCTTCTCCTCGATCGCGTGCAAGCCCGCATGCTCCGCGACGATGCGGCGGACTTCGATGAAATCTGGGATGAGGAGCGGGAGAGCCTCCGCATCGAGCGGGGCGAACCGGAAACTCCGCCACCCACTCCGGAGCAGGAGGCCGCGATGGAGGCCCGCATCGACGAACTCAACACCCTCGCCAGCGAAGCCATCCAAGAACACTCCGAAACGGCCGCCTTCGAGGACTCCGAGGATCATCCCCTCGTCGGGGGCACGCGCGATCTCGCCATCTCCATGCGCCACGCCATCGAAGCCGCCGGATGGATTCCCGAGGGCTCGCCACCTGAGCATCCGCTCCAAGAGGCATGGTCGTGCATTGCCACGGCATCCGTAAAACTCGCAGGCGCTCTCAACATACACGAACCCGACGAGTGGCCCCCGGAACCGCTTTTCGCCGGACATGCCCTCCACCGCCTGAAGACGGCCCGGCGCCACCTCCGCGACGCCCTGCTCGCGATCGAGACAGCTGCCGCCGACCACCTCGCCCCTGCCGAGTGGACCTCCTCCGTTGAGACCGCCCTCACCTCCGGAATTCTCCCTCAAGTCGAGCATCTCATCTCCGAAGTCCGCCTTGTCCTCAACACTGCCGACGAGCACCCCGACTGGGACGACGACAGCCTTCCATGAAGCCACCTGCCGATTCCGACGCCATACTTGTTTTCCCGAGCCAATGCGAAGGGGTATGCGCCCACTGCTCCGCACCGCTCGACCAAAGCCACTTCGTCACTTTCAAAAACGATGCCATCGCCTGCGTGGATTGCGGTGGATTGGAAAATCTCACCTTTCTTCCCTCCGGCAACACCGCCCTCACCCGCCGCGCCAACGCGCTCTCCCCGCTCAAGTATGTCGTCCTGAAATTCAGCCGCGCGCGCAAACGCTACGAACGCCAAGGCATCCTTGCCCGCCAGGAGATCATCGAGCAGGCGCGCCAAGAATGTGAAGCAGACGAGGCAACCCGCGAGACCAAACGCCTGGCCTCGGCCGCCCGCCGGGCAAAACAGGACGCCGCCCACCTTGCGGCCTTTGCCGCCAAGATCCGCGAGCTTTATCCCTCGGCCCCGCGCGGCGTGGAACACGAAATCGCCACCCACGCCTGCCGCAAGCACAGCGGCCGCGTCGGGCGCGCCGCCTTCGCAAAGGAACTCGCCCCCGAATCCATCCATCTCGCCGTCCGTGCCCACATCCGCCACCACCACACCTCCTACGACTGCCTCCTATCGGGCGGTGCCGACCGCACGGAAGCCAGAGTCCTCATAGCCGCGCACATCGAGGAAACGATCCGCCCCTGGCTGGCTGGCTGATTTTTTCAAACCGCTCCGTGAGGAGCTAATCAACAGGGATGCGCCGCGTTGTGGAAAAAAGATTGTCCATGATTGCATTTCGCGCCTTCAGGATTATAGGAACGGTTGAAAGATTTACCTATGAACTCACCCACCTCAATGCCTGTCAGCGAACTCCCGGCCGATGCACGGGGAGCATTTCTTGTCCGCACCTACAGCCAGCTTGCCTTGGCGATCGCCCTCTTTGTGGGCATCGAGGTCTGGTTTTTCCAGAGCGGGATCGCAGGCACGATTGTGCAGGCTTTTAACAGCGTGTCGTGGCTCTTGGTGCTGGGCGGCTTCATGCTACTCTCGTGGTTGGCGACTTTTTTGGCGAATCCGGGACTCGCACGGCCGTTGCAGTATGTCGGTTTGGTTCTTTATGTCATTTTGCAGGCGGTGATCACGGTTCCTTTGTTGTTCATAGCAAACCAAACCGCGCCCGGCGTGATCGGCAGCGCCGCACAGGCCACGCTGGGCGGGTTTTTCCTGCTCACAGCCGTCGTTGTCACCACACGAAAGGATTTTTCATTTCTCCGGACATTTCTCATTTGGGGCGGACTTCTTGGTTTGGCGGCGATTGTTTGCGCGGTGCTTTTCCACTTTGATCTCGGCACATGGTTCTCGGTGGCCATGGTCGCGCTGGCTGGGGCTTCGATCCTCTACACGACCTCGTCGATCATGCGGGATTATCCGGAGAATGCGGACCTCGCCGCCGCCATTCAGTTGTTTGCTGCCGTGGCGATGATGTTCTGGTATGTCCTGCGCTTGTTCATGGGATCGCGCCGCTGAGGCGTCAGGCGAATCCTTGCCGCGATGCTGAATATCGCGCTGAAAATGCTTTTTCGCGATCGCGCGAAATACGCGATGCTTGTTTGCGGGCTAGCTTTTTGCTCGCTCCTGATGTGTCAGCAATCCTCCGTTTTTTGTGGGCTGATGATGTGGACGACAGCCACGGTGCGGAATATCGGCGCGCCGGTGTGGGTGGTGGATGCCAAGGTCGAGCAGGCGAACGAGGTCATTCCCATGCGGCAGATCGAAGTCGACCGCGTGCGCAGCGTCAAGGGCGTGGCCTGGGCGGTGCCTCTCTACATCGGCATCGAGCAAGCACGCCTTGGCGATGGATCCTTTCAAAATGTGCAGGTCGTGGGGCTCGACACCGGCACGCTCACCGGGAGGCCGATGAATATGACAGCCGGTCGCATCGAGGACTTGCGCCTGCCGGACTCGGTCGTGGTCGATCAGGTGGCAGTGGAAAAATTCCGCCGCAAGGGCATTAAGATTGAGTTGGGAACGACATTTGAGATCAATGACAAATCGGCGCGCGTCGTTGGAATCTGCCATGTGAGCCGGAGTTTCCTCGGGCAGCCGTATATCTACACGACCTTCGATCGCGCCTTGGAATACGCCAAGCCCTCGCGCAAACAACTCAGCTATGTGCTGGCGGCCCCGCTGCCGGGCGTGACGCCGGAGGAACTCGCGGAACGCATCAACACGCTCGATGGACTGCGGGCGATCGAGAGCGATGATCTCTTCTGGATGACGATCCGTTGGTATATCAAAAACACAGGCATCCCGATTTCCTTTGGCACCGTGGTGATCCTCGGCCTTATCGTTGGTGTGGCAATCGCAGGGCAGACCTTTTACCTTTTTGTCCACGACAACCTGCGATTCCTTGCGGCTTTCAAAGCCATGGGTGCGCGCAACCGGACCCTCGCCGCCATGGTGCTGGCGCAGGCGTTTTCGGTGGGCTTCATCGGCTATGGCATCGGAGTCGGATTGGCCTCGTGGTTCGGAAACACGGTTCTTGCAAGGGAGGCGCCGCCATTTTTCATGCCGTGGCAGGTGCCGGCTTTTGTGGCAGGCGTGATTCTTTTCATCTGCTCGTTTTCAGCTCTCATCGGTCTCACCAAAGTCATGCGCCTCGAGCCCGCAGTCGTTTTCCGATGAGTCATCAAATCGCAGTCCGCGTCGAAAATGTGGTGAAGAGCTTCAGCGGCGGCGACTCCCGTGTTTTTGCGCTCAAGGGTGCCAGCCTGGAGGCAAGATTCGGCGAGATTCTCATGATCGTCGGCCCCTCGGGCTGTGGAAAAACAACGCTCCTGAGCGTGATCTGCGGCACGCTGAAATTTGAGGAGGGCGAGATCACCGTCTTCGACAAAAACCTCGGGAAAATGCGTAACGGCGAGATCACCCGCTTCCGCCGCGAGAACATCGGCTTCATTTTCCAGCAGTTCAATCTCATCCCCACGCTCACCACTGTGGAGAATGTCTCGGTGCCACTCATCCTCCAGGGCAGGTCGACCGCCGAGGCCGAAAAGAAAGCCCGCGCCGTGCTGGAGCAGGTCGGCTTGGGCGAAAAATTCAAAGCCTATCCCAGCCAACTCTCCGGCGGTCAGCAGCAGCGCGTCGCAATCTCCCGCGCGCTGGTCCACGAGCCGCGATTGATCATCTGCGACGAACCCACCGCCGCGCTGGATTCCGTGAGCGGACACAAGACCCTCGAACTCCTCAAAGCCAGCGCACTGAAGCCGGACCGGTGCGTGATCATCGTCACGCACGACAGCCGCATCTATCCCTTTGCCGACCGCATCGTCCAGATGGATGATGGCCATGTGACCGGCCACTTCGACGACCACACCCAACTCCAGCATGCTTAAACGCCCATCGTTCTTCATCGCCCTTGCAGGCATTATCGCCGTCTCGCTTCTTGTTTTGAAATTGCGCCAAAGCGGACCGGAGCCCCAGCCCCTCGTGCCGCCTCCGCAGTCGCCCTACGCGGATTCCATCGGTGGCCGTGGCCTTGTGGAAAGCGTGAATGAAAATGTGCGCATCGCTCCGGCAACTTCGGGGCTCATCCGCGAGGTGGCTGTGAAAGTCGGCGACAAGGTTTCCAAAGGTGATGTGCTTTTTGCGATGGACGACCGCGACGCGCTCTCACAGGTGAAAGTGCAAGAGGCCCAGGTCGCCGTGCTCGAGGCCCAGGTCGCCACCTCCCAAACCATCGTCGCCGACCGCAAGGACCAGCTCGACCGCACCACACGCCTACGGGAAAAAAATGTCTCGAGCGAGGACCAAGCCAAACGCGATCTCTACGCATGGCAAGCCGCCGATCACCAACTCCAGAGCGCCATGGCCGACCTCGACCTCGCCCGCGCGAAGCTGGCAGACGCCCGTGTGCGCCTCGACCTCCTGACAATCCGCTCGCCGCGCGATGGCACCGTGCTGCAGGTGAACATCCGAGCCGGCGAGTATGTGATGGTGAATGCCTCCGAGCCGGCGATTCTTCTCGGCGACATCTCGCTCCTCCAACTCCGCGTCGATGTGGACGAGTCCGACGCGCCATTGATCCGCGAAGGCTGCACCGGCGTGGCCTTCCTCAAAGGCTCACGCGAAAAATCCGTGCCTCTCGAATTTGTCCGCATCGAACCCTACATCCTGCCCAAGAAATCCCTCTCGGGCGAGAGCACCGAGCGCGTGGACACCCGCGTGCTCCAAGTCATCTTCCGTTTCAAAAACCCCGGCTTCCCGGTTTATGTGGGCCAGCAAATGGATGTGTTCATAAAAAAATAGACTGTCGCATTTGCGGAATTGACCCCTCTCGCCATCCCGACTCAGATCGCCTCACCTGATGAAAACTCCACTCGCCGCACTCGCCATCCTCGCCGCCATGACCTCGCACGCTTTCCCGCTCGAAATCCAAGGCGTCAATGTTCCACAAACCGTGTCGGTGGATGGCGAGACACTCTCACTCAATGGCGCAGGACTCCGGACGGTGAGCCTCGCGTTCATCCCGATCAAAGTCTATGTCGCCGCATTCCACGCCCCGGCTCCACTCAAGACGCCCGCTGCCGTCATGGCCTCACCCGGCCCGCTGCAATTCAACTTCACCTTCCTGCGTGCCGTGAACCAATCGCAGGTCACACAAGCCTGGCAGGATCAAATGCAAACCAGCGTGACCTACAATTATCCGGGCCTCGACAAGGACCGCGCCGCCTTTATCGGAATGTTTGGCCCGCTCGCCCAAGGCGGAGTCGAAATGGTGCAACTCGTCGGCACGGAAACACGCGTCTTCGACAGCGGAAAACCGAAGGGATCAATCCAAGGTCGCGACTTCCAAAAAGCCTTCCTGAGCGTGTGGTTTGGCTCAAACCCCGCGCAGCCCGATTTGAAAACCGCTTTGTTGGGCAATTGAAACTCTCTAGTCATCCGAAAAATCGCTGACACCTGGATAAAAACCACGACACCGCCTTCAGTCAGCAATCATGGCTCAAGAGAGGTAGCCCATCGGATAACGAGGCCTATCTCAAGCAGCTTAGGCCACGATGAAACTTCACTTCAAAAGCCGTTGCTTGAGATCAGGCGGCATTGTTGTGGAGGAGAGGACGAATGCCCGGGCGGCGTTGGGATCGATTTTTTTCCAGTCGCCGACGATGCGGCTCAATGAGGTTCCGAGTTTTGCGGGATCCGAAATGCGGTTTGCCCACTGGGCCGCCAAGGCAGGATTCGATTTGGCGATTTCCACGCTGAAAGCGGCCGTGGCCACATCCCTTCTTTGAATATCCTCCAGGGAGCCGATCCACTGCGCGGCCTTGTCCGGATTCGTTTGGCTCCATGATCTTGAGACGGCGGCCAGAGCCTTGTCACGGAGCGGAGTGTCCGTGATCGATGATGCCCAGCCGGCTGCAGCACCCGGGTTGAAGGCCGCCCAGTGGGCCGAGACGCTGCCGACGAGCGAATCCGCCTGCGGCCGCGCCACATCGCTCGAAAGCCAGTTGGCCGCCGCCACCGGGTCCATGCTGGAAAACCGCTGCATGGCGGACTGGATGTAGGATGCGCGCATGGCGGAATCCGGAACCGCTTTGGCGAAATCAAAGGCCGCTCCGGGATCGCGGGACACCCAATTTCCTGCAAGATGGCGGAGAGCCTCGGCGCGAAGCTGAGGGGAATGCTGCTGCATGATCCATGCGGCGGTTGATTGCGGATCGGTGCCCGACCAGAGATTCACAATCTCGCGTGCGGCGGCGAGCTGCACCGGTCCCGAGAGGCCCTCGGTCCATTCAATGGCTGCGGTGAGGTTTCCCTTGGCGAAATTTCTCGCCACAGCGGTTGTGGCCACCGTTTGCGCGGAGCCCATCGGCAGCGAGCCGATGGCGCTGGCGGCTTGAGCCGCATTCGTCGTCGACCAAGTGTTAAAAATCTGCCCGAGCGCGGTATCCCTCGCGAGCGGGGAGTCGAGGGCAGCCGCCCATTGGGCCGCGCCAGCAGGGTCGGTTTTGGCCCACGCCGCCGAGGCCGACTGTAAAAGCCGTGGACTCCCTCCCTGGGCGACGGAATCGGCGGCATACTCCGCCGCGCCGATCGGGTCGAGTTTCGACCAACGGTTCACCAGCATCTGCTCCATTTCATCGGTCTCGGCGTTAGCCACCAGGCCGTTCATGCCCTCCAAACGGGCCAGCACCTCGGGGAGGCTGAGCTTCGAAATGGCATTTGCCGGATTCGAAGAAACGGGAGGCCGGGGCGGCGGAACGGAGCGAGGCGGTTCAGACGGCGGATTCGCTTCCCTTGCCTCAGGAGTCAACACCAGAAAATCTTCCGCGCGCTCCTTGATAGTCAATGGTTTTTCGCGAGGAGACGGGGTCTGCTCCGATCGATTAAAAGGAATGCCTAAGAAATACCCGATCGCAAATCCCGTTGCGCAGAACAGAAGAAAAGCGATGGGGGGTTTCATAGAAGGCTCGCAGGGTCAGCTAAAATATGAATCCTGATTGCCTTTCCTTTCAACTGGAAATTGCTGGCGTGGAGGTTTTGAAATTATCCCCTTTGCACGTTTCGCCAATCTCGCATAGCGTTCCCGACTTCAAAAAATATGTCGTCTCTGACACTTGAAATCACTTTTATCTTCCTGCTGCTCTTCGCGAACGGCCTTTTTGCCATGGCTGAAATTGCCGTGGTCACCGCACGCAAGGCGCGCTTGAAGGGCATGGCGGAGGATGGTGCAAATGGCGCGAAGCTGGCCCTCGCCCTTGCCAACGCTCCGGGAAAATTCCTATCCACCGTGCAGGTGGGGATTACCTTTGTGGGCGTTTTAGCCAGTGCCATTGGAGGCGCGAATATCTCGGCCAAGTTGGCCGTGGCGATCCGTAAAATTCCCGCTCTGGAAAACTACGCCGAGACCATCGCCCTCACGATCATCGTCGGGTCGATCACCTTCCTCTCGGTCATCATTGGCGAACTCGTTCCCAAGCGCATCGCGCTGAACAACCCCGAGCGTATCGCCTCGGCCCTCGCCCGACCGATGAGCAGCCTGGCGAAACTTTTCTCTCCGCTTGTTAATTTGCTGAATGTCTCCAGCGATTTTCTCATGACCGCTCTAGGTATCCGCAAGCCGAAGGAGTCCGTCGTGTCGGAAGAGGAGGTGCGCGTGCTCATCGACGAAGGCTTGAGCGCGGGCATTTTCAAAAAAGCGGAAAAAGACATGGTCGAGGGTGTTTTCGAACTCGACGAGCAAACAGCGGGGGACCTCATGACGCCCCGCGCCCGCATGATTTGGCTCTCGCTTGACGATCCGGATGAGGAAAATTGGCGCCGCATCGCCGGCAGCGGGCATTCGCATTTTCCCGTTTATCAAGGCACGCGCGACAATGTGATCGGCATGGTGAGCGTCAAATCCCTCTGGGCGAACCTCTCGCTGGCCGGTCGCGTGGAACTCCGCGCCCTCGTTACCCCGCCGAACTATGTGCCCACGGCCATGCCCGCTGGCAAGCTCATCGAGGCCTTTAAAAAAACCGGAAAACATATCGCCCTCGTAGTAGATGAATTCGGCGGGCTCCAAGGCATCGTGACCCTCAACGACGTAATGATGGCCATCGTCGGCAACCTGCCCGAACGCGAGCAGCGGCACGATCCCAAGGCCGTGCTCCGCCAAGATGGCACCTGGATCGTCGATGCCATGCTCGATATCGATGAAACCAAAATCAGCCTCGGCATCGATGAGGACCTCCCCGGCGAGAATGACAACCGCTACTCCACGCTCGGCGGGTTTCTGCTCCACCAGCTCGGCCATATCCCGCGAGAGGGCGAGAAATTCACTTGGGACCGCTTCGAATTCGAGATCATCGACATGGATCGCCAACGCATCGACAAGGTGCTCGTCACCGCCAAGGCTCCCAAAAAGGAAAAATCCAGCGAGGAAGAGGACGACGCAGAAGGCGAGGATTGATCCCGGTGTTCAGGCGGTCAATCGCTCCGCCGCCCTCACGCAATTCGCCATGAGCATGGCAATCGTCATCGGCCCCACCCCGCCTGGAACGGGTGTAATGGCTGCGCACTTAGCCGCGACGGCGTCGTAGTCCACATCCCCGACAAGGCGATAGCCTTTAGGGTGTGTGGGATCCTCTACGCGATTGATGCCCACATCGATCACCACGGCGCCTTCGCGGATGTGTTCGGCACCGAGAAAATGCGGGCGCCCGATAGCAGCAATCACGATATCCGCCCCGCGCGTCACCTCGGCGAGATTGCGGGTGCGCGAGTGGGCCACCGTCACGGTGGCGTCCCCGCCCGGCCCGCGTTTCATGAGAAGAAGGGCCATGGGTTTTCCCACGATCATGCTGCGGCCGACCACAACAGCGTTCTTGCCGGCAGTTTCGATGCCGGCCTCTTCCAGAAGTCGGATGCACCCGAGCGGCGTGCAAGGCACAAACCCCGTCGGATCCTCCATCGCCAGCTTGGCAACATTCACAGGATGAAAGCCGTCAACATCCTTCCGGGGATCGATCGCAAGCACCACTTCCGCCTCGTTGATCTGGGGAGGTGGAGGCGACTGAACAAGGATGCCATGCACGGCGGGGTCGGCATTGAGTTCTGCAACGAGCGCCAGGAGGTCAGCCTGGCACGTGTGGGCAGAGAGTTCGTGTTTGACGGAATGCAATCCCAGCTCGGCGGCCTTGCGGTCCTTCGAGCGCACATAGGCACGGGATGCGGGATCATCGCCCACGAGCACGACGGCAAGTCCCGGCCGGACACCGCGCTTCGCCAAGGCCGCAATGCGCACCTTTGTTTCTTCCATCACCTTTGCGGCGACCGCCGCTCCATCAATCCGCTGCATGTTTTAAAAGATTCTCCAGGTTTTTGCGTTTCTCTTCAAACTCGTCCCCGATCAGTTCGCCGGGAATCGCCAAGGCTGCGTCAATCGTGACCGAGACCTTGGAAAATGGCAACGGGATGATGAATCCATCCCATGTTTTCATTCTCACACAGCGCGAGAAGGAGGCGTGTGCGGGCACGATCCGGGAGCCGGTGGTTTGCGCCAGAAGGATAATGCCAGGCCCAAGCGCGTAGCGCGGGCCGCGCGGACCATCGGGTGTAATGGCGATATCTCGACCGCCGCGGATCAAGCGCACCAGCTCCAGAAGCGCTCGCGAGCCACGCCGCGAACTCGATCCGCGCACCGCCTCCATGCCGAATGCTCCCACAAGCCGCGCGAGGATTTCCCCGTCCTTGCTGGGACTGGTCAGCACGGTCACACCGCCGCGATTTTTCGGGTAGGCGCGGTCAAAGGCGAAGGTGATGCCGAGGATCCGATTGTGCCAAAAGCAGAAAATCACGGGAGAGCTTGCGTCCTCCTTCAAAACTCCGCCCCGGTCTTCGATGCGAAGCCGGAGCGTGAGGAATAGCGTCTTGAGGATCGCCGCTCCGGTGAGTGCGAGCAACCGTTCACGCGTCATGTGAGAAACTGCTCCAAAATGCGTGTGAGCACCGGCCGCGCCATCGAGGCCAAACGCTCATTCGCGTAGGCGATCCAAGCCACGCCGCTCTCGGTATCCAGCGGAGCATCAGGAAAGCCGCCGAGGGGATGTTCAAAAACCACACCCGCCTTGCGCAGGACGAGCCATGCGCAGGCGTCGTAGGGGTGGCAGACGAGTTGGGATTCCATGTCCAGCACGCGAAGAATGAGTGGACGAAGGTCGCCAATCATGCGGTCGTGCCCGGTGATGAGTTCGTGGAACTGCCCGCCGGTGGAAAGATATTGGTCGTCGAAAATCTGCGGCGAGAGGCTGCGGTTCAACCCGATCAACTCATCCCAGAGCCGCTCCTCGATTTGCGAGGTGAGCGTGCGCCCCTCGGGAAAAAATTTCACCAGCGAGGAAAACCCATGCGAGAAGTCGGCCGCCTGCGAGGGAACGGGCAGGATGATCTCGACTCCTCCGCCACGGAGGTCACGCGCCGTGGCAATCAGTTGTCCGTGGGCCGTGGCACTGAATTGATCCGCCCGCCATTGCTTGGTGACGGGAATTTCCGTCATGGACGCCGCAACAATCTGCGAGAGCATCGTTCCCGTGCCGAGTTGCGGTGCAATCGCAGCGAGCGCCCATGCGCTGCGCTTGTCATACATGATGCCGCGCGTGCCATCGATCGGGTCGATGATGCATTTCCAATCCGTCGCAGATACGGCGGTGGCTTCAGGAAAGCATAGCTCGTCCTCGATGCCTTCCATCACGATTTGAACAGGAAAGTTCTGCGGCCAGTGGACCCGAAACCACGCAAAAATCGCTTCTTCGCTGATCTTGTCCACGGCATAGATCGTGTCGCCGCCGCCGCGTCCCGCCACAGCCGAGAGGCGCACCGCATCGAGATGTTGCCGCCCCGAGACAACAGCATCTCGGATGGCGTCTCCAAGACTGCAGAGCAGGCCGCGCAGGGTCTCATGGATCGATTCCGACATGGAAAAAAATTATCGCGCCGGGGGACTGCTTGGCGAGACATTGAGGCGGTTGCATTTTCGAAGGAGGCGGGTAGACATCGCCACCGCTGCGACTCCGAGCCCCACAACAAAGCCGACCCAGATGCCTGGCGCTCCGATGCCGAAATGGAAAGCCGTTAACCACGAGACCGGCAGCGCAACGACCCAGTAGGACACGATGCCAACCAAAAAAGGAACCCTCGTGTCTGCAAATCCCCGCAGCGCGCCGGATGAGACGATTTGGATACCGTCGAAAATTTGGAAAATGCCAGCCAGCACGAGCAATTTCACGGTCAACTCGCGCACGGCCGCATCCGGCGTAAAACCCGCAGCGATCGCGCTCCCCAGCAAAAAATATCCCGCAGCGAAAACGGCCATCACACACGCCGTGAGGAACAATGATCCATAGACGATCGGCGGGATTCGTTTTGCACGGCTAGCTCCGCGCGCATGGCCCACCCTCACGCTCACAGCTTGAGCGAGTCCCAGAGGAACCATGAATGTCGTTCCCGCCACCGAAAGCGCGATCTGGTGCGCCGCCAACGGCACAACGCCCAACCAGCCCATCATCAGGGATCCAAAGGAAAAGCCCGTGACCTCGCACAAATTCAATCCCGCCGTGTGGATGCCCGTCTTCAGGAGGCTCCACGATTCCTCGAGCAGTCCGGGCGCGAGCCAATGACGGGGCCATGCGTCGCGCAGCGATGTTTCCATCGCGGGATAAACAAGCATCCCGCACATGACCACGATGCGGCTCAACAGCGTGGCAAGACCCGCCCCATTGATGCCCATGGCGGGCGCGCCGAGGTTTCCGTAAATGAAAATCCAATTCAGAAACACATTCAGCAGCACCCCGGACATCATGATCCAAAACGGCGCCCACGGGCGTCCCAGCGCCTCGCAAAAATTCTTCGCCGCCCCGCTCACGAAGAGCGGCAGGAGCGACCAGGCGCACAGGAGAAAAAAACCGCCGACCGTGGATTTGACCTCTTGCGGTTGACCAAGCAGCGGGAGAAAAGGCAGCCCCGCGTGCGCTCCGCACCCGACAAGCAATCCCATCCCCAAAGCCAATAGCAGGCCGCCGCGCAGGCTATCCCCCGCGAGATGCGACCGGCGCGCGCCATGGGCATGGGATGCGCTCACGCTCACCGCCGAGAGCAGGCCGAAGCCAAACACCATCGGCACGACGAGAATCGTGTTTGCAAACGCTGCGGCCGCCAGAGGAACAACGCCCACCCGTCCGACCATGATCGTGTCCGCAATCCCCATGAGCATCTGGCCGACAAGTCCTGCCACAATCGGCAAGGCCAATAAAAAAGTGCGCCGGTTTTCCCGGAGCATTTTTTTGAAACTGGAGAACCTTGGCATCATCGAAGCGCAGCCGCTGCCACAAGCCTTCAGCGGTGGTCGACAATCCGCCGCACACGCTCGATCGATGCCGCCTTGCCCGTCTCCGGGTCGATCCGGATCAAGGCCCCGCAGACCTGCACCAAACCACGCGCAATCGGAAATTTCGAAGGCATGCAGTCGAGGAATTTTTGGATCACTGGCCCCGCCTCGCGCCCGAGGATGGAGTCCACCGCCCCACACATTCCTGCATCGCACAGAAACGCCGTTCCTCCCTCGAAAATCCGCTCGTCCGCCGTCTGCACATGGGTGTGTGTGCCGACCACGGCGGAAACCTTGCCATCAAGGTGACGCGCCATGGCCGTTTTCTCGCTCGTCGTCTCGCCATGGACATCCACAAAGATCACGGGAGTCTCCCCACGCAGTCGCTCGGCCTCCTCCATCGCGGCAAGAAAAGGATTTTCCAACGGCTGCGCCATGAAGGTGCGGCACTGCACGTTCATCACGGCGATTTTTCCCTTCGCCGTATCCAGCACGATGCTGCCGTTCCCCGGCACGCCCGGCGGGTAGTTGATCGGCCGCAACAGACGAGGCTCGGTCGGGAAGTAGGGAACGACCTCTCTCTGGTCCCACGCATGGTCGCCGGTCGTGATCACCGCCACGCCGGAGCGAAGCAGGTCGATCGCAATCTTCGGCGAAATCCCTTTTCCCTGCGCGGCGTTCTCGCCGTTGACCACCACAAAATCCACCTCCTCCGCCTTGAGCATTTCCGAAACCACCACTTTTGCCGCCGCCCGGCCGGGCTCACCGACAATGTCACCAAGAAAGAGAAGACGAATCATCGGTTCTTTTTATAGCAACGCGTCGCGAACGCATTTAAAAAATCCTCCATGCGCAAATCTCTCGCCGCCGCCCTGCTTTTTCTCGGCTGCCTGCACCCCGGCATGGCCGCCAAACTGAGCCCTCTCGCGGAGGCCCCGAACTGGTCCCAACTCGACAAGTTTCAAAAAACCATCACCCGCGAAGAGTTCACCCGCCTGTTGAATAACGTCTACGCCCCGAACAATGCGGCGGCGGATGTTATCACCATCACTCCCGCCGCGGCCCGCATCCGGACAAGCGCGGGGAAGCCTCCCTATATCCTGAAATTCGCCGGGGCCTCGGCAGATCCGACGCCACGCTTCTGGCGGCCACGCAGCGAGATCGCCCCCCAGCCCGGCAAGCCCCTCGCAGGCTTGCGCATAGCCATCGACCCCGGCCACATCGGCGGCAAGTGGGCGAAAATCGAGGAACGCTGGTTCCAGATCGGAAAAAACAAACCCGTCGTCGAAGGCGATATGACGCTCCGCGTCGCCAAGCTTCTTGTGCAGCGGCTGAAGTCCCTCGGCGCCGAAGTCTGGCTCACGCGCTCGGGCTTCGAGCCAATCACGAAACTCCGCCCCGCCCAACTCCGCAAGCAGGCCGCCGCCTCGCTTCGCGACAAGGGCGAGAGCGCCACTCCCCGCGCGGTCGCCAAGGAAAGCGAGCGCCTTTTTTACCGCACTAGCGAAATCCGCCGCCGCGCCGAGCTCGTGAACAAATCCCTCCGCCCCGATGTCGTCCTCTGCCTCCATTTCAACGCCGAGGACTGGGGCAACCCCGCCAAGCCCTCGCTCGTGACCAAAAACCACCTCCACTTCCTCATCACAGGAGCCTGGAGCGCCAAGGAACTCTCCTACGACGACCA
>Ga0172372_10007802_pt1 | contig 14305 bp, 12 predicted proteins | sample LakKiv5m_2_FD_114544 | JGI IMG/M metagenome (GOLD analysis project Ga0172372, IMG submission 114544) | Freshwater microbial communities from Kabuno Bay, South-Kivu, Congo - kab_092012_9.5m | ecosystem: Environmental > Aquatic > Freshwater > Lake | place: Democratic Republic of the Congo...
ACCGTCGGCGTTCGCGATCTCCGGCACCTCTTCGAGGATGGAGTTCGTCGTGTCGTCGACCCAGCGGCTGCGTGCGTCCGGCTCCGACTCTCGGGCGATGAACACGCTCAACCATCGCGCCAGGCCGTCGGCTTTCTGATCCGTCATCGAACCGCTCCCCTCTCCCTCAAGCGTCCCGCCGAGTTTCGTCGCGCTCCGTCATCGCAGCTCCCGCTTGAGGATCTTGCCAGTGGCGGTCATCGGGAGAGTCTCGACGACCTCGACCACCCGCGGGTACTTGTAGGCGGCGAGCTGCGCCTTGCTCCACTCGACGAGCTCGTCAGGCGTGACGGTCCCTCCGGGCTCAGGGATCACGTACGCCTTGATCTCCTCACCGTGCGACTCGTGCGGCACTCCGATGACAGCCGCGAGTGACACGGAGGGGTGGGTGATCAGCAGCTCCTCGATCTCCCGGGGGTACACGTTGAATCCGCCGCGGATGATCATGTCCTTGGAACGGTCGACGATGAAGTACCACCCGTCGGCGTCCCTGTGCGCAAGATCTCCCGTTCGGAACCAACCATCGGGACTGATGGACTCACGGGTTGCCTCGGGTCGGTTGTAGTACCCCTTCATGACGTTGTGGCCGCGGATCGCGATCTCCCCGATGACGTCCTCACCTGGCTTCAGCTCCTCCCAGCTGCCCGGGTCGATGAGTGTCATCTCCACGCCGGTGATCGGTGTACCGATCGACCCGACCCGTACCTGAGATCCGAGACGCGAGAAGCTCGCGACCGGCGACGTCTCGGACAAGCCGTAGCCCTCGAGCACCGTGACCCCGAAGCGCTCCTGGAACTGGCGATGGACCTCGACCGGGAGCGCGGCCCCGCCGGCCACCGCGACGCGGAGGTTCTCGGCGAGTCGAGCGATGTCGATCGACTCGTCCAGGACGCTGAGCAGGCCCCAGTACATCGTGGGCACTCCGCCGAAGAAGGTGACGGACTCGCGAAGCATCAGACCGAGCGCAGCCGCTGGCTCGAAGCGCGGCAGCATCACGACGGTGCCGCCGAAGGCGAAGGCGCCGTTCTGCATGACCGTCTGGCCGAAGGAGTGGAACAGCGGCAAGACGCATAGGTACGTGTCGGGGTTCTCGGCGTCGGCACCGAACAGGTCCGCGCCGGCCAGGGCGTTGTCGCGCATGTTGCGGTGCCGCAGCTCGGCCCCCTTGGGCTGGCCCGTGGTGCCGGACGTGTAGAGGATGACGGCGGTGTCGTCGTCGTCCACCGCGATGGAATCGAAGGTGGGCGGCTGCCCGTTGACGCCCTGGCCCAAGGTCTGGGTACCCGCGATCGGCGGTTCCGCGCCCGGATCGGCGGTGATGACGAAGAAGTCGGTGCAGCCGGGCGTCGCCTCAAACCCCGCGAAGGCCTCGATGCCGATGGGGAGGTCGGCCGTTCCCTCGAAGGCGAAGAAGGCCTTCGCCTCGGAGTCGGCGAGGTGATAGGCGACCTCGCGGCCCTTGAGCAGCACGTTTAAGGGCACGACGACCGCACCTGCTTTGAGGATTCCGAAGTAGACGATGGAGAAGTACGGGAGGTTCGGACAGCTCAGGGCGACCTTGTCGCCGGGCTGGACGCCTCGAGAGGTCAGCAGATGAGCGACCTGGTTCGATGCCGCGTTCACCTGGCCGTAGGTCAGTCGTGTGTCCCCCAGGATGATCGCTTCGCGATCGGGGAAGGACCAGGCGCTGTCCTCGAGCAGACCAGCGAGGTTCGTCATGGGTCACCCTTCGATGTTGTCTGAATATCCAAGATCGTCACGCGGGGGAGGCGGGCGTAGGAGCACGCCAATACGTGTGACTGGCATCACTTTGACGGCTCCACGTTGATCATTCTCGTGGTGGTTGACCAGATTCGCGCCGAGTCTTTGTAGAAAATGACTAACTGCGAGCCTGTGCCGGTACTTCTGCGCACTCCGGGGCAGCCCGCTTGTCTGGAGCGACAACCACGGTCGTGGAACTTGTCCGAATCACCCAAGACGCACTCGGCCCCTGCGGGTTCAACTGATCTCTCATGCACGTGACGTCCGACACATGGCTTGGACGTCCAGAAGCTCGAGGAGTTCCGTTGACCGTCGCGACAGAGCCAGGAACCGCGCTGGACTTCGACGTGATCGTCGTCGGCTCGGGATTCGGCGGCTCGGTCGCCGCCCTCCGCCTGACCGAGAAGGGCTACCGGGTCGGCGTGATCGAGGCCGGTCGTCGCTTCGAGGACGACGAGTTCGCGAAGACTTCGTGGGACGCCCGCAGGTTTCTCTACGCTCCCCGGCTCGGGTGCTTCGGCATTCAGCGCATCCGGCTTCTGAAGGACGTCGTGGTTCTTGCCGGCGCTGGGGTCGGCGGAGGTTCTCTGGTCTACGCCAACACGCTCTACGAGCCGAAGTCCAGTGCCTTCTTCCGAGATCCCCAGTGGGCTCACATCACCGATTGGAAGGATGAGCTCACGCCTTTCTACGACCAGGCGAAGCGCATGCTCGGAGTCGTCGACAACCCCACGGTGACGCCGTCGGACGTGGTGCTCAAGCAGGTGGCCGACGAGATGGGCGTCGGCGAGACCTACCAGCAGACCCCGATCGGAGTCTGCTTCGGAGCCGACGGCAAGCGGCAGCCCGGCGAGGCCATCCCCGACCCCTACTTCGGTGGTGCGGGCCCCGAGCGTCGTGGCTGCATCGAGTGCGGCGAGTGCATGACCGGATGTCGGCACAACGCGAAGAACACCTTGGTCAAGAACTATCTGCACCTCGCCGAGCGCGCCGGCACCCAGGTCCTCGAGCGGACGACGGTGTCGGCTCTGCGTCCGCGGGCAGGAGGCGGGTACGAGGTCGTGACCCACCGCTCGGGACGGTCGACGCGCAGGTCGACGACGCTGACGGCCGAGCACGTCGTGCTGGCTGCAGGCACGTGGGGAACCCAGGAGCTCCTTCACGGCATGCGCCGCTCGGGCGACCTTCCGCGGATCTCAGACCGCCTGGGCTTCCTGACTCGCACCAACTCCGAGGCTCTGTGCGCCGCGAGCACCAAGGTCAGCAACCGCAAGAAGTACGACTTCCACCACGGCGTCGCCATCACCTCATCCATCCACCCAGATGAGAACACCCACGTCGAACCGGTCAGGTACGGCATCGGCTCCGGGATGATGGGCACCCTTTTGACGTTGATGACCGATGGTGGAGGCCGAACACCCCGATGGCTCCGGTGGATCGGCCAGGTCATTCGTCATCCCGGTCGATTCGCCTCGTCGATCTTTGGGCTCGGCAGCTGGCCCCAGCGCACCATCATCGCGTTGGTGATGCAGACTCACGACAACTCGATCACCGTGTTCCCGAAGAAGCGCGGCCGGAAGGTCCGTCTGACCTCGAAGCAGGGTCACGGGCTGCCCAACCCGACATGGATCCCTGCGGGCAACGACATCGTGCGCTCCATGGCCGACAAGATCGACGGTGGCTCGTACAGCACCATCGGCGAGGTCTTCAACATTCCGATGACGGCCCACTTCCTGGGCGGATGCCCGATCGGCGACTCACCGCAGAGCGGTGTGATCGACCCGTATCACCGTCTCTACGGCCACCCCGGGATCCATGTCGTCGATGGAGCTGCCATCTCGGCGAACCTCGGCGTCAACCCCAGCCTGACGATCACGGCGCAGGCCGAGCGGGCCATGTCGCTCTGGCCCAACAAGGGCCAGGACGATGAACGGCCGGCGCTCGGGACGTCGTACGAGCGTCTCGCCGCCGTGCGACCTGAGCACGAGGTCGTGCCCCCGTCGGCTCCTGCTGCCCTGCGGCTTCCCTTGTTCGTCGTGCAGACCCCGAAGACCGAGCCCGCAGCTGCGCCTCAGGCCACCGGATTCGGCGGGTGACGGCCGTTCAGGACTCGCCCCGACCTGAGGGCGAGACCCCGAAGGACCCAGCACCTCCCACCAGGGCCGAGATCGAGCGCGAGGCTTTGACCTTCAACCCTTTCGCCAAGGTCCTCAACGGATTCGGCCTGGTGGGCGATTTCTACAGGTTCTGCGGACGAACCTTCCGGACCATGTTCACGCGGCGGCCCGTCGTCGACGAGATCGTGCAGCAGGCCTGGTTCATCTCGTCGGTCTCGATCATGCCCGCCATCATGGTCTCGATCCCGCTGTGCATGATCATCGTCTTCCAGGTCAACCAGCTGCTGATCCAGATCGGGGCCGTCGACCTCGCCGGCGCCGGTGCCGCCGTTGCGGTGATCCGAGAGATCGGTCCGATCGTCAGCGTCCTGGTGGTCGCCGGCGCCGGTGCCACAGCGGTGTGCGCCGACCTCGGCGCACGCAAGATCCGTGAAGAGATCGACGCCATGGAGACGCTCGGCATCGATCCGATCCACCGTCTGGTGGTGCCGCGAGTCATCGCTTCCACGGTCATCGCGGTCGCACTGAACGGCATGGTGTCGATCGTCGGCCTGGCCGGCGCCTACTACTTCTCCGTGGTGCTCCAGGGGGCCACTCCGGGGCTGTTCATTGACGGTCTCACGCTGCTGGTGGGCACACCCGACTTCTGGGCCTCGAGCCTGAAGGCTGCGGTCTTCGGCCTCCTGGCCGGACTTGCAGGCTGCTACCTCGGCCTGAACGCCAAGGGTGGGCCGAAGGGAGTCGGTGAGGCCGTCAACCAGACCGTCGTCCTTGCCTTCCTGATGCTGTTCGCTGCGAACACCATCATCACGTCGATCTTCCTGCAGCTGAAGGGGGCCTGACATGTCGTCAGAGAGTGGCGCCGCGCTTCGTCGCCGAGTCGGTTCGGTCGCCACAGCGCCCGTGAGGTCGATCTCGGACCTCGGCGGTCAACTGATGTTCTATGCACGGGCGATCGCCTGGATTCCGATGGTGGTGCGCAAGTACCCCAAGGAGATCCGCCGGCTCCTCGCTGAGGTCAGCATGGGGTCGGGCGCCATGGCGGCGGTCGGAGGCACGGTGTTCGTCGTGTTCTTCCTGTCGCTCGCCATCGGCATCCAGGTCGGTCTCGAGGCCTTCACCACCTTCGGCAACATCGGTGTGGGAGCGCTCTCCGGCTTTTTCTCCGCCTACTTCAACACCCGCGAAGCCGCGCCGATCATGGCGTGCATCGCGTTGACGGCCACGGTCGGAGCGGGCTTCACGGCGCAGCTCGGCGCCATGCGCGTCAGCGAGGAGATCGATGCACTCGACGTCATGGCGGTCCCTTCGGTGCCGTACCTCGTGACGACCCGGATCGTCGCCGGCATGATCGCGGTCGTCCCGCTGTTCGCGATCGGCCTGATCACGATGTTCCTCGCGACGCAGGTCATGGTCACGGTGGCGTTCGGACAGGCCACGGGAACGTACCAGCACTACTTCGACACGTTCCTCGTGCCGGGAGACGTCGCTCTGGCCGGCCTCAAGGTGCTGCTGACGGCCGTCATCATCATGTGCGTCTGCTGCTACTACGGCTACACCGCCAGCGGGGGACCGGCTGGTGTGGGCCGATCCGTTGGCCGTGCCGTCCGGACGTCACTGATCACGGTGATGGCCATCGACCTGGTCTTCGGTATCGCCTTCTGGGGCGCGCCGACGGTCTACATCGCGGGCTGAGGGCACATGAACGAGACCAAGAGACTCCTGTCGGGCGTGGCCTTCATCGCCATGATCGTGTTGATCGCGGTTGCCACCGTGATGTCCTACCAAGGCAAGTTCACCTCGACGCAGTCCTTCACCGTCACCAGCGACCGTGCGGGCCTGACTTTGACGGCCGGGGCGACCGTGAAGCTGCGCGGCGTGCAGGTCGGGGAAGTCTCCTCGGTCGAGCCGTCGGGTGACGGCGCCATCATCACGGTCGACGTCTACAGCGACAAGGTCGACATGATGACGTCCGACCTGACCGTCCAGATCGTTCCGCCGACGGCGTTCGGTGCCAAGTACGTCCAGCTCAGCGGAGACGTTGGCAACCCCGGTGAGCAGCTCGCCGAGGGCGACCAGCTCCAGGCCGACGCGGTCACCGTCGAGGTCAACGACGTCTTCACCGACCTGGCGGGCGTCCTGTCGGCAGCGGGTGCGGATCGAGTCAACCAAGCCGTCACCGCCACGGCCGACCTGCTCGAAGGCCAGGGCGACACGTTGAACACCCTGGTCGGCGATGTCGACACCTACCTCGGTGAGCTCAACACGACTCTCGGTGATCTGGACAGCGACCTCGAGCGAGCCCAGTCGGTCGTCGACATCTACGACCAGGCGGCTCCGGACCTGCTGACGACCCTGACCCAGCTCACCACGACGGCGGACACGTTGTCCGATCGCGAGGGGCAGATCGATCAAGTGCTGACCGACGTCTCGACGTTCACGGCAACAGCCCAACCGTTCGTGGCCGACAACAGTCCGCGCGTCGCCAGCGTGCTCGATCTCCTGAGGTCCCCCACCGACATGCTCCGCAACTACTCGTCCAACCTCCAGTGCATCTTCGAGGGAACGGCCAGCAACGCCGAGCTCGCGACCCAGGCCGTGGGCGGGGCCAAGCCCGGCATCAGCGTCTACACGCGTCTGCAGCCGACCGACCGCGGATTCTCCGTCGAGGACAACCTCTACCGCATCGGTCCGGACCTGGGCCCGAACTGCTTCGGGCTGCCGTCCATCTCCCAGACCGACTCCGAAGCGGCCGGTTACGACTTTGGTACAGGTGACCCGCACGACGCGGGTGACGTCAAGGGTCCGGGCGGCGAGCTCGCGACGACGTTCTTCGGGACCTTCTCCGGACTGCTGGGCCTGCGATGAAGAAGCTCTTGGACATTCTGCGGATCAAGCGCAGCACCCGCGGCGACCTCGTCAAGCTCACGATCTTCCTCGTGGTCGCGAGCTTCCTGACGGCCTACCTGTACGTGGTCACGGCCAACGACCGCTCGGGCGACGCTCGCCCCTTCGCGGCCCGCTTCGAGAACATCTCGGGCCTCGAGGTAGGCAGCGACGTGCGAGTCGCCAGCGTCGTGGTCGGCAAGGTGTCGGACATCGATGTCGCCAGCGACGGGATCGTCACGGTTTCGTTCGACCTCAATCGCAAGGTCGAGCTGACGGACCGGAGCACGGCCACCGTCCGATACAAGAACCTCATCGGTGACCGGTTCCTACAGCTCGGGCAAGGCGAACCGGGCGGCACGGCCCTGAAGCAAGGGGAGGTCATCGCTGTGGAGCGGACGTCAGCCGCTCTCGATCTCGATACCCTCCTCAACGGCTTCAAGCCGCTCTTCGTGGGGTTGAACCCCCAACAGGTCAACCAACTCTCCGAGGACCTGATCCTCGTGCTGCAGGGACAGGCCTCCGAGATCACGAGCCTGCTGGCGACCGTGGGGTCCCTCACCTCCACGCTGGGCGAACGTGACGAGCTCGTGGGACAGGTCATCCAGAACCTCGACACCGCTCTCGCCTCGGTCAACGGAGGCGACGACGCTCTCGAGGGCGTCATCGTCCAGCTGAGCCAGTTCACCGACGGGCTCGACGAGGACGCCACGGCCGTGCTCGATGCCGCTGCCCAGATCAACACGCTGTCGACCGACGCTGCCGCGCTGCTGGCCGACGCACGCCCGGACTTCACCGGCGTCCTCGCGCACCTCCAGGGCGTGGCGACCACGCTGAACGAGAATCGAGAGTTTCTCGACACGACCCTCGAGACGCTTCCCAGTCACTACCAGCAGGTCAACCGAACGGGGGCGTACGGCGACTTCTTCAACTTCTTCCTCTGCGGGATCCGCGTCCGGTTGACGCCGGAGAACGACCCCAACGCCGCAATCGTGACTCCGTTCATCAACTCCGGAGTCGAGAGGTGCCAGTCATGAGCTCGAGCAGGAAGGAGCGCCGGCTGTCCTCGGCGACCGTAGGTCTCATCGGCACGGTGACCCTCGCCGTCCTGATGGTGGTCGCCTACCGGTTCGATCAGCTCCCGTTCGTCGCGAGCGACCGGGTGCTGAGCGCCGACTTCGCCGAGATCGGCACCCTGCGACCAGGTGATGACGTGCTCGTCTCCGGAGCGACCGTCGGGGAGGTCCGGGAGGTCGAGCTGGTCGACCAGCACGTCAAGGTCACGTTCCGCGTCGACGAGCTGGATGTGACGATCGGATCGGCGAGCGAGGCCCGCGTCGTCACGACGACGCTCCTCGGGCAGGCTGCCCTGGAGATCCGTCCCGCTGGCGGCGGCAACCTCATGCGAGGTGACGCCATCGCGATCGAACGCACGAGCTCGCCCTACGACATCACCCAGGCTCTGTCCCAACTCACGACGGAGATCGACGACATCGACGTCGGCCAGCTCAGCGACGCCGTGAGCACGGCGGCTGAAGTGTTCCAGGACTCACCCGAGGAATTGCGGGCCACCGTCGACGGTGTGACCCAGCTGGCCGACGTCCTCGCTGCGAATGACACCGAGCTCACCAATCTCGTCGGCCGCGCAGAGGAGGTCTCCGGTGTTCTCGCGGACCGGGACGCCGAGATCTCCACACTGTTGCAGTCGGGCGACCAGCTCCTGGGTCAGCTCAGCGCGCGACGTGACCTCGTGGTCCAGCTGGTCGAGAACGTGGAAGCACTCGCCGCCCAGCTGTCCGGTCTCGTGGCTGACAACTCCGCCGTGCTGCAACCGACCCTCGAGCAGGTGAACGGGGTTCTGGACCTCCTGAACGAGAACCGCGAAAACTTGGAGGGCGTCCTGTCGGGTGTCGCGAGCTACGCGATGGTCTTCGGCGAGGCGCTCGCCTCGGGGCCGTTCTTCGACGCCTACGTCGCCAACCTGACCGAACCGGGGACGCTGGTCCCGGTTCTCTCCGACGTCCTGGAAGGACTTCCGCAGTGAGCATTCGTCAGTGGATCGCCTTCGGCGTCGTCGCGACCGTGGCGATCGCCATGCTCGTCGGCGTGCGTGGCAGCGACAAGGAGGTCACCGCCTACTTCTCGTCCGCGGTAGGCCTCTACCCGAAGGACGAGGTGCGTGTCCTGGGCGTCAAGGTCGGCACGGTCACGAAGGTCGAGCCCCAAGGCGAGGTCGTGAAGGTGACGCTCAAGATCGAGGATGACCAGCCCATCCCGGCAGACGCGCAGGCGGCCATCATCGCGCCGAACCTCGTGAACGGTCGGTTCGTCCAGCTCGCGCCGATCTACGACGGAGGCAAAAAGCTCACGGACGGTGACGAGATACCGGTGGAGCGCACCGCCGTGCCGATCTCCTTCGACGAGGTCAAGCAGGAGCTGACGGACCTGTCGACGGCACTGACAGCCAACGAAGCCGGACAGGCTCCGCTCTCGGACGTCATCACGGCACTCGACGGAAACCTGACCGGTGGCACGGCGCAGAGCCTGGCGACCTCGCTCGCCTCACTGCGGGAAGCAGCCACCGACCTCTCGTCCGACAGCGGCGACATCTTCAGCACGATCGATCAGCTGAACACCTTCACCGAGAACCTGGTGGTCAACGACGCCGCGCTGCGGAGCGCCACGCAGGACCTGGAGACCTTCGCCGGCACCTTGGACGGGAGCTCGGAACAGATCGGGGCTGCGATCGGCACGCTCCAGGTGGCGTTGGCCGATGTCGGCACCTTCGTCCAACAGAATCGAGCGACCGTGGCGACCACCTTCGACCAGCTGGTGCCGGTGGCCGAGACGGTGGCCAATCAGTCCAATGACCTGGCACAGCTCCTTCACCTGGCTCCCGCTGCGGTCGAGAACTTCTACGGCACGGTCGAGAACTCCGCCATCACCGGCCGGTTGGCCCTGGCCAACCTGAACAGCACAGGAGAGCTCCTCTGCGGCCTGGTGCTCACCATCGGTTCCAACGCCGAAGCGTGTCGTCAGGCGCTCTCGCCCCTCTTCGAGCTCATCGGTCTCGAACCGTTGCCTCTCTCACCGGGAACTGCGGAGCTGTCGCAGCCCGAGCCCGGATCACCACCGCAGGCCCCGGCCGCGACGGGCGCGACCCCGACCCCGACCAACCCACTCGCGCAGCTGCTCGCCCCGCTCGGTCTGCTGACGACAGGAGGAGCACGATGATGGTCCGCCGAGCAGCTCTGGTGTTCGCGACCGCACTCCTGGCGAGCGGTTGCATGGCCCATCCCAACGAGGTGGCCCTGCCGGGACAGGCAGCTCTCGGCGAGGACGGGTACACGGTCACGGCGACCTTCGACTCGATCGACAACCTGGTGCCGAACTCCGCCGTGCAGCGGGGTGACGTCGTCATCGGGACCGTCACCGATGTCGAGGTCGAGGACTGGAAGGCAGTGGTGACGATGCGTCTGCTCGACGATGTCGAGCTGCCCGGCAACGCCAACTTCACCGTCGGTCAGAAGACCCTTCTGGGCGCCCAGTTCATCGATGTCGTCGATCCGGCCGAACCGACCGGGACCCTCGCCGAAGGCGCGAAAGTCGATCAGACCGTGACCGGCGTGTACCCCGCGACCGAGGACATCCTTGCCGCCGTGTCCCTGCTGCTCAACAACGGCGGCCTCTCGCAGCTCTCCACCATCACCACGGAGCTGAACACCACGCTCGCCGACCGGGTCCCGCAGGCACGTGACGCGATCACGCAGCTCAACGATCTCACGACCACCCTCGACAACCGGCGCGGTGAGATCGTCGCGACCTTGGAGTCCCTCAACTCCCTCGCCGGTCAGGTGGCCGCGCAGAAGGAGACGGTCTCGACCGCCATCAGCTCGATCTCACCGGGACTCGAGGCCCTCGAGAACCAGCGGGCCGACCTCGTCTCGACGACCACGGCTCTCGGGCAGTTCAGCGCGGTGACCAACCAGCTGATCAACACGAGCCAGGAAGCACTGCTCGCCAACCTCGGTGCACTGGAGCCGCTGCTCGCCGACCTCGAGGCCTCCGGAGACGCGCTCCCGCGCTCCCTCGACCTGCTGCTCACGGTGCCGTTCCCGGTCTCGACCACTCAGAACGCGCTGAAGGGGGACTACGCGAATCTCTTCATCACCCTGGATGCGTCCGTGCCGTCGCTCGCCTCGGCATTCCTCGGACCGACGCTGAACCCGCCGTCGAACATCGATCCGAGTGCGGCGGCGCCCGACTCCGGACTCTCACAGACCTTGGACGAAATGCTTCAACAACTCACGACGCCCGGGGCCGCGGCACCGGGGCCCACGGCGACTACGCCGGCTCCGAACACCGGAGAGGCGACCCCGCCGACACCCGCACCGTGCAACTTGCTCTCGCAACTCCTGGGGATGTGCTGATGCTGACCCGGCGCGCGCGTGCGCAGCTGATCATCTTCGCCATCCTGGGCGGCTCTGCACTGGTCTTCGCGACCTTGGTCTATGGGGACGCTCCGCGATCGACAGGCGTCACCCACACGTCGGTCACCATCGAGTTCGACGACGTGAGCGGTCTCTATCCCCGCGCCCTCGTCTCCTACCGCGGTGTCAAGGTCGGTCAGGTGGATTCGCTCGACTTCCGTGACGACGGCGTCTCGGTGAAGGTCTACCTCGAGAAGGGCGCCGACGTGCCCACGGACGTGCAGGCGCAGATCAAGAGCACCTCGGCGATCGGTGAACAGTTCATCGATCTTCTCCCGCAGAGCGCCGAGGGGCCTTACCTCGCCGGAGGAGACACCATCCCGGCTTCACAGACCTCCGGTCTGCTGCAGATCACCCCGGTCCTGGAGAGCGCCGACGCATTGGTGGAGTCGGTCCCGCTCGAGCAGACCGCGAACCTTCTCGACCAGCTCGAGGTCGCGATCGGCGGGTCCGGTCAGGACTTCTCGCAGATCGTGGACGACTCGAACGAGATCCTCGACGCGGCACAGCAACGCGTGCTGGCCACGACCGGACTCATTGAGAACCTGGACCCGGTCATCGACTCGCAGCTCGCGTTGGCGGAGTCGACCGCGGCAGCGCTGAGGTCGTTGGCGGGCCTCGCCACCCAGCTGAGCCTCAGTGACCAGGACCTCGAGTCGCTCCTCGACAACGCACCGTTGGCCCTCGACGAGACAGGAGCCCTGGTGAAGGATCTGGAGTCCTCGGTCCCGGCGACGCTCCAAAGTGCCGAGTCCGTCGCCGAGGTGGTCAACGTGTACGAGGACTACCTGCGCCAGACGATCATCACCTATCCGGCGTTGCAGTCCCGGCTGCAGAGCGTTCTGCTTCCTCACGCCAATGCCGGGGAGGCCAAGCTCGACCTCAGGACGAATCTGGGCGACCCACCCCCGTGTCTCGAGGGCTACCTCCCGGTGTCGCAGCGCCGCGACCCGGCGGACCTGTCCGACGTGGAAGCCGCCCCGCTGCACTGCCAGGCTCCCGCCACCAGCGAGTCCGCAGTCCGCGGCGCCCGGAACACGCCCTGTCCCAACGACCCGACTCGTCGATCGGCCACGCCGATCGGATGTGGCTTGGTGTTCGACGGGTCGCTGCCGGCCACTGCGGCTTCGGTGCCGCTTCCCACGGGTGACGCGACACCGGGGATGCTGGAGCTGCTCGGTGCCGCGTCGACCGGTGGCGGATCGGCGTCGTGGACGACCCTGTTGACCGGGCCGGTGGCCCGGTGATCGCGGCGCTTCGGGAAGGACTCCAGAAATGGTGGGTCGCCGTCGTCGTCCTGGCCATCCTGGCGGCTGCTGCCTGGGGCTGGACGCAGTGGCGCGATCTCTCGGAGATCCGCGGTGTCGAGGACGCCGATGCCGCTGCAGTGGACGCGGCCTCGAGGACCGTGACCGCCCTGATCGACGTCGACGCGGCCAGCGCCGACGAGGCCCTGGCCGACGTCCTGGATCTGAGCACTGAGGACTTCAGGGAACAGTTCGAGTCCCAGGCGGAGACGTTCCGAAACGCGTTGACCACCTCGAGCGTGGAGGCATCGGGTGAGGTTGTCGCTGCAGGTCTCGTCTCTCGAGACGACGGCAACGCAACGGTGGCCGTGGCCGCGACGGGCACCGTCAGCCAGGGCCAACCTGGCACCTCGACGCCGCGCTACTACCGCATGACGGTCGATCTGGTGCAGACGGACGGCAGATGGCTCGTGTCCGGGATGGCGTTCGTATGAGGGGCGTCAGCGCGGCCACCGAAGCTGGGCGACGACTCATTGCCCTGGCAGCGGCATCACTCGGACGCAAGTCCGGTCAAGCCGTCGTCGTGGGCCTGCTCGTCGCCGTGCTCGCGGGAAATGTGGCGCTGCGAGTCGCCATCGATGACGCGAGGGACGGCCAGGGATCGGGGACGGCGGCTCTGGAGTCGGCCTCGACCCGGATCCCCGTCATGCTGTCGTACGACTTCCGGACCTTCGACGCCCACGTCGACCTCGCTGTCGGCAACACCACGGGCGAATTCGCAGACGAGATGCGGGCAACGCTCACCCAGCAGATCAAGCCGGACGTCGAGGCGCGCCGAGTCGTCAATCAGGTACAGGTTGCCTCCGCAGGAGTCGTGAAATCGAGCGATGACTCGGTGACGGTGCTGATGCTGATGACTCAGGTGACCCAGGCCGGTGCCGAGGCGCCCGTCACTGGCGGCGTGCGGGTGCTGGCCACGATGAAGAACACCGACGACGGCTGGTTGGTGTCTGGCCTCGAGCCCATCTGATCGGCCGAGCGGCCGCCGCTCCCGTGGTGTCCGCGCTTGAGTATCGTCCAGCAGCTAGCTGAAGGAGTTTTCCGTGGGTGTTGAGGTCAGGGTCGAGGGTCTGACGAAGAAGTTCGGGTCGCAGGTGATCTGGAACGACGTGTCGTTGACGCTTCCCGCGGGTGAGATCTCGGTCATGCTGGGCCCGTCGGGTACCGGCAAGTCGGTGTTCCTCAAGACCGTGATCGGTCTGCTGAAGCCTGACAAGGGTCATGTGTGGATCGAGGGCACTGACATTGCGAACTGTTCGGAGAAGGATCTGTACGAGATCCGCAAGCTGTTCGGGGTGTTGTTCCAGGACGGGGCGATGTTCGGCTCGATGGATCTGTACGACAACGTGGCGTTCCCGCTTCGTGAGCACACGAAGAAGTCGGAGTCGGAGATCCGTCAGGTCGTGATGGACAAGATGGAGCTGGTGGGTCTGACGGGGGCCGAGAACAAGCTCCCCGGTGAGATCTCCGGCGGCATGCGCAAGCGTGCGGGCCTGGCGCGTGCGTTGGTGCTTGATCCGGAGATCCTGTTGATCGACGAGCCGGACTCGGGGTTGGACCCGGTCCGCACCGCCTACATCAACCAGCTGTTCATCGACCTGAACGCGCAGATCGATGCGACGTTCCTGATCGTGACCCACGACATCAACACCGCCCGCACCGTCCCGGACAACATCGGCCTGCTCTACCACAAGCACCTGGCGAT
>Ga0172372_10007803_pt1 | contig 14304 bp, 19 predicted proteins | sample LakKiv5m_2_FD_114544 | JGI IMG/M metagenome (GOLD analysis project Ga0172372, IMG submission 114544) | Freshwater microbial communities from Kabuno Bay, South-Kivu, Congo - kab_092012_9.5m | ecosystem: Environmental > Aquatic > Freshwater > Lake | place: Democratic Republic of the Congo...
CGAGGGATCCACAGTGGAGATGACGCCAGGCGCGCTTTGCATACGGCTAAGGACCGCACTGCGCGCACGCTTGATACGTTCTTCGCCCTCATACTGAGCAATCGACAAGCCCTCAGCGCGCGCTAGGGGCTCGAACGCATCCCAGTCTGCGTCGCATGGCCGTCCATCCAGATTGACGCACTGCGCCCACACGTCCAACGCCCTACCGCGAACGGGCATAAACGCATGCTGCTGCAGGCTAAACTGCACTAGGTGGGCCAAATCACTCGGCCTTTTGCCGAAGAAGGTGCCACTGAGCGCGATGAACAGGGTGTTGGGGTTGTCGGCAAAGTAACGTTTGAGACGCTTAGTCCTCGCGCTAGTAAAGTGCATGAGACTATGGGCCTCATCAGCGATAATGACCTCGGGCCGCATGCGCGTCAGCAAATCTGTCCCATTGGCCGACGATAGGATGCTATAGGGCACAATCTCCGGCTCATTGGTCGGCTGCACGAAATGCTCGCGAAACCGTGCCACTTCGCCCTTGAACGCCGGCACCATGGAGGGTGGCATCATGATGACAGAGCGGAGCTGCCCCAGGACGACAGGCGCGAGCCAGGCAATCAGTGTCTTGCCATGACCCACGCCGATAGGTCCGAAGAGTCCCTTGTATTGCTGGATGCCCGCCAAGGCACGCGCTTGCGTCTCGCGGAGGCGGTACTTGTCCCCCTTGTGCAGCCACTCAACATTCTTGGGATCGGGCGGAGAGACGCGGGGGACATGAATAATCCTGTCCCACTCGTCGTCAAAGGCCCCTTTCACATTCTTGAACAGGTCATTCGCTGTAGTCGGGCTGGGCGAAGGGGTATTCGCGGTCGTCGTCGCCACGCCAAAGAGCGACGCCCACAGGTCGGTCCTCGGGCTCGGGGTCGGGGGCGTTGTCTTTACGTCGAAGAGAGCGAAGGCGTTGATTGTCGGCTTGTTCACGTTCAGCCTCAACTTCTGAGTCAATCTTAGTATTATTCTCGACAAGGCGCTTGAGCCATCTAAACGCCTCGGGGCTGCACACAATCTTGTGCCGCTCTTTGCCGACGTAAAGTATGACTTTACTCTTGCCCCATTCTAAGTCTACGTTATGTTTAGCGAATGCTTCTTTTGTGGACATATTGTTATCCTGGATGGCAGTTCAGGCGCGTAAGGCGGAGTTCAATCTCCAACTGCTCAATGCGTTCTTTGGCCTCTTGTAGCAGGAACTGGTAGTCTTCTAGTTCGTCGCTCAAGTGATCCTCACGCTCGTTTGCTGCCTGCTGCTCGTCTTTGGCCCATAAGGCGAACTCCAAGATGTCCCGAAGCGTATCGTCCTCGGGCTCGTTGTAGTTCATAATCTCCTTCAGGGCTATGTGGATAGCGTCTACATGTTCATCGCGTAGATTCATCGTCCTTGTTACTCCGCAATCGACCCCATTAGCAGGGCCTTGTTCTTCTCCACTACCGCGCGCTCGACCGCTGCAACCTGGCTAAATGCCCTATCCGCACGCTCTTTGCGCTTGCGCGTGACCGTCGCCCACAGATTGACTGCGGTCTCAAGGTCAAGCGCCATGGTCAGATTATCATCGAAGATGGCCCCCTCCTTGAGTTCTTCCCAAGTGAACGGGATTCGCGTCATGTAGGGCCAGCTAGTCGCATTCGGGAGCCGCACGCCCGTCTCGCCCGCCTGTGACACCGGACGCGCCGCCCACACAAACGTGCCGCCCTGGAAGCCAGCACAAAAGATAACGCGCCGGTCGGTGAAGGGGTCGCGGATGAAGTTCCGGCTCCCGCTATTGCTGCTCATATCACAATCTCCCCTGTGGGCAGGACACGCGCTTTAATGGTGCCAGTGTAGTCATGAAGCACGACTGCCTGACCCGTGGCTTTGGCTCGCTCTACTGCGTCTGCCACTGTGACCGCCTGCACGTCCATGGAGCGCATGTAGAGGACGGTGTTAGGACTCAGGGTCTTTTTCGTCGGAAGTGCTGGATTCATCGAAGACCTCCTGAATGACGAGCGCGGGATAGAATTGTGAAGCAAAGCAAACGATGGACAGCACCCACCAGGATGCGCCTTGTCCACTCACGGTACGTCTCCGATATTGTGGTTATTGAGAACTTGATAAAACTCGGCCCTGATAGCCTCATACACTGCCATCTGTTCCTTTGGCAAGTCTGCATACTTGACCTGGGAACGAAGAAAGCTACTGAGGTCTATCAGGGCCCAGTGATAGACATTAGCGCGAGCCGCCCGCTCGAATTCCTCTTGTTCTTCTGGCAACTGGAACTCTAGGACGGCTCGCATCTAATCATCCTCCGATGGTACAAGCCACGCCTTCGCAGAACTTGTCCTCTTGGTCATGTCGGCTGTACGCCCCAAGCAGCGCGTAGTCAAGAGGAATGATGTTGTCCACCATCTCTTTGTACTGCTCCTCGGTGATGGCCTCGAACGGGGCCTGGATATACTTGTGGCCGTTGTAGCACAAGAAGCTGAGGCTCTTGACCAGATGCCCGTACTCGTAGATGAGGTCTGCAAGCTGGGGCTTCTCGTCCTCCACGAACTGGATCGTATTGGAGACCATGTTATCTGACCAATACGTCTGCAGTTCCACGACCATGTCCAGCTGCTCGCGGGCGCTCACGTCCGCCACCCCGCGCGTGCAGCCAGTCTTGATGGGGAAGGACACCACATAGCTATTGGGGCTCTGCACGTCCTGCTCCACGGGATAGCCATGGTCGCGGAGATAGACGACAATGGGGCTCGTCTTCTCAAACCGGATGCGGCGAATGTAGTACGGGGCCTCGTCGGCGCGGATACCAGAGGGGACGTCGAGGACGAGGCTGACCGTGCCGCTTGGCTTGATACTGGTCACTCGTACGCTTCTTTCCACCTGGAACATCCGGCTCAACATAATGTCAAGAGACTTGATATTGTCATAGCCAGACCTGCAACGCTTGATCATCTCTTCGCTGCCGAACAGCTCGCGAGCGCGGAAGTAGCCCGTCTGGCTCACGCCGATGCGGCGGTTCTTATTGATGATCTTATTGACATCGGCATTGTGCGTTGGCAGCAGGCTGACAATCTTGCCGTAGAGGAACGCGCAAACGCAGCTAATGCCGAAGTCCTCAGCGCTGTCATGGTTGGGCGCAGATATCTCAACAAGATTGCAGAGTTCGCCGTCTTCTAGCTGTTGCTCACCGCAGTTACAAATGATAAGGCCATTAGCCCCGAACACATGAGGACCAGGGATAGTGCAATCAAACACTTCCTCTACTCCCACGAAAGTCAGACTGTCGAATGTTGCTACGGTTTTGGCTTTATATGGGGCTCGTGCCCAATTGATAGACTGTAGGAGCAGATTTAGATCAATTTCATCCCCCGGAAGAAGATCCCCCGCTTTTACCTTATGGCCGCCGTTCACAGGGATTTTATGATCTTTGGTTAGCTTGATCTCATGTCCTTGTTTTGTTTTCAGGACATAGACCTGCTTATTCCCCTGCGAAAAGAAACCTTCTGCCGTGCTTGGAAACATTTTTCCGTGCAGATTAGCCTTGAAAGGTACTCCAACGAGATCCTTGACCTGTCTAGGGCCTTTGTCCGTATCCACCCAGGTATCTGCTGTGACACACGGATTAGTCCCCTTGACCGCGAAATCACTATGCGTTACGCCGTCGATTAGACGCCCGTAAGTACGCGCGAGCCAGCGATTGTAGATGCCGGGGTCACCCCATTCCGCGACCGAGTCCGCAATCTCCTGCGCGAGCTTCCTGTCGATGCGCGAATCAAGGGTGAAGGTGTTATTCGCGGCCCAGCGCCAGGCGTCGTTGCGCGTATCTGGAGCCCAACCGAAGCGGCGCGTGGCGGCGTTCTTCCATGCGTCGCTGAGCCCAACGCGGACCCGCTTGATATCACGGAACTTGCGGTCGGTCGGTGGCGCGAGCCCAATCTCCGCACTACGTCGGATACCACCGCTCACCACACACTTGCCTGCGATGTTGGCGATGTCACTAATCTGCTCGCTCGTCAGCAGATACCGAATCTCGTGCGGTTCTGCGAGGGCGATGTCCGAGTTGCAGCGGATGGTCAGGACCTCGTCGTCGTCCTGCAGTTCGTAGCCCCATTCCTGCGGCGCGAGAACCTCAAACAGGTCCCACACCATCTGGATAAGGGGTCCAGGGCCGCTCGCTACGCCGCCCATGGTGCCAAGGGGCTCCCCGGCCTTGCGCACGTCCTTGAAGTCAATCTTGGCGGGCAATGCCTTGTCGTTGGTGAAAGCATCGAGAACGATGCGCAGCAGCTTGACCCAGCCTTCGCGCGTATCGACGACGGTCCATGTCGTATTGTTAAGCAGCTTGGGTGGCAGCACTCCCACCGTCTCCGCGCCGAGCACGTCAAAGCCCACGCCCACGCCTAGCATGGACATATCCATGAGGAACTCGAAGGGGGCCGCAGGGTCGTCCTGCATGTATTCGGTCGAGATGAAAGCGCAATTATTAAGAACTGCTGCGCCCTTAGTCCACATCGACGCCTTGCCCATATGCTGCAGGCCACGCCCAGCGGGTACCCACTTCATATTAAACATGCGGGCATACATGACCTTGGCCCACTTATCGAGCCACGTCCAATTCAGTTCAATCTGGCGCTGCTGCTGGTGCCAAGTGACGATGCTAAACGCACCCTCAATCACGCGCTTACACGTCTCCCACCACATCTCCAAACGCCCCTCAGGAGTCTTGGCCGCATAGGTCCGCATATAGGTCACATATGCGGGAATGGACATATTGGGCTGCTTGCTTTTATACTCCGCAAGGAAAGCCTCTGGCAGATTGTAGACTGGTGGATTCTCAATTATCACGATACTTTCTCCTCTTTAACCACTGACAGCTTAGCTAGATCAGTACGCACAATGCGATAGATTTGTCCTCGAACTTTATCTGAGGCAACAACCTCGAGTTTTAGGCCACCTACGATTCGATTTGTCCAGCGACGGAGCGTGTCCGCCGTTGTCTTCAGGCTGATATCATCCTTCAGTTCGCGATAGGCCGCGATGAAGCCATCGACCTCAGCCTGCGTTCCGTTGTAACGGGCGCCCTCGGCGAGCACGTTCCAGAACTCCTTGGGGCTGAATAGGTCACTGGCATCGGGCTTCTTCGCTTTATTAAATACCCCGAAGGCGCAATATAGTAAAGTTCCAAACGTGGTGAGCGTTTGTCCCTTCTTGTAAGCATTCTGAGTCTCAAGGCAATCGGAAAGGCCCGCAAACATGAGCGTGTCGCGCACCCAATATGACCATGACTCAAAGCTGCCCATGCCGTGACCCGGATTGACGAAGTCGCTCTGGTGGCGGGCGCGTGCGAGCAGCAGGATATCCCGAATGATGTCGGCACGATGCAGGCGAAGATGCTCGCGGAGATTGGGGAAGCGGAAGCTATTAGGGTCGCGCTCCTCGGGATTCTCCATATTGGGATTGATATAAACCCGAATGGTGCGGCGGGCCAAGTCGCCAGCGAGCCGGATGTTGTTACCAGTAGCCAGCCAGGTAGCAGCGTTCTTGAGATGGAGCATCTTATTGCGCCCAAGCTCGCGCGCCGCCCACATGTCACTCGTCAGCGCCGCGTCAAGCGAAGGGCCGCCGAGAGGGCGCTCCACGTTGTCGATCCAGATGACTTTGGCGCCCAGCAGCAATTGACTGGTGATTTGCTTGGTGGTCTCTTCCTCCGTCGTGGGGGCCATAGGGCTGCCGCCCTTACCCATGGCGATGATAGCGACTAGGTCCGCCATGATGGATTTACCCGACGAAGGCGTCGGCGACTCGAAGATGAACATGGGCGTAGGCCCAGTGATGGCGAGACGCAGGACAGGTGTCATCATGCTCGCGAGCGCCGCCGCCCGATGAATGTCGTCCTCAAACGGGAAATCCTGATAGATTTCAAGCAACCGGTCGCGCGCGGCATGGACTTCTTCCATAGTCGGCTGGTCGGGCACATCGACCGTGAACTCGGGACGGAGAAGCGCCTTGGTCACGGCGTCGTAGCCAGAAGTATTCAGCATTTGCCCATCGGGGCGCATGGCGGGCAGCGTGAAAACCTGCTGCAATTCCCGTACTTTAGGATACGCGCCGCGCTCTAGGACGCAGTCGATGACATCCTTTGGCGGGTCGACACGGATGGTCGTGGGGCCCTCGTCAGTCGTCTTGATTGTGTAGAACTCCGCCATCTCGCAAGCGACGGTGCGTAAGCCAGGCGAGCGGAAGTCGTCAAGACAGTTGGTATCGAGGACGCGCACAAGCCGCCCGTCGCGATGAAAGACATTCTCATGTGCGGAGATAGCCTCCACGATAGCATCGACGTGCTCGTCAAGATGGCCCTTGGTCAGTTCAATGCGCAGCTTCGCGATGACCTCCTCGGCTTCCGCAGACTGCTCTGGGGCCGCATAGCGCGCCCAGACGTTGTCCACCAGCAGCTCGACCTCGTTGGCAGGCAGAGGCGGATTGAACTTCGCGTTGTTCAGGACGAGCGCAATCTCCTTAGCCGTGTCATTATCCAGCCAGGCCATATTGCGCAATCCAGCCAGCATGCGGAAGAGCGCACGATTACGGTTGCCCTCCTCGACTGGCCCCTCGGTCAGGGGCATGGTGGCGTTTGCTACCAGCGCGCCAATGCTTGATTCTTGCGGCTGGGCCGCGACGTTGAGCATGGCGAGCGGGAAGATAGGATTGGCGCTATCCTCAAAGCGATGGCGCTGCGCCTTGCCATTGCGATTAACGAAGGGCAGGCGGTAGCAGCGGGTCCAGTCTTTCAACGGGTCACACTGCACGCCGTAGCGCGCGACCTCGGCCCGGAGCGCCCCCAGGGTGGCGAGATACTGGTCGATGGTGAGGGGCTCAGGAAGCACCCATATCAAGCGATAGCCGCCCTGCGTTGCGTAGTAGATAGCCCCGTCCCAAGGAGTGTCCTTGAGCGCGTAACGCTGGTCCTCTAGCCACTCCTGCGAGGCTTTCTCGCCAGGGGCGTCGACGTCCAGAATGATGCTGTGAAAACGGACGCGGTCGCGTACATGGTCGACCGTCTGGACGGTGAGACGGGGATGGGCGTTTTCACCCTCAATAACTGCGGGACAAAAATGCGCGTCCGTGTTGTACTCCGCCGCCAAAGCCTCTTGCAGGCTGACGATGGGTAGTTGTTGGAAGGTCGAGCGTTCAGCCCGACCGTCCCACGCACGCGCAAATTTGTCCGGCCACACTTGAACGAGTGCCATAGGCTCCTCCTGGCCGGAGATGGATCAGAACGGCGAACGAGAGATGAGAATAGCTTTAGGTTCCAAGTAACGCTGTTCGATCTGAAGGAAACGCCCGATTGCACTATGCTCAGCAACAACGAGATGAGGCGGCAGAGTAATGGTGCCCTTGTGAACAGCCGTCACGAAGTCCACCGCAACAACGCCTGGGCCTCGATTGAAATCACTGTTCAGGTAATGCTGGCCCTTATTGCCATCGCTGAAACGCTTGAGGAAGCCGCATCGATCAAGGAAGGTCTCCAGGAACTCGTATTGCACGTTCGTCGGCGCGCAACCAAAGTAAATGACCGGCAGACCATTGGTGGCCGTCTGCTCAGGCGTGTTGGTCTGCTGAACGGCAGGCGGCGGAGGGGCCGGGGTCGACGGAGCCGGGGGGTTGAACTTGGGCGCGGTAACAGAGGTCTCGCTGGGGGTTCCCCACATCGCATTGAGTTTATTAGTGAAATCAGTCACGGCAAATTCCTTAGTTGACGCTGGCGACTGCCAGCACTGAGACCGGAAAGCACACCCACCAAAGGCGTGGCACGCTTCCGGTGTACGTTCGACCTCATGCTCTGTCAAGCCCTTTGCGTGTTGCATATTGCGAAGAAGTTCCGCTGCGGCATCAACCCAAGGTGCCAGCGATTCTTTCGTATGCTCCACGGTAACCAGCCGAGGCGGCATGGCAGGCGAAACAGTCTTGATGTAGTGGTAGTGGAAGACTGCGCGCTCAATGCCAGGCCGGCTAAGTGCCCAAAGACAATACACGATCGTCTGTGGATCATAGATAGCCTCTTGCTCGGTCTTCGCCCACTTGAAATCTTTGGTCGTCTTATGGTCGACGATGTAGGCGACGGGGCCTTCAAACCAGTGCGCGTCGATACGCCCGATCAGCGGCACGCCCTCGATATTGACGTCGATGGCTGCCTCAACACTGGCCTTGATCTCGCGCATCTTCTGCACGAGGGGCGATTCCCAGATGTGCGTAAGGATGCGGCCCACTTCGCCGTCGGCGACGACAGGCTTGCGCTCGATGTAGTTTTCAAGAGCAGCGTGAACATCGCTACCAAGCTGAGTGCTGGCAGACTGTGGCTCCGGCAGCCCTAGAACCTTTGCATAGAACCACTTGCGATTGCAGAGCTTCCAAGTGGTAAGCTGCGACGGGCTGGCACGAAAAGACATGAGTTCCCCTTAGATAGGATGCAGGCGGGGGGCTCCGTCCTCCAGTGTGGCGAAACCTTGCTGCCAATCTGGATAGTGGCTTCCTGGGACGACTCCATCCAGTCTAGCTAGTGTACCGCACGACATAGCCCAAGTCAAGCGAGGACCTTCTGCGAAGTACTGTGTCTTGAAGCCCAGTTCCAGCCGGTGCGTATGTCCGCAAACGCTGGACTCACCGTAGGCCTTGAGCATCTTACTGGCAGTGTCGCCTGCAGTGCGCCCTAGCAGTTCGCCGTGCAGTACGCGGATGCCATCAAGCCATAGGTGGGTCTTGTACGGCCCGTGATAGTGGATACGGAGCGAATCTAGGTGCAGCAGGTTGCGCAGCGACCAGATGTCCACATCGCTATTGGCTGCGCGGATGTTAGCGGCCTCGGGGGCGTTATCGCACAAGTACCGATTGATACGGTGCTCGTGGTTCCCCTCCAGATAGTAGATATCTGAGGCAGGACATCGCTTACGCAAAGCATGCAGCCGGTCGTAGGCTGTCTGAATGGCGCGCGTGACCTGGTTCCGTAGGTCGGGATGAGTTGTGTAGGACCCAAAGCCCGCTAGGTCGAGGAAGTCGCCCAGAATAACGATCGTGCGCGGCTTCTTAGCTGCCGCATATGCCCATACCTTGTCCATCGCCTGGTCATCATGGATAGGTCTATCGCCCATGAATCCAATATGACAATCAGGGATGAACAAGATATCAGTGGGCATTAGACGATCTCAGTGATGTGGGCATGGCCGTGGAGAGAGGACCAGATGCCATCAATGCGCCCATTGTAGTTGAATGGGATGGCGTAGCTGCCTGGGCCAGCAATCTGCATAGTATAATCCGCGCTGCTGGCGGTCGCCCCGAATTTTATGTAGAGCACCTGATTACTATCGTTGTAGATGATAGCCCCGACGCGGCGCTTGTTCTCAGACAGGAGCGTGACGCTGGTCGCGCTGCTGGCAACGGTGGTGACGATAGCTTGGCGCTGTTCGTTGACTGGAATACTCATTTGGACACCTCCACGATGGTAAGGGTCAGCGCGATGCCGCCCATAACCCCGACAATAGCACCAAACCACACCGTCTCATAGAATGCAGGCGGGTCAAGTTTGGTATCCAACAGCTTTGAGAGGGCATCAGCACGCCGTCGTTCAATGCCGAGCAGATTGTCAAGTTCGTCAATATCCGCTTGCCAGAGGGCTTCAAGCTGCTCGCCCCACTCTTGCTCGGCTGCGAGGTCTAGCTTGCATTGGAGACAATCCTCGGCGTCCTTGGCAGGAATCAGCAAGCCCTTGCAAGGGCTCAGCACGGTTTTGGCCTCGGTACATTCAGTCGGTTCCGCTCTGCTCGGTGCGCTTAGCGCCAGCATCACGACCAAAAGCACGATTCCAAGCATTCGCAAGCCCGTTTTCATCTGCTGTAATCTCCGCTTCAAGAATAACCTTACGCTGTGTCCACTTGTCCCGGCTGTTTTGAAGCTGGGTATTCAATCTTGCTTTGGCCGCGCGGCTCTTACTGCTGGCTGCCTGGTACTCTTCAAGAGCACCCCTCTCGATATCGCGCTGGTCTTTGAGTCCTTCTGCCAATCTAGCACGCCTCTGCAACGAGCGCAAGTAGAAAGCAAAAGCAACCCCCACAAGGGCTAGTGCCCACCAGAATCGTTTAGCCAGATTCTTCAGAAGACTCATTCCTAACTCCTTGTTTTCGCGCGCGGATTCTTGACACGATAAGGTCATAGACGGGAAGCGCGATGCCACCAACAGCCAAGCCTGCACGGAGTCCATCACCGCTCCAGTCAAGAGTAAGGCCAAGCACGATGCCAATCACAATGGCGATCCAATGCTGGATGAAGAGACGCCAGCGCCCCCAAAAACGAAGCGTATTGGCGACGCCGCCTACGGCAATGGCCGAGAGGAGATAAGGAATCAGAACGTCCTCATTCATGGTGTTCCCCCTTTACCTCAAGCCGTGTGATTCGGATATTCTGCTCGCGCAGTTCATTACGGATGGCTTCCAGAAGGTCGTCGCGCTTCTTCGACGCATCCTTCTGCTCGCCCACCGTCTGTTCGATGCGCGCCAAAGTTCCCGCGACCTTCGAGATGTAGGCCACGATTGTGAGCGTCGCGCCCACTACCGCGACAAGCGCTGGCAAATCCACGTTCATAAGCCCCCCTTGTTACCCACACCCAAACAAAACCAAGTCCCAGTAGTGTCCAGTATAGTTCAAGCATTCCATGCCTGCCTAAGTTCTTCAGCGCATTTGACCAATGGCGCGTGATGCGCATGGCCGACAAGCATCTGGCTCTTGGCTCCATTGCCGAAGAACCAGTTGACACCATGAACCTCGGGTCGCGCGAGCAACAGGCGCTTATGAAGGTCCCAGAAGCCCCACACATTGCCGCTCTTGTCAATGCGCCCAACGCCGATCATGGGGATGATGGTGGCATCTGGATACTTGAAGCATTTGTTTTTCCAATGATGCTCAATGCTGGGGCGGTCAGTGCCGTAGTTCATGGACGACCAGAAATCGAAACGCTTTATCAGGGCCGTATCATGCAGCAGCCGTCCATCGCTGGTGCGCTGCCATGAGAAGCCGTTGAAGCCCAGCTTGGTGTAGGTGGGGGCCGCGAGTCGGAACGCCGCCACGAACTTCTCAAGATTGCGGTAGGGGTTCTGGATGAAGGCATAAGGCGTAGTGCCCGACACCCCCGCCTCTGCGTTAGCCCAGAAGACCTTGATCTTGTGCTTATAGCAAAGCTGCCCGAACTTGGTTCCAGCCGCTGTGGCCTCAGCCTCGTTCTTGAAGACGAGGTATTCCCATGCCTGGCGCTCGCATCCGGCTTTGTCAATCAGGTCACCAGGATAGTCAGTGAACTTGGCGCTGATCGCCGTAAAGACCGAAAGATATTTGTGACGATCGTCCACTAGCAGAGAGGTCCGAGGGAGCTCTTTGGCAGAGATAATCGTCAGGATAAGCTGCTTGTTCATAGTAGAGCCTCCTGTTCAAGGGGCAGTATAACACGAGGCTCATGCTAGGTCAAGGTTCCATCCATTTAGTGCTTGCAGTAAACTCGCCCCCGTTTGCCGCGAAGGTCAGCAATAGACGGCGGCGTCCTGTGGGGCCCCGCACCTTGCACCACCCATTATTGGTGTGCTTGGTAATGCGCTCGGGACCATACTCGGCTTCCGTATCAATCGCCATCAACTGCGTCTCGTCCAGCAGGTCATCTAGGTTTCGCTGGGTGAGTTCTTTGTTGCTATACAGATTTGGGATGGCTGTATGCTTACAGAGCTTGAGCCACTCATGCGGCCAGGTCTCTTTGTCATGCAGCACGATGCGGGAGATGATATCAGGAGATTGAGACAAGGGGCCCCGTTGCAGGTAGTACACGGTAGTAGCCAGACAGAATGATGGGAGAGACCGCATCGCTGTCAGCCACAGTATACACCTCAAAGTTGGCTGTTGTCCACGCATTATCTGGGGTCGTTACTCCAACAAGAGCGAAAGGATAGTCTTCTGGATTGCCGACATCTCCGACATTCGTACCCTGGAAAGAAATCCAGTAGGCCTGTTGTGCCAAAGCGTTACCACCAGTTCCCTTTCCTGCAGGCGTGTCACTGCCTCCAATGCTGCCGTAATGACGACGCACGCTGCTAGTATCTGTGCATGCGACGCGAATGTAAGGCTGTCGCTGGGTCACATCGTCGAAGTTGTAGACGGCCCAGAACCAGAACTCCACCCACTTGGTAAACGGGGGCATGCGCAAAGTGAACTGGATTTTGTTTGTGCTTCGATTATAGGACCCGTTGGTGTTGGTATAGAAATTGCCTGCTGGGATGTCCTGTGTAGCCAACCAGGTTTGATTGTCCGCGAGGTTGAGAAAGAGCGAGGGGGAGGCGGTCGCGCCGTTATAGACCTCCCCATCGGCTGCCTTGAAGATGGGATAGGGTTCGCGCCCTGAGTACATAACAGGCATTAGGCTGCCTCCTCGTAAATGGAAACCGCAGTGATCCGCGCGCGGCTACCAGTAGCGTTAAATACGCGAGCACGCAGGTCTATGTAGTACGGTCCTGGGCTCGTGAATCCTGAAATGGTGCCAGTGTACCATGTCGACGAATCGAAATAGGTTGCACTGGAAATGGACAAGGCGCAGGCACTCACTACTGTACCCGTGTTCAGGTCGCGTAAGCTGCAATCGAGAATACAATTATCTACGGCGCTCGACCAGCTGGGAACAAAACCATCGATCTGCACCTTTAGTCGTGCATTTGGGCGCGGGAAATAGAGCCACTGCCACGCGCGCCTAAATCCATCGGTATCTCGCTCGCTAAGTTCGATGTAGCGTCCAGAGGTTACTGCACTGGTAGCCGACCACAAGGTGCCATAGTTTCGCACCTGGCAATAGTTGGCGATTTGCCTGATATTGCTATCGTACATTGTCTTATTCGATAGGGCCAACGATTTAACCATGTCGACTGTGAGCGGCATGTCTTCTGCCACCTGTACAGTAGTATCCACAGGATGGAAATCGTCTTGATTGTATAGCGCGCCGCCCGTTCCTAGCGCCGCGCTAGTCATGGGCTTTAGCACGCCTGTGATAGACTGGAAGTTGAACGTAGCACCCGCTGTGTTCCCCTGCACTGTTAGGATGAGATAATCCTCAGTGATATTCGAGATGGGCACATCGAACGCGATGATGGAAGAGGTCGTGTTGCCAGAGCTTGCCGCAGTACCCGTTCCAGCACTCGTTCTCGCGCTTACAAGCCACGTCCCCGCTGAGGTGTAACCTCGTACCCTTAGCGTGATATAGCGGCGTCCAGAAGAGCCTGTAGCGTTCACAAATGCAGGGATCGGAAACCAGTAGGCGGCGATGTCATAATTGGTTGTGGCGGCTGTCAGTGTGACCGTAGCCTGCGAAGGGTCGGGCGCGTGCAAAACAAGCGGATGGCCGATCTGGCCCCAGAGGGTCAGCTGATTATATGCAAGGTCTGCGACGCCCTTGTGATAGGGGGTCGAGGACTGGCCTCCAAGATTGATAGGCGTCCGCTGGTTGAAGTCGCCTGGGCGGAAGGGCCGGAAATCGAGCCCGCTGTCTTGATTGTAGGCCATCAGCTGTACTCCTTGGCAGGCGCATTGCTGCTACCCAATGTCGGGGGAGTCCCATTGTCTGCAATGTGCGCAAAACCTAGCTGCATGGTGGTAGACCCCGTGCTGTAGGCTTGGAAGGACATGATGGTCCTAGCGCCTCCACTGAGATTAGTCGCAACAGTAGTGGCTGTCAAGTTAGTATCCACTGTCAGACTACTGCCGCTGCGCACAGTGATACCGAAGTTTTGCACCGTTGTCGCGTATTGGCCCTCGGTCCACATCTGGCAATAGATTTTAGCACCGTAGACTGTGGGGTCGAACCACTCGGCGTCAGTAGCGATGATGGCCGTATCAAACGGCGAGCGTGTAGTGCCGGTAGTGTAGAAATTATCTGAGACCGTAATCGTGTTGCTGGTAATCGTCAAAACACGCGCGCAAGGTGCGAGTTCTGCTCGATTATCGAAAGAGAGACGCAGTTCAAGATTCGTGCTCGCACGCTCGCCAAAGGTATGCATCACGTTGTAGATGCGCCCTGGGATATTGGCCAAGCCCTCGGTGCCAGTGACGCTACGAACGCCGGTAAGCGTAAGCAGGACATGGTCGCCAGGGTTAAAGCGCCAGCCGACGGGCGCGGGGACAGTCATGGACAGCTTGTAGTTACCGTTACCAAAAGCCGAGAACCAGCGGTACGCAGCATTGGTAGCAAGAGCCACCTGCGCGCTGCGTCC
>Ga0172372_10007804_pt1 | contig 14298 bp, 9 predicted proteins | sample LakKiv5m_2_FD_114544 | JGI IMG/M metagenome (GOLD analysis project Ga0172372, IMG submission 114544) | Freshwater microbial communities from Kabuno Bay, South-Kivu, Congo - kab_092012_9.5m | ecosystem: Environmental > Aquatic > Freshwater > Lake | place: Democratic Republic of the Congo...
ATTCATGACGCCTGAACTTATTGATAAATAAAGTTTTCAGCATATAGGGCCTATAGCTCAGTTGGTTAGAGCAGCGGACTCATAATCCGTTGGTCGACAGTTCAAGTCTGTCTGGGCCCACCATTTTTTCAATATATAACGTACATATTTTAAGAAATAACACTAAAAACTCATAAATTTAAAAAGTTTATGAGTTTTTTTTATGCCTATTTGAACTTACTTAAACTTACTTAAACCCACTTAATCTGCTCTATTGTGTATCCAACTCTGTATCTATTAACCTTCAAAATAAATCGGATACACGAGCCTTTTATGAAACGCCAAGCATTAGAGAAAGTAAGAGAAATTAAAGATACACATATTCAAAATATTGAGGCAGAAGACAAGGAGTTTAGAATTTCTTGTGGGTCAGGCTTATATTTTCGTGTTTCGCCAACAAGAAAAATTACATGGCAAGTCAGATTTAAAGATCTACAAGGAAAATGGAAATGGCTAAGTATTGGCTCATATCCAAAGATTTCATTAGTAGAGGCAAAGTTTAAGTGTTCTGAAATATCTCTTAAATTAAATAATAATGAAGAGGTTCTGAGCTTACATGATGATATGACAAAGTGTCTTATTAAGAAAAAACTTACTTTCAAAGATTTGATGTCTACATGGCTTGATCATAAGCTTGTAAATTGGGCGCCTAAAACTTTTCAAAAGGAAAAACAGTCAATAGAAAAAAGGCTTTTTCCTACTTTTGAAAATAGAGATTTTAGAAAAATAAGTTCAGAAGAATGGTTAGATTTTTTTCTAAAACTACAAAGAGATGAGAAAATTTATAATCGTGTTACAAAACTCGTCACTCATACAAGAAGTGCATATGATCTAGCTAAATTTAAAGGTCAAGTCATTTCAAACCCACTAGATGGAATTAATAAATATTTAGATAAAACTAGTCATGGAAATATGAAACACGTTGAGATAGAAGAGTTACCTAAATTACTAAACTTGATTAGAGGTTATAGTAATAGATCGACCTCTATTGCGTTAGAGCTTTTGGTAATCTTATTTCCTCGACCTCAAGAGTTAAGGTTAGCAAAATGGGAAGACTTTGACTTACAAAAGAAATTATGGATAAAACCTGCAGAAACAATGAAATGTGGTATTAGGCATGTAGTTCCACTTCCATTACAAGCAATACAACTAATCCAGTTGCAAAAAAGTTTATGTCCAATTTCTAAATATCTATTTAGCAGTAGAGATAGTTTGTCAGAGCCTATAAGCGATTGCACATTGAATAATGCATTAAAGAATTTAGGGTATCGGGGGAAACAATCTCCACATGGGTTTAGGCATATCGCAAGTACTGCCTTGAATACTAAATTTAGTTCCTTTCCTCAAGAAATTGAAGCTGCATTGGCTCATAAAAAAAAGGGAGTTAAAGCTATTTATGATAAATCTACACATTTAGAAAATAGAATTTTAATTATGGATTGGTGGGCAGACTATTTAGATGAAATATCAAAAAATTAACCCTGAAAAAACATAATTTAGAAATAAAGGTGATTGTATAGACGATCACCTGTAAATTGTTATTGTAAGTTATTGATTTAAAAATATATAATCCTCTTGGTCTACAATAAGATCCTATTTATACTTGTCTCTAATTATTGATATTTAAAAGTTAGGCAAATCATGTCAAATGAAATATACGGAATTCAGGAAGAACTTTCTGAGTTAGGAGAGAAAATAGGAATTGAGGTCGATGAGGATGAGGATGAGGATGCAATAGAACCATTCAATCCTGAAGATATCTCTATTCAACAAAAAGTTGTCCCTATGGATGTCATTATTCGTAGATTAAAACAAAAATCAATACACCTTTCGCCATCTTTTCAGCGAAAGGATGTTTGGAATGCGACACGTAAAAGTCGGTTAATTGAATCTATAATGTTAAATATTCCTTTACCAATGTTTTATGTGGCAGCAGACGAAAATGGTACTTGGGAGGTTGTAGATGGTCTTCAAAGGTTATCTGCTATCAGAGATTTTATTATTGGTGATAAAAATGGGAGTATGCTAAAACTATCAAACTTAGAGTTTCTTGGTGAAAAATTTAACGGTAAAACATTTGTTGCTATAGAAAATGATCCAAAAGAACAAAAATTAGTTAATGGAATCTATGAAGCTGAAATGCGCTTTACTGTAATTAACCCTGGAACACCTGAAGCTGTTAAAAGAAACATTTTTAAACGCATTAATACTGGGGGGATGCCTTTAACAGCGCAGGAAATAAGACAAGCATTATATGAAGGTCCTTCATCAATATTATTACAAGAGTTATTAAATTCAGACCAATTTAAAAAGGCTATAGGAAAAAAAATTGATGATAGTCGTATGGGTGGAAGTGAACTTATTTTAAGACTTATTTCCTTTATGATTCTAGATAAAAATGACTACAAATCTGGTATGGATACATGGTTAAGTAATACAATGCGTATTATTAACTGCTTTTCTGATTTGAGTGAAAAAAAGTTAATTAAAATTTACCAAAAAAACTCAATACCAAATATAAAAATTAGAACAATTAATGAGATTAGAGAAAAGTTTTTCATAGCTATGAATAGAAGCTATGAGTTATTTTCTAATCATGCATTTAGAAAATCACTTCCTAGTGATGAGCGTAAAAGTCCAATTAATAAGTCATTGTTTGAGGTTTGGGGAGTTACGCTATCTGAGCTGACTGAAAGAGATTTTGAAGTTCTAAAAGAGCACAAAATAGACTTAATTAAAATGTATAGCAAGCTACTTAAAGATGTAGATTTTAATAATGCTATTAGCAGACACTCTTCTACTCAAAAGGGTGTACATGAGAGATACGAGGCAATTAGAGAGTTAGTGCAACAAGTTATTTTAGGAGCCGTAGAGTGTTAAAAAAATTAAATATTAATGGATTTAAATCCATTCTCAATATGGATTTAGATTTAGGTAATTTAACTCTATTAGCTGGTTTGAATAACAGTGGTAAAAGCTCAATAATACAGTCTCTACGAATGTATCATGCTGCACATAGTGGTTTATCTCCCTTGCTCAATGGTCATGGTGATTTATCTGAACTTCGCTCAGATTTTGTAAATATAAATAGTGATATATCTTTTCATTTAACTTTTGATAATGAAACTATGGGAAGTTTAATTCTTTCCAATGAAAGAATAATAAGACCAGAAAATTGTCCAGAATTTTTTTATGTTGGGGCTGATAGATTAGGACCTCAGCCTTTTTTACCATTAAATACCTCTTTAGATTCTAAGCTGAAAGTGGGAGATAGAGGTGAATTTGTATTCGATTTTATTAAAAAGTTAGAAGAATTTGGATATTTACTTCCTGAAAAGCTTGTTCATGAGTTATCTGAGGGAAGAACTTTCGAATATGGACTTCAAGGATGGTTGTCAGAGATTGCTCCCGGCATTAAATTTTCATTCAAAACAAATAAAAAAGCTGATATTTCACATGCTGAAATAAATAATTATCGACCAACAAATGTAGGTTTTGGGTTAAGTTATACATTACCTATTATTGCTGCAATTTTAGGTGCAGCTGCTATTGCTCCACAAAGTTATGATAATGAATGGTTAAATAATTGGGAAAAATTAAAATCAAAAAGCGGGGTATTGGTTGTATTAGAAAATCCTGAAGCTCACCTACATCCTAAGGGACAAACTGCTATGGGGCGTCTAATTGCTTTAGCAGCTGCATGTGGTGTTCAAATTGTAGTGGAAACACATAGTGAACATATAATGGATGGCATTAGAATTGCTGTTAAAAATGGACAAATAAATAACGACTTAGTTAAGTTCCATTATTTATCCAAAGACAAATCAGGTATGTCTCAAATATCAACTCCAAACTTAGATGCTAATGGCAAAGTTGATTTTTGGCCTGAAGGTTTTTTTGATCAGACCTTAAAGAATCGCTCTATATTAGCTAAAAGGAATTGCTAGATATGGATCATTTGATGTGTATTAATTTAAATAGCTTTCCAGCAAAATCAACTGAGATGGCGATCGAATTTCTAGATAAGGCATTACAAGGTGTATTGCACTTGCAAACTGGAGATGATCGTTTCTTTTTTTACTTAGATTCTAATAAGGGAGGTTTATATGATTTTCATATCGCTCCTGAGTTCACCTATGAACAATTCTTGCAAAATTGCGATCAAGATTTGAAACTATTTTTAGCTGAGGTAGAAGATAAAAGTCCCGCATTAGATAATTTAACACAAGACCAAATTGAGGAAATGTCAGCCTATTCATTTTACGTAAAAAATAAGTCTGTTGATCCCTATGTTGATGTATATGCTTTAGCGTGGGCTATATCAGGATATTTGCTAAGTTTAAATTCTAATGATGTTTGGAATACACCAGAAATTGAAGTAGCTCGAATATCTGATTCAGGGCAATATATCAATGAGCATTTAAGGTTAAAAAACATATCTTCTGTAGATCATGGGATTTATCATTTAAATCAATTAAATGCTGTAGATTTAGTGGAAATGGTCAAACCTCATTATATTTCTCAATATTTAATTAATTGGATTGAGGAACAGACCATAGAGAATAAATCTCGAATAATTGATAAAATCAGATTGGCATTAGAGAAAAATTTCCAAGGTGGAGAACCGTTATTCAAAACATTAGTTGATGGCGCTGGATTAAGAGAAATCAGATTTTCCGCCTATTCTGGTGGTGCTATTAGGATTTTATTTAAGCATATACATTCTTCACAGCAAGCTATATTAAATGGATTTATTAAATTTTCTGATAATGAAGGTTATGATCAAGCAAAAAGTAAAGCTCATACTATTTATGACGATATAGATACTAAACAATTAGTTTCCTAATAAATAAAACCCCTTTTTAAACTAAAAGGGGTTCTAATGGTTTTAAGAACATTTCCTTGTTCAATTTTAACGCCTTGTTTGGCTGTTCAATTTTTTCATGCTGACTTAAGCCATATTCCACTTCAAATTTCTAAATCTAGGATTTAGCTTTTTCTCGCCTAAGATGGAAGAGCGAGACACTTATATTTTTCATGTCCGTGTGAACATTAGCTAAATTAGAAAGAACCTAGCAACTCCGCATAAGCAATATTTCTTCAGTGACCAAACTTCAGAATACTTATGCTTTATCAATCATGGTCTAGTTTGAGCGACCAAGCTCAAACATAGAAATACGACCAAGTATTCCATTAACCGTCTTCTAACATATTGCCGAACATATTTTCATATGTGCCGACTCAAGCTTTCGCAGTGAGCAATCTAATGAATCAGACTGTTTTAGGATTCGCTTTAAGCTAGCTATCTCACTTAATACAATTTTCCTTTGGGAAAAGTCATATCACAACTTCCACAGGTAAAACCTGCTTTATATGCGCTACTTGCCATCGCTCCCACACTGTATAAATTAACAGACCTTTAACCAATTTAAGTCCTTCATACAGTGCTTCCCAAGTTATTTCAAAGTGTCTTACTGTGCAGACCGTTTATCCTCTCGCTTGCATACATACTTCCTGTTTCCCCCAACCGTAGTTCCTTAGTCTTATCGGGATATGATGTATACATAACTTTATCAAGGGTAAAACTCTTACACTCCAATCAGCATCTATCGATTAATGCCGTTACACGTTTAAGCTATCCAGCGACCCATTCAGCTTGCGCTAAATGGTGCCAACTTCTCCACCGTTAGGCTCGAAGTCCTAGTACCTCACGGTACTCTCAGCAGCCATCGTGATTGGAAATGAGCATACTCTTCAACAAGCTTCAAAATCCTTGTTCTCGATCGAGCATACACACTCAGCTATTAACGGAGACTATCGCACATCCTATGCTGCTCCTGACTGTATCACTTTGAACAGGGTGTCAATTCAAAACACAAGTTTTAAATCTAATCTGGCTATTGCTAACCAGATGACCATTTCGGAATAAATTCCTTATAGGCTCCCGTGTCCTTGTCGCCCAACAACTTTATATGCAATGCATATAGGAACTCTTAAATCCAAGTTGAATGAACGGATAGAAGAAGAGCATTTCAGCTCTCCAGCCCCCGTTGCAACGTACCGAGCGAGGTTTCCCCAGCAGTCCGCTACATCGGCAGTACAAGAATGGTTAGTTCGAGTACTCACGGCAATATGTATCAAAGTTTTGAATGGTGGTCTTAAACCCATCCAAAACTTCAGAGAAGAAAATTAAGGATGGATGGTCAGTCCACTATTCGATTGATAACTTCATATTAATACATCTAATTTTATATATCAATAATATTGATAATAAAATTAAAATAATATAAATTTAACTTATGAAGATTGTGTCGTCATTAGGAACTACTTAATTGCCACCTTACAAAGTGAGGTGATCAATCACAAAGCTATGGCTTTGCCATAGCGGTTTTGAGCAAAGCTCAAAAGTAAAAAATGACTTAATTTAGACAATTTCTATTGTTGATTGACACAAATGCAGAGAAGGGATTCCACAAGGAAAAAGTGGATTGTTGATTTACAATGAAACTGTATTGTTGGATGACAAAAAATGATTGATTACAGCCCTCATACCAAGTACACAGCACAAAAAATTCAGGATAAAGTCACTCGTGGAGCTTACTTTTATTCATCATTTAGTATCGATAATGGTATTGGCTCAACAACCAATATTAAGAAATTAATTGAGAAACTGACGCTTAGATATGACCTGAATTTAACCAGTCGGCAGAGGAATTATCGCCTTAAAACAGGTAAGCCTATTGCGGATCTGATTGTTCAAGATGTGATTTATGAGAACAGATGGCAATTTATTTTATTGATCACCACGCCTAACAGCCATAAACACAGTAAGCAGCCAACTCACTCGAATGAACAGCAAAAGAAAATCGGCAAAGATAAAATCTTTGAAATAGAAGAGTTGTCTTTCTCTAAAGAGCACATTCTTACTGAAATTAACTTAATCCACAGCTACTTTAATGATGATGAAGCTTTGAAATTTGTGATGGCTAAACCTTATTTGGCTTTGGATTTTGCAGGTTGTCCGGCAGAGCTAATACGGATGACACATAAAAAATATAAGCCAAATACTGATAAATTTTATAGATCTCCAAGCAAACCCTTTAGCTGGACGTGGAGATGGAAAAAAGATGTCATAGTCAAAAAGAAGACAGATTTAGTGAATATTATAAATCGTTATGTTTCACAGACTAACAAGACTAAGCCAATAGAGGATCTAGTAAAATGGCAGTCATATTTTCAAACTTATGCTGTTTTTAGAGGGATGAGACAACAAGTAGGGCGACTTTATACATTGGGGAAATTATTTCTATATAGTCGCAGTAAACAAAGGTGGGATGATCAAAATCTACCAATTTTAAAGTTATATTTTTTACCGAGACTGGAGTTGTATGCGGAAAGTTATGAAGAGTATTGCTTAAGAAGGGAGATCTACATAAATTACGATATTGAGCTACCAAGAATACTAGCTCAAAACTGTGATTGGAATAAAATTGATAGTTTTTTAAATGCAAATTAATATCTTAGATCAATTTTAAATTAATCGATCTAAGATAATTTTAGCACTTTAAATCTTTAAAATATTAAATGCAATTTCTCTAATCTCGATTAAAGGATCTTTTAACAATAACTCTGCGTGCTGATGAACAATTTCAAGTGGAATTGTTTCATAATTAAGAATAGTCGTAGCAATATAACGAACTCTTGGCTCTTTATGAGATAAAAAAGGTAAAATCATCTCATAATCATCAAGATAAACTTTATTTTCAATAGCTAGTTTGAAGCAAGCAATGAACAAATTATCATTAGATACTTTTGAGACAATCCATTGTTTTACTATCAAATTTTCCTTTGCTAAATCTACTAATGGTTTAAATGAAATATTCCTAATTTCTGGTCTACAATCGGAAGTCATTTTTTGTAAGAAACTTACATCTTTCAAATAGAAAGGCAAAAGAATCTTGACTAATTCTTCTCGAGGTGTTGTTGGAATAGCACCTCCATTCTCAGGGTAAGGCTTCTCTTTTGATTTCCACTCTTCATAGTATTCGGCTAATTTTTCTATAATGTTTGGTTCAAGTAAATCGTTTGGTATAGATTTAACTGCAGATAATGCTAAATACGGGTTAAATGATGAAAGAGCCTTGTATATAGCATCCCAATATAGATTTTTATTAAAGTGAGGATCAAGAAATTTAAATAAATTTTGACATCCTTGTGTAAGCTTCTTTGTGGTTAATTTTTCAAATAATACTTGTTGAAATATTTTACTAGGGATATGAGTTCCTAAATAAGCAGAATAGTGTAAATCATCACCTTGCCCTTCGAAAATCAAATCACATACCATATTCTCGAATTCCAAGCTATTTACAAAAGCTAAAGCTATTTGAGTAGCAGCATAAGATAAAATGCCGTTATCTAAAAGAATTGCATGTTTGATATACGGTAAAATCTCTATACTCAAATTGGTATTTTTATAGTCGATAGCTATATCAACTTCTGGCAAATCTCCAAATATAGAATAGAGCATTTCTTCATTATCTAGCATCTGCAATCTTATCTTAGCTTGCCTTTGTAGTACGCTATAATTCAGTCCTGCAAGTTTTGCAAGGTTTTCAAATATTATTATTCTAATGTCATCCACTGAAGTGACAGGTTGAGAAAATGTAGAAAAACAATCTAATGTTGTCTGATACAAATTTAATAAATTATAAAAAGCACCCATTTCGAAGTACTTTTCTTCGTTTCTGTTTAAAACAATGTCCTTTTCATCATAGTTATAAATAAATATAGAGAAGAAATTTCTATCACAGTCTTTGTATGCTTGAAAATTATTAAAAATTTCGTGATTATTAGCTAAAAGTGAATCTCTCTGTACTTTTAAATCTAAATTAAATTTTTTAAAAATATCTTTCAGCTTATAGCCCAAGTTAATACTTAACCGTCCGAAAATACTTAATAAATAAGATTCTAAAATATTTTTACTTTCTGGGTGCAGTAAATGCTGTGATACTATTCTTTTAGTAAGATGAAGAATATAAGCATCTCTCATCTTATCTAAAGGATCATTAAATCTGATTACAACACTACTACTCAACTCGCTTCTTGACGGAAATCCCGATTTAAAAAACTCCAAACATTCCAATAAATATTCATTTGAAATAGGATACTCTTCATTTGATAAAAGGCAGGCGTTCACTATCGCTTTAACCCATTCATCGTCGCTGTTTTTATATGCTTCGATTTTACCTATCATCATCTGCCAGCAATGAGAAGATGCAATGTAAAGAGCTTCTCCAGCATGGTATCTATGAGTAGAAAAAATATTATTAGTTTCTTGCCAACATAATTCTAAAAACTCTTCGACATTTTTACTGTTCCAGTCTACAGAAGATTCAATTATTACTTCTAGATATTTTGATAGATTTAATTTCTTATCTTCAATGCTTAGATCTCGTAAAAACTCTAATATGGTATTGCTTAAACCTAAATGACTAAGAAAAGATATAACCTCTATGAAGTTTGAATCATTATAGAAGTGGTTGAAAACTTCTTTCTGTATCTCATAATTACAGTTTTCTATGTACTTAGCGAATGTAAATTCACAAAATGTTTTATGGATAAATGTTATTGTTGATTCTGTAAGGGTCTGAACTTGTTCAATAACGCCCATTTCTTCCCAATAGCTAATGCACTCACCAATAAATCTTTTTATTTCAAATATATTCCCCCCTAATTGCTTTATCAAAATTTTTGTTAGTTCATCATAAATTTCATCTAACAGTGGAAGATCTTTACTGTAAAGAACATAACCTAATGCATATAAAAATTCTAATCTTATACTTGAATTAGGAGTGATATCTATTTGTCTTTCGGTAGCATTTTTTTGAATTAAGCTGAAAAACTGTCTATACAAGGAAGCACGATTTGTAGCTATTTCATCCGATTTTAATGCTAAAACAGACATGAGAGATAAGATTAAAGGACTTCTTGATGCCAATCCTTTAACAAATTTTGATTTTATTTGATGCTGTATAAGATCAACTTTTTTGTCTATGGATCGGGTATCTTTCGCCTCCAAAGCTTTAATTATTTTGGTCACAGCATCAGAAATATTATTTTCTTCTATAGGCTGCAATTGATAGTGTCGCCAATCCCCTAGAAGGCCTGAGACATACCCTATAGGTCTTGAACTAAGTAGGATTCTAGAAGTTTTGTATTTTTGAGAAAATAGATGAAAGGCATTCGTAATTATTGACTGACGATTTCCACATTCGTCTAATCCATCACCAAGAATAATAGAATCCTTAAATATAGAATAATCAGTAATGAGGTCTAAGCTATTTTCAAAACCGCAATGTAAAAGGCACTCTTCAAACGATAATGTTTTGTCCTCTAAATATGTTAATAAAGTTGGCAGCTTAACAAAAATTACTAATTTTCTTTCTAATGAGTAATCCAAAGCTAATTTTTTCAATAAGGTTGATTTTCCTATACCTGGACCACCAATAATTACAGCCTGTCTTACAAATCTACCAAATGAAGATGCATCTATCTTGATTTGATCCCTTATTTTTAGCTCATGAAAATCATGATAATCTTTTAAAGCAATCTCAAGATTATTTGAATTATAAGCACTACTTTCAACAATTGTAGCTTTTAATGGTATCCAGCAAGACTGCAAAGAAATCGGAGTTTGAACTCCTAAAACAGTAATTTTGCTAAATTTATTTTGTATATAATTTGAAGAATCTTCTAGGAATTTAGTCTTAGTGCCTAGAAGCTTTTTAGCTCCGACAGGAATTACTTTTGCTAAATCATTAACTAACCTTTCATAATCATATTTACCCGATTTCGCTCCAGATATGCGAATAATGGTATGAAAATGTGACCATACCAAAGAAGCTAAATGTGTTTGATCTGGTGCAAGGAACTCACGTAAATATGTTTCAGCTTCAGCTGGACTAAGTGCTCCTTCATGAAGAAAGTCAAATTGAGTAATAATAAAGTGTGAAAGAAATAATCTTAAATTTTCAATAGTTAGAGCTACACCACATTCTTCTCTTAAAATTTTTTCAATATCATTTTTTATTGTTAATTGAGTTTTATTAATACTACCAACCGAGAATCTTTTTTCGAAATGTTTAGCATCATTACTTTCTCTCGCAGCTTCACAAAGATTCCGCAATGCTCTTAAATTTTTTGGAGCAATATAACCAATAGCCATCCCATACTTATCAACCCCCTTTTTAAATTCTTTTTTTTGAAATGTGTACCAACTATCTCTGATAACTTCCCTAAAATCATTGTTATTTTTAGCACTACTTATAATTACTTCTCTTTTGACCTGTAGGCTAGTAGTACCAGATCGATCTGAATAATCTTTCCAAGTAATAATTATATCATCCAATGGCTTATCAAAATTTCTTTGTTGTGTTGCAACCTCCACTACATCGCCATCACAACCACCTGTTTTCCTTTTTGCTAACAAAGCTGCTAAATAGTATGCTGCAACATGCCCTTCAAAAGTGAAGCCATCGCCCCCAGCTAATTCGGATGATTGTGACATAGAACTCCCTATTAAATTTGTAGACTAGTAGTGATTTTATCAATTAGATGAATATGATAAAGAATTTTAATTATGATTTAAGATTAGTCTATAATTTTTTTTAGTCACAGGTTACAAAGCTATACGAATGAGAAATTTTGAAGTTTTCCGAAAAAACGAGATAATCGAATTCCTTAACCAATATGATACGGATAAAAAAAGTAAAGTAGAGTTTCTAGCTGAAATAGCTCAAAAATTAGATATAAATTTTAATAGTAATAATAAAATAATTGAATTGCTTGATTCAGATAACTTTCGGGTAAAGTTTATTGAAAGATTACATCTTATTGATATATTTATCATTAATTTAATTTATTGCGAAGCTTTAGATTTTCAAGAGAGTGATTCTTCTGAGTGGGCTTTAATGACCATAAAGGAAAAGGAAAATTGGTGTTTACAATACGAAAAAAATTATCAAAAGTTCGAGTCTCATGCAGATAAAGGGCCTTTACCAATCGAGGCATTTGAAGATGCATTAAGTTTTACACAATTACATAATTTACTCGAATACTTAGTCCAGTCCAATATCATCACTTTGAACAATCATGGTAAAGATGAAGCTATCATTAATATTATTAATAAAATAAATTACGACAAACAAAATTTAAATTTTAAGTCTGTGATAAATAATTATCATCATCACCTTGCTTCAACCGTGAATGAAAAGCAAGTTCTTAAAAAGCCACGTGATCAAAATAAAATGAGAGGCTTTTTTGTTAAAAAATTATTTGAATTGAATAATGTAGAGGAAATTGATGCTATTAATTTATTAAAACACAAGAAAAAATTTAGTTTCTCGAAAGAGATTATGCCTTTTGATATACCTCTGATAGTAATTATTACTCAAATTTTATTTGATGACATTAATGTTGATTATAAAACTGTTAAGTCTCTTTTGTCATAACAGCCATCAATAGGGGATTTTGATTTTTTTTTTTCAAAATCTCCCAGTGCTGATAGAACTCTTTTTTTTGATACTGCCTCTAACTAAGTTGATCCAAGATAGTTTAAGAGAGGTGGTATAAGTGTTAATTCGTACAAAAGAGGTATGTAGAATGGTGGGCCTATCAAAAAATGGGCTAGATAACCTAATTAAAAATGACCCTACTTTCCCTAAGTTTTTGAAAGTTGGTGAAACTAGACAAGCTCCTGTCTATTTTAGAAAAGAAGAAATCATGATGTGGCTTAATAAACAAAACCATTCTAAGTTTTCTGGGCAGGAATAATCATGGTTGCAAAAAAAACTGTTAACTTATTGTCCATGAAAAATGTGGTTAATAAAAAGATTGAATGGATTTGGAAAGACTGGTTAGCATTACAAAAGTTGACAATGATAGCTGGAGAAGCTGGTGTAGGTAAGACAACAGCTTGTTTGGATATTGCAGCTATTTTTACTCGTGGTGGTATATTTCCTGATGGACAAAAATGTGAAAGTACAGGCAGTGTCTTAATTTACTCAACAGAAGATGAAGTTTGTACAACATTGAATCCAAGATTGACGGCTAATGGTGCTGATACTGATAAAATCTTTTATATAGATGACACAATGCTAAGTTCAGGAAAGAAAGATTTATTTGATCCGACAAAAGATTTTATGCTTCTTGAAGCGAGATTAAAAGAAAACTCCGATATTAAATTAATTATCATAGATCCTATAGTATGTGTAATTGATGGAGATATGCATAAGGCTAATGAGGTGAGGAAATCTTTAACTCCATTAGTTAAATTGGCAGAAGAATATAATTGTTCAATTTTAGGTATTACCCACTTTTCTAAAGGTGGTGTGAATAATAACTTTGTAGATAAAGTTATTGGTTCACAAGCCTTTGTTGCTTTTGCACGTATGCTTTGGGTTGTAATCAATCAAGGTGATATCAATTTTCTATCAAAGGCAAAAAGTAATATATCAAGCCTTAATGGTGTATGTTCTTATAACATTAAAAAAGTTTTAATTGATAATGAACAGATAGAAACGACCACTGTTGAATGGCTTGATTATGAGGATAAAGAACTTTATACAGTGCTGAATAATAAAGAAAAAGAAGTTGCGGATGATAGTCTATTTGAATTAGATAAGGCTAAAAAACTTATTTTAGATAGATTGAAAAGTGGAGAGAATGTTACTTCTAAAACACTTGATCAGTATTGTTTTGAAAAAAATATTTCTATGAGCACGCTGAATAGAGCAAGAAATGGATTAAAAAAAGAAGGAAAAATAGAGTCGACCAAATTATCAAATTCTTGGGCGTGGAAATTGAAAAAGTGAATAAGTTGAACAAATTTAATTTAACTTATTGTTTTTAATTGATTTTAACTTATTCATAATGGGTTAACTTAATCTATCATGAATAAGTTGAATTTAATTAAAATCAAACACTTATATCAACTTCTTCAATTCTTCCATATTAATGAAGCGGTCTTTTTAGTTACAAAAAGCTACATAAAATTATCCTGTATCCAAATTTGTACCAATCTTTTTATGTGTAAAAAATTCATATTTAATTCATATACTTAAAATCAAGTTTTGTGGAGTCTGGGCCCACCATATAAAACAACCCCTTACGTGCATTAATCGTAAGGGGTTTTTTGTTTTTGGATATTATGAAATCTGAAGTAAGCAATTCACTTAATTGATCGTCGTTCTTATCTCGAAG
>Ga0172372_10007806_pt1 | contig 14295 bp, 5 predicted proteins | sample LakKiv5m_2_FD_114544 | JGI IMG/M metagenome (GOLD analysis project Ga0172372, IMG submission 114544) | Freshwater microbial communities from Kabuno Bay, South-Kivu, Congo - kab_092012_9.5m | ecosystem: Environmental > Aquatic > Freshwater > Lake | place: Democratic Republic of the Congo...
AATAATTTGTGGTGGAGGAGCTTATAATTTGACATTAATTGATTATATCAAAAATAAATTACCAAATATGGAAATTTCTACCGCAAATGAATTGGGATATAATACTGATTCTATTGAGGCTGAAGCCTTTGCATTTTTGGCGGTGAGAAGATTATTAAATTTGCCAATAAGTTTCAAAAATACTACTGGTAGCGATGATGAAGATGGTTTGGGCGGAGTTATTTTTCAGCCATAAAAAAACGCGGGAGAATTGTCCCCCGCGTTCATAAAAAAATAATCAGTAAAGACTATTTCTTTTTAGCAACAGCTTTTTTAGCAGGAGCTTTTTTAACTACGGCTTTTTTAACCGGAGCTTTTTTAACAACAGCTTTTTTAGCTGGAGCTTTTTTAACTACGGCTTTTTTAACCGGAGCTTTTTTAGCAACTGTTTTAGTTGCAGTTTTTTTAACTGTAGCCATAAATTTATATAATTATTTGTTATAATATTTTGCAATTAAAATGACAATTTCGAATAATAAAATTAACAAAATTGCCAAGCTAATCTGACTCAAGACATCAGGAGGAGTAAGGATTGCGGATAATATAAAAATTATTACAATCCAATATCTTCTTTTTGTACTTAAATCCTTAACATTTACAACACCACTTTTTAATAAAAAAAGCAAGAACAAAGGTGATAAAAATGCAATGCCAAAACCAAATAGTAAATTTATGGTAAAATTTAGATATTCACTGATTTTAGTTTCAAGATAAATTGGCATTTCTCCATCTAGTGTAGAGCCTTTATTTTCAAAGGCCGAGAAGAATTCTAGAGTTAGTGGAAGAATAAAAAAATAGCAAAAAATTGCACCAAAAATAAATAAAAAAAACGAAAAAAAAATCGTAATTAAAATGTTTTTTTTCTCATTTTTATATAAAGCTGGAGATAAAAAAAGGTAAAATTCGGCAAAAAAAATTGGAAATGAAAAAAATAAACTTGCGTAAAAAGATAATTTTAAATATGTGGTGAAAGCCTCGGTTGGACTGGTGTAAATTAACTTTCTATAATTATTATTTTTAGAAATTTCGACAAAAGGTTGGAGTAAAAATTGATAAATTTCTTTTGCGTAAAAAAAACAAATTATAAAAATAACTATATAACTGCAAAATGAAAATAACGCTCGATTCCTTAATTCATTGAAGTGAGAGGCTATATTCATTTCTTTATTTTTGGTATTCATGGTAATTTCGTTATATAAATAACTTATTAAAAAACAATTCCTAATAATATTTTCTTATAAGTAATTAAAAATTATTTAAGTTCTATAATCAACTGGCAAGCGGGTTTTTTGATATTTAAATTATAAGTATCATTTGATGCACAAATTGAATTTTGTAAAAAATTTAAATTATCTCCACCTGCGACAAAAATTGAACCCTTATTTGGATTTTGATCATCAATTTTTTTATCAACCAAAAACGCTTCATTTGGAGTTAAAGTTTCGTTTTTAGTATATATTCGATAAGAGTCGGCATAGTTGAAACCAATTTGCAAGTATGTTTTATTTTTGTCGCTAAAAGCAACAATGCCAGCATTGCCAATTTTGCTTTCGGGAAAAGTAAAACCTGTTTTTGCCATTCCATATTCGTTACCATCATATTTTTCGAGTAAAATTTTTGAGTTTGATAAATGATGCCAAAAATACACGATTTCAGAATTTGCCAGAATAATATTACCGTTTGAATCTTTGATATTGTTATCTTGGTTTCCATCGGTATCATAAGCGCTTAGCCCAAATTTTATAGTGTTATTAACATCTCCCGGAAGGGCATGATATTTTTCAGTAAATTCGTCAATTGCTAAATTGATTTTTTTAATTTGCATTATCAATGCTTTTGATTGATTATTGTAAAAGATATTTTTAATTGTGATTGATATTATAATTGATATAGCAATTAAAATTATTATTAGTATTTTTGATAAAATTGAACTATTCATAAGTTTGAAATTGATTTGATAATAAAATAATCTTAATTTTATAATAAATCGTTTGGTTTGATAAGCAATTTTTTATTTTCAACTAATTTTAAATTGGTATTAGTAGGTTAATAAGCTTGAATTTATTCATCGGGTTTTTTTAATAAAATTTTATTCTAATTATTTTTAATTATTGTCTCAATTGAGTTTTTAGTTTTTTACATCTATTTATTCTCAAAATTTTAAATTCACAAATATCTTTTATGTCGGGTTATCTGGCTTATTTGGATTTTTTTCAAATTTTGCTTCTTCTCTAGCTTTTTTATATTCTTTGCGAGCTTGTTTCATTCCTTCTTTATCCCCAATTTCTTTGGCATCTTGATATTCCGCTAGTTTTTTGAATTTATTTATATCTTTTGTAGTAAAATTACTTTTCTTGTCAACCGATGAATCGATGGCGTTTTTTTCCATTTGTGCCTGAATTTTTTTCTCATCTTCGGGTGAGCGTTTTGATTCTGCTCCCATGGCTCTTAAACCTTTTTGAATTGTGTCGGAATTTAAAACATTGCTTTTTTTGGTAATTTCTCCACTGTCTTCGAGCTGTTTAATAGCTTTTTCTCTATTACTATTTGAATCTTCTTCTTTACTATTTTTCTTGATTTCTTTCGAATTTAAGTTACCGATAAAATCTTTTCTTTGATCTTTGTCCATATTTTTCATGGCGCCCTTAACATCTTTGTCAGAAAAACCAGTTTCTACGCTTGAAACTTTATCTGCCAATGAATTCCTTAAATTTCCACTGCTTCGAGCTAAATTAAAGGCTGCACCAAATATATTACTTCCACTATTTCCTTGGAATCCTTTTAAATTCATTAATTTATCAATATCTTTTTGACTCTTTCCTTGACCTTTAGCATATTCTGTCATTGCATCTTTTTTGACATCCATTAATTTTTTCTTTTTGTCTCCTTCGCTCATTTTGGCATATTCAGCAACATTTTCTCTTTTATAGGTTGATACAGCATCATTTCCAGCTTTTTCCATATAAGCAATATCTTTTCTGTTATTTTTATTTTCTTGTTTAGCCAATTTTCTCTCTCTTTTAGCATCTGCTCCCGAACCAAATACATCTTTATCAATTTTTCTAAGAACTTTGTTTCCACCGATTTTATCAAATGCTTTTTTACCAACTTGATTAATGTTAGATACTGCCCGATTAACCCCTGCGGAAATATTAACGCCAAGAGCAGATGCTTGGATACCACCTGATAATTGGGCGGCCAAGTCTGAAATGGTGCTTAAAAATGATCGCATAATTGTGACCATTGACCAAGTTAAAATTATCATTGTAAAAGAAGGTGAGGTATTTTTAAATTCACCTTGAGCAGTAATTTTGGAAACTTCATTAATATAGGGAGGGGCATCTTGAATAGTCCAATATGAAAATAAAGACATATTAAAACCAAAAGAGTTTATATTCCAAATATTATCCCAGCATATTCTATAACTTAATGCCATTTTGGTGACCATATAAATAATTGTATTAAATATATTTAGGGTAAAAATCACAAAGATTTGTTGAAGGGCAAAGCCAATTAAAGAATTAAGCCAATTGTCAAAAAAAGTCTTGGTTTGTTTAAATAAAATAAAAATAAAAAAGAATGGACCTATTATAAAAAGAATCGTCGTAAAAAATTGTGCTGTTAAATATAATAAGACGGCATTAGAAACCGCATAAACATAGGTTATGGCGCAATAATATAAAATTACGCAATAAATAATTCCGACAAAATTATAAAATAATAATGCAGTTATTTTTTTATGAACAACATCATTGACTAGATAAAGTCCAAGCACTCTATCAACCGATTCAAATAAAGGTGATTTGTCTTTAAAATTACCAGTATTTAGGGCTTCATTAATTTTTCCTCCATCATCTGAAAAAATCGATGCCATTAAGAATGTTAAATAATCAGCTCCTTCTTTGAAAAAAGTCACAAAAAATTTTTCAAAAAATACCCAACCAAAATCTGGGTGAGTGAACAAATAAATTAAACCCATTTTTAACAATCTATTCATAATTTCGGATTGTTTCATTTCCGAAACTCCCATCATAAAGCCAAGTCCGTAAAATGTAATCATCAATACCATCGATAAAGTCAAAGTAGATTTAAAAATTGGATTATTGGTAATATTGTTATAAATTCTTTGAGCTTGATTGGTTTTTTCCAAAGGCTTAGAAGAAAGTTTATAAGCCACAAAAACATGAAGCTGCTTTTGGCAATCTCTTGCATAATCAAGCGTTAAAGAGTTACTATTTTCGTGTGAAGGAATGGTTGTATAGGGTATTTCGTTTAAAATTGGGGTTGCATTATAGTTTAAAGTAAATGAGCAAGATTTTCTTCTAACGCAATTTGAGTTTATTTTTGTTCTTAAAGAAGAACCAGCGGAAAAGCAACTATTTGAAGTAATAACAACTTTTCCATTTGAAGGATCAATATCACCAACAAAAGCAACCATATAAGCTATAACACAACTGCCATTTGAGCAATTGCCATCAGTTTTGGATGGAATAGTAACATTAAAATTCTTTGATGAACCGTTATAGTCGAACGAACTTTTATAATATTCAGCTATATTTTCGCCTGTTAAATGGGGGGCAAAAGTGCTTTGAGCGGTTAAAAAATTTCCATCTAATTTGATAGTTGAGTTTCCTGAAGAATTCCCACGAGGGTACATTGGGTAAATAGTTGACATAAAATTACCATTAGCTAAATCTAAACTATCATCTTTATCCAGCTTATAACCATCAATTTCTTCCATAAGGGGAGATATAATGCTGTTAACTAAATTGGCGATTTTGGCTTTTTCGGGATTGATAGCTCTAATTGTTACGGTATATTTGCCAGTATTGTTGAAATAAGGTTCGGTGCAGAAAAATTTTTTAATACAATCTTGAGTATTAGCAGTACAATTTCCTGTTGTTTTTCCATCCCATTTTATATTAATTGTTTTTGCTCCATTACAGTCATCTCCTGATGAACAATCTTCTCCATTATTTCTTTTGCAATTAGGTTTTTCGCTATCAATAATTTTAAAAGAAAGCCTATTTGCTTTTAAATCACTTCCGCTATTATTTAAACACAAAAAATTCGCTCCCTCAAAAGGTTGATTTGCTCCAGAACATTGACCAATTAATGGATTAAGCGATGCATTAGTTGTTCTATATAAATTTCCTAATTCATTAAAGCTGTAATTGTTAAGTGAATCAGGTGATCCATCATCAGTATAGGAGATAATTTTTGGAATATTTTCAAAACCTAAAGGATTTGTGCTAATTAAATCTTGCTCGTTACCCCCGCCATCACATTTTCCTGTGCCTTCATCATAGCAAGGAACTATTGACAATCTTTGACCACTGGAGAATTTAGATGAGGAGGTGGATGAAACTGATAATTTACTGCCATCTTTGATGAAGTCTTTATTAGAGTTGTCATTATAAAAGATTTTATTTATGAATTGAGTATTATAATTTTCTAAATTATTTTTTAATGGAAGATCAATTGCGTTGGTAATTAGAGTAAATTTAAGAAAGCCGTTACTAGTAAAAAATGCTTTATTTGTTGATTTATATTTATTTTTTTGGGTTAATGGATGGTTATTGTCGTCAGTATATTTAAGTGGGTAAAAATTTCCATATCCATTTACAAAAGGCTTTAAATATTCAAGACCTTTATTTTTTAATTCAAGAACTTTCATCCTATCAACTGTTGAAGATTCTGTATTGTAAAAAGCAAATAAACTTCCTGTATAATTTTCTAAATCATAACATAAATCAAGATTGGTGGAATCGTTACTTGCAAAAGAGGTTTTAAGTTTGTTAATGCCTTGGATCATGCAAGATTTACATTTTGCGAATGTCACAAAGCTAGATTTTTCGGACGCTGGTAAGCCATCATAGGTTGATTTATAACGAAAATCAGTATAAAAAGTATTAAAATTTTTACAAATTCCAGAAGAATTAGTAGGGCAGGTAGTTTCACATTTTATATTAATTTTTTCATAAGTTGCTAGAAATGCCAATGGATTTGAACCAGTTGATGTTTGAGATTGGAAATTTAATATAGAAGAAAATTCTGGGCAACCAGTTGCTTGAGCATAACTGACTCCATTATATGAGGATTTACATGTTGTTAATTTAATATCTTCCTCTGAAGGAAGGCAATCTCTTGGGCAAAAGTTTGGATTTTTTTGGCCTTGAATATTTTGATAGTCATCGCAATTATTATAATCAAAAGAGCAACCCTGAACAACATTATCTGTAATTAATAAATTTTTACAATCATTGGTATCGATATAATCTTCATTTACAGTTACTTTTTCGGTTTTTTGCTTGTGACAAATCAAGGCTGGTTTTGGTTTTTTTTCAATAAAAAATGCAACACCACAATTTATTTGAAAAATGCCACTAGTGTGTGATAATGTATAAAATTTATCCCATATATTTGGTTTAATTAATAATTCTTGACCGTTTCTAATGAAGATTCCACTATTATCGTTTGAATTATTATTAAATGTATAAGTTTGGTGGTTATCAAATTCATAGCTTCCATCGGCATTTTTGATTTTATAATTCATATTACAATTTGAGAGAGACGTGAATTGGTTGCTGGTTGCATGAACCTCCGAAAATTCATTATTAATCTCTATTCTGTAATATTCTACTTGTCCTATTTTAACTAGGCCTGATTTTGTATTGGGAACACTATAATAAGGATAAAAATGTAATTCAAAAGAACACGCATCGTTTTTTGCATCATCTCCAGAGCTCATTTTTTTTATAAGTAAAGATTGTTTGGATTTAAGGGAAATTATTTTATAAGCAAATTTTTTTGGTAAATTTGTTGAAAAATTATCGATTACAGTTTGATCTGTTTCAATGTCAATTGGTAAAGAATACTCTTCAGGGGTTTGTTCACCATCTGTTAGAATATGATATTGTGGTTTTGAATTTGGGTTTTTATAGTACTCTTCACATGAGTTCGAGTTTGAATCTTTTGGGGTTAAAACAATTCTGACATCGTAATCTTTATAAATATTTGGCGGAGAAATTCTTGTTGAACTAATATTTAAAATCAGATTATTATTAATGTCTTTGATGTAATTTTTGTTATCTTCAGAATTCGGAATTGGAGTATTTGAAGAAAGCGGTTTCTCCTCAGATCCAAGAAGAAATCCTGAGTCGTTATATTTAGTATTTTTATCGCCTTTATTATTCATTTGAAATGCCGAACTCACAGATTTATTTTGATCATTGGTAAAACTTGTATTATATCTATCTGGATAAGTATTGTCATCTGCGCTACACTCCGCCTTATAATATCGGTTTTTTTCATTTTTAGACAAAACGCAATTAGATGTTTTTGGATTAGCAAAAATAGGTGCTAAGCTTTGATCTGTTATTTCTGGGATTGAAGGTGTGGGAATGAAATAAGCAAAAATTCTTTTTGAACCATTGGCAATTTCAGGATGTTTTGTTTTTAATTCATTATTTTTTAATATATCTGTTAAACCAGAATAAGTTGGATTAGTAAAATATGATTGATAAGTTGTTTGCGGAGCTCTTTCAATATCTATTCCAAAATCTGCAGATAAAGTTAATTCTATTTCATCATTAGCCGAAACCTTAAGGTGTTTATTATTTTGTGTTTCGCTGTCTAATAAAGAATTTTTATCCAATAATAGTTGTTCACCACCTTTTTCTCCAATTCCAATATTTCCTGTTGCAGTAATTAAAATTTTGGTATTTTCAAAAATTTTAAAATCTAGACCTCCTACACTTAACCAATTTGGCTCAGATTTATTATTTGGATTTGGAAAATTGTATCCAGCTTTTTGTGCAAAAGAATCTAATTTGCTGGGATCGTTTTTACATTCATTTTCACATGTTTTTAAACATGAAGTTTGTTCGCTATTAGTAGGTTTATTACAGCAACTTCTTTCTTCTATACATCCCTTTAATAACATCGGATGAAGTGGGCTTGAACATGAAATATTTTTATTATAATTACATAATTCATCTAGTGAATTTGAATAAACATTGGTTCTAAAAATATCATATTCGCCAAAATCATCGGCTTCAATACATCCAGAATCTGAACAAGAATTGAGAGACAAAAATAGGGCTAAAATTATTAAAATTTTTTTAAAACATAAAAAATTTATGCCCAAAGAATATTTTTTTAAAATGTATAAGATTTTGTTGAAATTCATTGATTGTCGTTTATTTTTGATTGATTTTTATCAACAAACTTTTCTAAGGAATCATTATCTTTAACATTTTTAAAATCTTTTAATATTTTTTTAGCCTGATTAAAATTTTTATTTTCCTTAAAGTTATCCTTAAATATGCTATTCTTAAATGGTATTGAGGCGAAGACTATTCTTTTTATAATATTATTATTGCGATAATTTTTAACAATATTTTCATTTTTATCTATAAATGCTTTTAATTTATCGGTTTTTTCATTTTGACTATTGCCACTAATTGAATTTAATGCATTTTTATTAGTTTGATCAATCATTTTATCAATAGTCCCCTCTTGATTCTTTATCATTTGGTCTAATTTTTTTTCATTTTTAGTTTTTCCTTCGGTATTCTTGGGATTTATAAAGTTGTTAGCTATCTCAAATTTGTTCTTTAAAGACGCTTTTAAATCAGAGCCACTTTCAGATTTTTTCTGGGCATCATCCAATTCAGAAAAGTTTTTTAAATTTTTAATAACATGATCCGAAGTAATTTTTGGTTTTTCGTTGAATGTTCTGGTGTCGCTGGCGATTCTTTGCATTCTTTCATTGATTAATTTATTATCTTCTTTAGAGCGAATTGCGTTTTCAACAAAACTTGGAGTATTTGACTTAAATTTATCAATTTTACCTTCGCTTTTTAATTGCGCAATCGCTTCCTTTTTTAAATCACTTCCACCCACTGCTTCTTTAGCTGATTTAGATATATATTTAGCACCAGAAACTATTCCTGATCCGACTGCTTTGGCACTGCTAATTGGATTGGATATAGCTTTTATTCCAGCTTCTGGAAGTTTTCCAACTGTTTTAATTGCTGATCTAGCTTGTTCTATTCTTCCCTTATTAACATGAATTGTCCCATCTTCAACAGCCTTTAAAAATGTTTCTTTATCTTCCTTGTTCATGGATTTCATTGCTTGCATTGCATCGTCTTTAGAAAAAGAAATATTGGCCAAATTTTTTCCTTGATTTTCTTTGTCTCTAGCGGAATTAAATAATGCTCCATCTGTAAATAATGCTTGTTTAGCTCCTTGAGCAGCCCCCATAATTAGGTTGGTTCCATTGTAATTTAATCCTTTCATGTTCATAATTTCATCAACATTTTTTATGCCATTATATTCTGCATAATTTTTAATTGCATTATTTCTAACATTTTCTAGCTCCTTTTTTTGATCTGCTTGCGACATGCCAGCTAATTTTAAGGCATTATTTTTTTTGTAATCCTCTACAGCATCTTTACCTACAGTTTTTAGCATTGCTTTATCTTTAATCATTCCCTTGATTACATCCATTTGCTGTTTTCTTTCGGCGTCAGCAATTTTTCCAGAATCAAATAAAAATTTATCAGCGCGATCTACCATCTGTCCTGCCGTGGAAGCGTATATTTTGGAAACAACACTTTTTGCCATACCCATTGCTTGATTTCCTAAGGCCTTAGCTTCAGCTCCAATCGTAGTTGCTTTTAGTCCGCCCGCCAGTGAATAAGCTAAGTTACTAAAAAAATCAACAAATTTTTTCATAATTCCAACTATTATATAAAGCGAAATAAATGAAATTAACGGAGGCATATTTTGTGTATTTCCAAAACTTTCTTCGGGAGTGCTTTCACTATAAACTGAAGTTGAATTTGTCCCCGCAACTGTCCAAAAATTAAACAATGCAACTGTTGTTAAAATAATATTTAATTTTAGAACTTCGGTCCAACAAACTCTATAGCCGAGAGCATTTTTTAAAAAAATTTCAATAATGCCGTTAAAAAAGGAAATGACTAATACCAAAAAAATCTGTTGAAGTGAAAAACCAATCAAGGCCTTAACCCAGTTGTCAAACATATCTTTGGTAATATTAAAAAGAAGAAAGATGAAAAAGAATGGACCAATTATTAAAAGCACAAGTGTGGTTATTTGGCAAGTAATAAATAATAATATGGTATTGGCAATTGCATATATATAATTAATAAAAGTGTAAACAAGTAATACAAAATATAACCATCCAAATATACTTGAAAAAATTAAAGCTCCAACTTTAGCAATTACTGCATCTGAAAATAAAATTGTTAAAATTCTGTCGGTACTGGCAAATAAAATTGATTTATCGTTAAAATCATTTGAAAGAATTTTGTTAGAAATTGACTCTGCATTACCAAAAATTAGTGCTACACTAAAAGTTAAATAATCTGTGGCGCTGGTAAATAATTGAACAAAAAATTTATTATACCACACCCAACCTATAGTTGGAGATACAAACAAATAAATAAAGCCAATTTTTAATAAGATTTTCATTATTTCAGAATGCTTAATTTCTGAAACTCCCATTAAAAAACCCATTCCAAAAAAAGTAATACTCATTACGATTGCAATATTTATAACTGTTTTAAAAAGCAAATGACTAGTAAGTTGGGTATAGAAATCCTTGAGAATTCCCGGTCTGTATTCGTTATCTGGAGTGCTAAGGTCATCGGCCTTTTCAAAAAATTGTGAAGTTATTAGGTCTAAAATTTTTTTAACAATTCCAGTTGAAGCATCATTATCAAATTTATTTGAAAAAATTTCTATTTCATATTCTCCACTATTGTCGGTAACTACATCGTTAACATCTTTAATTTTAAAGGTTAATTTATATTTGTTTATTTCTTTAGGATTTCCAAGATCATTTTTAAAACAAAACCAATTTTTGTTGTTATAATATTTTGGTGGTTGGTTGCACTTTAATGCATTTCCAAAATTTTCAATATCAGTGTTTGCATCTTCTCTAAAATCCAAAGTTCTTTCCATTTTTCCGTCTGGATTAATTTTTATAAAATTTTTTTTGGTAGATCCAGCTTGATCATAGTTATCAGAAAATAAAACTGTTATATTTGCTGAATGATTATATTCGGAAGTGCTCATATTCATACAATCTATGGAAGTGGATGAAGATTCTTTGCAAAGAACAGCTTGTAGTTTTCCACCATTGCTGTATGTTCTAATGTCTGGAAGGAAAAAGGTGTAAGCTGGAGTATCTGGTGAACCGGTGGTAAAATCTTTAAAATTTTGATTATTAATTTTAAAAAAAGTTACTTCTTGATTTGTAAAAGGTATCAAATCTTCAATTTTTTTAAAACCCGATCCAGAAGAGCTTGTAAAATTCTCATAAGATGATAAATTACCGTAATCTAAGGAATCCTTAGTTTCTATTGTGGTAAGATCTTCGATATTATATTTATTCTTAAAATCATCATCAAATTTATTTGTACTTGATTTGCTTTGAATTAATCTGTATGAACTAAATCCATCAGAATTTTCAAAATCATAACAATTAAAAAGATTCACATTGATGTATTTGTGAATCGAATTTAGGTTATTTTTTCTGGCCAATTGACAATTATTGCACATTTGTTGGCTTCCTATATTACAAGTTGAATTTAATTTTTCAGTGTTACAATTTTTATTATTGCAACATTGATGAGGATTACACGTTTTTGAGATTAAAATATCATTTGGATTATTGGAATTACCGCAACTATCTGGACCAGCTTGACTGTTACAACAATCTGGGTTGTTTTTTGTCACATATAATGCGCCACAAATCTGATTATCGATTGTTCCATTTAAACAATTTGGCACTCCCTCAGTACTATAGGTGCAATCAACTGGTGCGCATTTTTCAGGAGATGTGCAATATTTTCCAGTGGCGGGGTTTGTTCTTGAATTTGCTAGCTCTGTTTCACTTGTGCAATCAAATGTTGATAAGCACTCAATTTGTCCTTCAGCTGGCATTGTTACTTCCGTTGCTGTTGATTCAATGCTATCAGGGTTAAGTGGGTCAGAACCTGTTACAGTCATATTAAAGGTTGGAATATATTTACCATAATTTTCTTTGCAGGATGGATTACGTGTTTTTGTAGTTTCTGTGTTGGCTGAATTAAAACACATTAACGCTGGTCTTGGATTGATTTTAAAAAACATGCCAAAGCCACATTTTTTTGCTACTGAAGAACCTGCGTGAGTAAAAGAAATATCTTGTTGATGAGTTTCTGGAAGTATCCTAATTTTTTGACCTTTTCGAACAAAAATATTATTTGTTGAAAAGCTCGAAGTAACGGATAAATTATTAATTGGATCAATTGAAGATGAAGTAAAATTGTTATCATATTCAAAAAAATGAGAATATTGTTCGGTAGCTGGTGATATTGAATTATCATAGAGGTATTCTGTGGTACATGGATTAAGGTCTGCTTTAATACATTTTTCACCACTTGGATTTATTATTCTTGCCTTTAGGTTACAAGATTGTCCAGTAATGTTTTTTATGTTTACAAAACCAGTTTGCATGATCTGAATTTCAATAAAATTAAATTTTTTAAAAAAAATATCTCCACAATTAGTTTTTGAAGTAACTGCTAATTTAGAATTGGTAAATAAGGTTATTAATCGCGAATTTGATGGATAATAATCGGTGTTAGCGAAAGAACTTGCATTGGAAACGCTATAATTATTGAATTTTATAAATTTTTTTGAACCGTCAAGGCTAGTTACTTCTAAATTTACTAAACAAGATCCGTCTCCATTGTTTTGCAAAACCACATATTGATCTAGATCAGATGAGTTTTGGATTATTGTATTTAGGTCATTTAGGGTTTCTTTTGAGCTAAAATCATCTTGATTATTTGGATTTTGCGTATTTAACATGCCGATATTATTTGGGGTTACGGGGCAGGTTTCGTCGTTTTGTTGTTGAGGGTTATTCATCAAATATGGTATATTGCAATTTGAGGCAATGTTAACATAAGGAATGGGGTTTTTTCTATTAATTAAAATAACTTTGCTATAATGTAAATAAGTTTCAACCTCATTATTTTTTTCTGGAAATTTTAATTTATAGTTGACGGTTTTTTCTAAGTTGTTATTAATACTCCAATTTGGTTGAATTGAGTTTAAATCTGGATTTACAATTATTTCTACAGGAGGTTCATCGCCCAATGACACCTGACCCTTAACTTTAAAAGAAATCATGGTGTTTGGCTCAATATCTATGCCTTTTAATGTTTCTGTTGATGGATCGGTTGCTTTCCATCTTGGAACTGCAAAAAGTTGTTTACAGCCATCAGCACATGCTTCATAACAATCGATTCGATTTTGACCTGTTTTTAAAAAACAACCCCTATCATTCCTCTTTGCTTCAGTGTTTTGCGTTCCTGCTAAAGATTCAGGATTTCCAACGGTTTTTCGTGTGTAGTCATTAAAACCAAGTAGGCAATATTTTAATAATTCTGTTCTAGTTAACGATGTATAATCTGAATCTACAATAAGAGCATTAATTTTATTTTTAAATTCATTTGATGGTAATGTTTTCCATTCTGGAATAGGATAGCAAATGCCATCACTATCTGGATTTGTTATATATATCGATTCAAATGGATAAACGATAATTTTTGCTTTATTGCTGTTGCCAAAATCATCTGCTTCAATGCAACTTTCTGGACCTTCACAAGCACTTAATAAAAAAATTCCAAAACAAAGAGAGATTCTTAAAAAAAATAAATTTTTTTTAAGAATTTTAAATAAAAATAAGGCTGTGTTGGTTAAAAATTTTGAGATTATAAAATAATATAAAGAAATTGAAAAAATTTGAATAAATTTTAATAAAAAAATAAATTTTAAGCAACTTTTTTTATTAAAAAATAATCTTACAAATTTTTTCGCATTCATTTAGGGCTTTTCCCTTGAAACTATTGATTTCATCAGGGTTTGATTGGGTTGAGAGACTATATTTATTTTGTACCATAAATTCGATAAATTTTTGATGTTTTTTTGAGGTGATAAATCCATCATTAAATATGATAATTTTTTTACCTAAACTGCAAACTTCGGAAATCATTGAAATCGAATCACCCGAAGCAATAATTATATCGCTATGATAAATAAAATCATAATAAGGATTTTGATTTTGTAATAAATTATAATCATAAAAAAAAGTTGAATCATTAGAATTCTTTTGCAAAAAATCATTAATATTTTTTGAGGTTCTGCGACTATTTAAAATATGAATTG